>OGRN01003550.1_pt1 | contig 10985 bp, 7 predicted proteins | sample 1553401 | NCBI WGS metagenome assembly OGRN01 (sample SAMEA2580096, study PRJEB22360) | human gut metagenome | biome: human gut; feature: human-associated habitat; material: faeces | place: Denmark | collected 2008/2010 | reverse complement strand
TGGCGGCAGTCTACCAGACTGAAATTGACCAAAATGGTCAAAATGTACTGAAACGCTATACGCAGGATCATCTGGTCGTTGCAAACCGGATGGAAAAGTCCCCTGCCTTTGAGTCGGGCGGAGCAGGTCTTGTTTCCACTGTAGAGGACTATGCAAAGTTTGCCAAAATGCTTATGAACAAGGGCGAGCTTGACGGCGTGAGGATACTCGGCAGAAACACGGTCGATTTCATGACAAGAAACGGTCTGACCCCTGAACAGCGCAAGACCCTTAACTGGGACAGCACAAAGGGTCACGGCTACGGTAACTTCATGCGTATCCTTGACGACCCTTCCACCGCAGGTCTTATCCAGTCAGAAGGCTCTTTCGGCTGGGACGGCTGGATGGGCTGCTATTTCAGCATTGACCCAAAAGAACAGCTCTGCATACTATATTTTATCCAGCAGACAGGCGCAGGCACCACCGATTCTGCAAGGCGTTTGCAGAACATCGCATGGGGTGCAGTAAAATAAGCAAAGGAGGTCTGAGATTTGAAATTACAGGAAGGCAGATTTATACAAGGGCTTAGAAATATGTTCAGTCTGCGCTGGGATATGGCTGACCCTGATGAGATACATAATACGATAATATCTGGCGCAAAGCTTCAGGGTACTAATATGTGTATCCTTATGCTTGCCATACTTATAGCCTCCATAGGACTGAATATGAACTCCACCGCCGTTATAATCGGTGCTATGCTCATCTCACCTCTTATGGGCGGTATAACAGCCATAGGCTACGGAATCGCCACCAATGACCTGACACTTTCAAAGGGTGCGGCAATAAGACTTGGCATACAGGTGGTCATTTGCCTTATCACCTCGACTATTTACTTTACTATCTCACCTATCACCACAGCCTCCTCCGAGCTTCTCGCCCGAACCACACCTACAGCTTGGGACGTTCTTATTGCCCTTTTTGGCGGACTTGCCGGCATAATAGGTCAGACCCGTAAGGAGAAAAGCAACGTTATCCCCGGCGTGGCTATCGCAACAGCACTTATGCCGCCGCTTTGTACCGCAGGCTACGGCTTGGCAAGACACCGCCTTGACTATTTCGGCGGAGCATTGTATCTTTTCTTTATAAACAGCTTTTTCATCTGCCTTGCGGCTATCGTTGTGCTGAAGCTTTTAAGGCTGCCTCATGGCAACGATATTTCCCCGAAGGCTTTGAAAAAGATACACAGAAATATCGCTTTTATCACAGTTATTACCATGCTGCCTAGTATTTATCTTGGCTATGATATTGTGAAAAAGACAATGGATAACAGCAGTGCAGAGAGGTTTATCACCGAGAATTTTGACTTTGACGGCACTCAGATAGTGCAGAAAACTATAGATACCGATAAACGTATGATAGAAGTGGCACTTCTTGGCAAGAAGATAAGCAGCAGCGATACAAAGGCGCTTCAAAGCGAGCTGAAAGCTTTCGGATTGGGGGATTATAAGCTTGTGATAACACAGACCGAGGTGGAAAGCGGTGTTACCGCTGACGAGGTCGAAAAGATGCTTGAAAAGAATGCCGACGATGAAGAAACACAGAACAAGGTGGCACAGGTGCTTGCGCAGAAAGAAAACGACGACCTTAAAGCCGAGAATGAAAATCTGAAAGCACAGCTTGACAGCTATCAGAGCTATGATATAGACATGAGCGATATCGCCGAGGAGCTTGCTATCGTTTATCCAAACATAACAGGTGCGGCAGGCGGTCACATGAGCAGCCATTCAGTAGGCTCGCCCACAACAGTTAATGGCGTAACAGTGGTGCTATATGAGAACAAGGCTCTTACCGATGAACAGCTCAAAACGGTCACAGAGCTTCTGAAAAAACGTCTTGACGTGTCAAACGTCACAGTTATCCAGCAGGTGGAGAAGCAGAAAGATACCACCTCAAAGGCTGAAAGCACCGATAAAAAGAAAAAGAATTGAAAAAATTCTGAAAACCCCTTGCAATCTGAGAAGATGTGTGCTATAATATATTAAAATGTATAATTATGTTTTGGAGGAACAAAAATGAGCGTAATTGAGATCGTTGCAGGCGCACTGCTGATCGTAGCCAGCCTCGTTATCATACTTGTAGTTCTTGCGCAGGACACCAAAGAGCAGGGTCTTACATCTGCTATCGGCGGTGGATATAACGATTCTTTCTATGGAAAGAACGGTTCAAACACTAAGCTTAACAGACTGACAAGGATAAGTGCGATACTGATATTCGTGATAACTCTTGCTGTAAATATCATTTATCAGATCAAGAAATAATTGCCCGCCCTGCTCCGTGCAGGGCTTTTTCTTTTGGAAAGTAAAGTAATAGTAAAAAGAAAGGAAATTTATGAAGTTAGATTACAGAAAAATAATATACTCAAAGTTAAAAAAAGCAGGCAAAAAGCCACTGACTTTCAAAGAACTGCTGAGATCATGCAGAGGAAAGGGCTTTGAGTTTGAGAAATTCACAAAAACCGTTGACAAAATGAAGAAAAACGGCGAGATAATGGAAGATAAATTCGGCATAAGGCTCGTTGACCCTAAGAAATTCGTCAAGTGCGAGGTGGTAAGGCTCAATAAGACCTACGGCTTTGTGAAAAATCTTGACACTGACGAGGAAATTTTTGTTGTGGGCAAGTACCTCAAAGGCGCAATGCCACACGATATCGTCCTTGTGAGAACCTTCAAGGGCGAGGGAGCTTGCACCGAGGGCGAGGTCATGAGCATCGTAGAGGAGAATTTTGCTAAGTTTACGGGGGAGCTTGTGAGCGAGTTCGGCGTGCTGAAAATCGTTCCTGATATGCTGTCAAAATATGCAATGACCTTTGAGAACCCTATGAGGCTTGAGCTTCACGAGGGTGACAAGGTGGTGGCTCAGGTCACAAAGCGTGGAAACAGGCACTCTGAACACGTCTGCGAGATAGTTTCAAGCTATGGAAGCTCCATGAAAGCCTCCGCCTGCGCAATGAGCGTCCTTGAGGTCAATGGTCTGACACCTGTTTTTCCAAGCGAGGTCATCTATGAGGCTAGGGAAGTGTCCGATTATTCTAGGATAAAAGATGAGATACCCAACCGCCTTGACCTCCGTGACAAGCCGATATTCACCATTGACGGCGCAGACACAAAGGATATCGACGACGCAATTTCTGTTGAACGAACCAAAACAGGTTATCTCCTTGGCGTTCACATTGCCGACGTTTCCCACTATGTTCAGCCTAAGTCACAGCTGGATAACGAAGCTTTCAAACGTGGCACAAGCGTTTATTACGCAAACCGTGTTATACCAATGCTCCCTAAGGAGCTTTCAAATGGCATCTGCTCCCTCAATCCCCAGGAGGACAGACTTGCGTTCTCATGTCTTTGTGAGCTTGACAAGCAGGGCAACATCACCGAGTATAAGTTTGCAAAAACTGTTATCCGCTCCCGTGTAAAGGGCGTTTATTCCGAGATAAATTCACTTTTGGCAGGCAGTGACGATGCTGAACTTAAAGAAAAATATGCCGAGGTTTCAGGTCAGCTTCCTATTATAAAGGAGCTTGCGGATATTTTGTACAAAAACAAGAAAAACCGTGGCTGTCCTGAGCTTGAAACCTCTGAGAGCAAGCTTATCATCAATGACGAGGATATCTGCGTGGGCGTTGAGAGGCGTACCCGTGGAAGAAGTGAAGAGATTATCGAGGACTTCATGCTTGTTGCAAACGAGTGTGCTGCAAGATTTGGCATGGATAATAACCTGCCGTTCGTTTATCGTATCCACGAAGAGCCGTCAGACGAGAAGCTTGAATCCCTGAGAGAAGCGCTTGTCAAGCTGAACGTCCAGTATAAGCTGGGCGAAAAGGCTTGCCCTGGGGATATGTCGGAGATACTCAAAGCCGCAAAGGGTACTGATATCGACCTTATCATGAACAATATCGTTCTGAGGAGTATGTCAAAGGCAAGATATTCCACCGAGCCTGTGGGTCACTTCGGACTTGCGCTGGAGGATTATGCCCACTTCACCTCGCCTATCAGACGTTACCCTGACCTGACTATCCATAGGATAATGTCAGCTTTTCTCAGTGGCAGCAGTGCAGAGGAGTGCGCCACAAAGTTCAACAAGTTCGTTTACGCCTCCGCCGACCAGTCCACAAAGACGGAGCTTACCGCAATGCAGGTGGAGCGAAGCTGTGAGGATTGCTACAAGGCTGAGTATATGAACGCTCATATCGGTGAGGAGTTTCAGGGAACAGTGGTTTCAGCCGTTGAGTTCGGTCTTTTTATTGCACTTCCTGACACCTGCGAGGGACTTCTTCACACGGACAATATGCCTGACGGCGAATATGTCTGCGACGATATGGTGAGCCTGAAAAACCTCACAAACGGAATGGAATATCGTGTGGGTGACCCTATCAGAGTAAAGGTGATAAACGCAAATGTAAATTCGGGCAAGATAGATTTTGCACTTGCTGACGAGGAATAAATTAGAAATCAAAAGGACGGCGAAGAAAAGCCGTCCTTTTTTTGTGTGTTAAAAAAAATGTAGGGGCTGGCGCCCTCGACAGCCCGTCTTTCTCGCACGTCACTATTTATGTCGCTTTTCACATTGTATAAACATCGCTCGAACCATGTAGGGGACGACGCCCTCGGCGTCCCGTTCCTTTCGCTCATCTTGTGGTCTTACAAATTTATCGTTTCATGAATTGCGTATATGTACAAAAAAATCGGACAGCTGTATCAAGCAACTGTCCGATAATTTTTTGTATTAATAAATTACTTTGAAAGACCCCAAATATCTCTAGCGTAGTCCTCAACAGAACGGTCTGCGGAGAAAATGCCTGCGCCTGCAATGTTTGCAAGGCTCATCTTCTGCCACTTTGTCTGATCCTTGTAGCACTCAGAAGCGTAAGCCTGAGCCTTCTGGTAAGAATCGAAGTCCTTGAGAGCCATGTATGGGTCAGAATTCTTCAGGCTGTCAGCGATCTCGTTGAACTGCTGTCCGTTGATGCCGTACTGAAGTGTGTCGATAGCCTGCTTAACAACTGCGTTGGAGTTGTAGATGTCCATAGGCTTGTAGCCTGACTTGCAAGCGTTTACCTCGTCAACGTTCATACCGAAGATGATGATGTTGTCGTCGCCTACCTGCTCGTGTATCTCAACGTTTGCTCCGTCAAGAGTACCCAGTGTGATAGCACCGTTTATCATAAGCTTCATGTTACCTGTACCTGAAGCCTCTGTACCAGCAAGTGAGATCTGCTCAGAGATGTTTGCCGCTGGCATGAGTATCTCAGAAAGTGATACGTTGTAGTCCTCGAGGAAGATAACGTTGAGCTTCTCGTTGAGCTTCTTGTCCTTTTTCAGCTCCTGAGAAATGTTCCAGATAAGCTTGATGATCTGCTTTGCCATGTAGTAGCCAGGAGCAGCCTTTGCAGCAAAGATATATGTCTTTGGTACAAAATCAGCGTTTGGATTAGCCTTGAGGTAGTTGTACTGTGCTATGATGTTCAAAGCGTTGAGCTGCTGTCTCTTGTATTCGTGGAGTCTTTTTACCTGAACGTCAAATATAGAGTCAGTGTTGAGAACAACGCCATACTGGTTCTTTACATACTTTGCAAAACTCTTCTTGTTGTCAAGCTTGATCTTTGCAAGTCTGTCAAGAACGTCCTTGTCGTCCTTGAATACAGCAAGCTTAGAAAGCTCAGCGGCATTCTTGAGGAAGCCGTCGCCTATCTTCTCGCAAAGAAGATCTGTCAGACCCTCGTTAGACTGATAAAGCCATCTTCTGTATGCGATACCGTTTGTAACGTTCTTGAACTTTGTTGGTGTGTCAAGGTACTCGTCCTTGAATGTTTCTTTCTTGATGATCTCAGAGTGTATCTTTGCAACGCCGTTTACGCTGTGGCAAGCGTGTACGCAAAGTGTAGCCATTTTCACCTTGTTGTCCTCAACGATAGACATATGTGAAACCTTAGCCTGATCCTTGTATCTCTCCCAAAGATCCTTGCAGTAACGCTCGTTTATCTCGATAATGATAGAGAAGATTCTAGGGCAAACGCTCTTGAGGAGGTTGCAGTCCCACTTCTCCAAAGCCTCAGGCATTACAGTGTGGTTTGTGTATGCAAATGTGTTTGTAACGATGTGCCAAGCCTTGTCCCATGAATAGCCGCAATCATCAAGAAGAACTCTCATAAGCTCTGGGATAGCAAGTGTCGGGTGAGTATCGTTGATGTGGATAGCTACCTTTTCATGGAGGTTGTCAAGTGTGCCGTAAACGCTCATGTGCTGGTTTACGATATCACCAATAGAAGCAGCGCAAAGGAAATACTGCTGTCTAAGTCTGAGTGACTTGCCCTCTGCGTGATTGTCGTTAGGATAAAGCACCTTTGTGATAGCCTGTGAAATGATGTTCTTGCTAAGAGCCTTCTGATAGTCGCCCTGATTGAACATTGACATGTCAAAGTCAGCCATTTCAGCTTTCCAAAGTCTGAGCTTTGAAACTGCTTCGCTGTTGTAGCCTGATACGAACAGATCGTATGGAACAGCCATAACTGATGTGTAGTTCTCGTGAGTTACGCAGTGATACTGATTGTCCCAGTATTCCTTAAGCTCGCCGTCAAAACGAACCTCGACAGCCTTTGACGGAACAGGAACGAGCCATACAGAGCCGCCTGGGAGCCAGTTGTCAGGAAGCTCGGTCTGCCAGCCGTCCTCAAGCTTCTGCTTGAAGATACCGTATTCATAGCAGATAGAATAGCCTGTAGCATGATAGCCGTCGGCAGCAAGAGCGTCAAGATAGCAGGCAGCAAGTCTTCCAAGACCACCGTTGCCAAGACCTGCGTCAGGCTCGCACTCGTAAATGCCGTTTATAGAAATGCCCATGTCCTTAAGGACCTTTGTAGCCTGCTTCTGCATTTCAAGGTTATAAAGAGAAGTCTTAAGGCTTCTTCCCATAAGAAATTCCATTGAAAGATAGTAGACCTTCTTCTTGCCCTCAGACTGAGTTTTAACGGTGAACTTTCTTCTCTTAGCTTTAAGAATGCCTACAACGATCTTAGAAAGAGCCTCGTATACCTGCTGATCGGAAGCGTCCTCAGGTGTTGTCTGGAAATCGTTGTGAAGAACGTCAAGAAGCTTTTCTTTAAGTTCCTGCGTGGAAATTGTTTTTTCTACAGCACTATTTGCCATAAATCTTTACCTCCTATATACTTTCAAGTCGAGCTTTGCGCTCTGCACCTTTATTACTGTATTGGCGAAAACGTTTTAGAAATAAGGATGGTCTTCACCCATTGGGGGAATAGCACGCCCCTGCTCCTGATAATTATACAACAAGCCGACAATTTTTGCAAGAAAAAATGCCAAACGCCCCTAAAATTTAAACACTTTTTACATAGGGCAGGCGTATGATTTGTAGAAATCATAGACGCTGATATGCTATTTCTGCAATAGCTGTCATATTATGTTTGGAATATAATACAGGATATTGCATTTGCCTAATTTTATTATATGGTATAGTTGCATAATTGTCAAGGCGTTCAATTGTATAAAATGCTGATTTTGGAAGAATGAACAGCAAAAGGGGACAGTAGGAGCGGTAGTTTTTATATAATGACAAGAATATGAATTTGCTAGGTGGGCATATAGGCCATACGATATGTGTTCAGAAAAAAGTTTACTTACGTTATTTGTAGCAAAAGGCTCAATTTCCATGATGCAGAAATTGAGCCTTTATATATATTCGTTCGTTTTGATAAAAGATCTATTCTTCTTCTATCTTTTCTTCAGCCTTTGCAAGCTGTTTCTTGTCATACACGCTCTTTGCTACCTGAATACCGAACACGATCGCCGCACCGATGATAAAAAATACGATGCTGAATGTACTGAAGGTCATAGGGTCTTTAGGCTCTTTAAGCGTTGTAGGACCTATAACAATGGCGTACAGTGAGCCTATCATCATGCCGATAACGCAGTAGATAGTCTGGCTTCTGAACTTTTCAAGAGCCTTTTTGATAAGCCTGAGAGTAACGAAAACGCCGAGGATAATGCCGATACCCAAAGAGCAGAGAAGTCCGAAATACTCGAAATTCAGATGAAGGAACTCTTTTATTCCCGTGATAACAGGCATATAAAGACCGAATGTGAGAAGTATGGTGGAGCCTGAAATGCCGGGAAGCACCATTGCAGATATTGCGCACATTCCTGCAAGAACAACGAATATCACTGTGCCTATATTCATGTGAGAAACGTCAGCTCCGCTGCCGGAGGGATTTATAAGGGAAATGCCCACAACGATAGCAATGCCGATAACAGCCCATACGATGTTGTAATATTTGCCCTTAATGCTCTCTTTTTCTTCCATTATCATGACCGGTATCGCCAGAATGATAAAGCCCAGAAACAGCGAGCTTACCTTGTAGATGCCGCTTTCAAACACGTTGGCAAGAACGCTTACTGCAAGAAGCATACCGATCACCCAGCCCACGCCAAGCTTTATAAGAAAGAAAAATGCTTTTTTACGCTTTGCATTGTCACGTCCCATAATGTCGTTAAGGGAATTTATGAAGCTGTCATAAAAGCCCAGCAGGAACGCTATAGTTCCTCCCGAAACTCCCGGAACGCTGTCCGCAAGAGCCATGCAAAAGCCTCTGAGTGCGTTTATTATCATACTTGTTTCTATGCCTTAAAAGGCATATCCTCCTTCCGTGGTGTTGTCTGCTTTCGTATCAGCAGACTTTTCTTTTGTTCTGATGTAAGCTTTTTCTACCTGCGTCATCAGCTTTCCAAGCTGTGCTTCCTGCTTATCGTCACTAACGAGCGCCGCACTTTTTTCAGCCGAAGCCTTTGCCGATCTCACATCACCCTGAGCGAGAAAACACTCGCCCTTGTAAAGCTCACAGTTGCACCGAAGCGTCTTGTCAGCGTCACGGCTTTTCTCTGCGCTGTCAAAAAACTTCACCGCCGCTTCAAAGCGTTCGTTGAAATATTCCAGCAGACCAAGTGTGAAAAGCATTTGCCCATTGCGTTTATCGAGAAGACCTCGCTTGAAGTAATGCTCTGCCGAAACAAATATCTCGTTTGCCTGAGAAATATCACCTGACATGAGCCTGCCGTAAAGAAGCAGTTCAAAATACTTGTTCTGATCTGAGGGGGTAAGCTTATCAAAAGCTATGCGGTCAAGGGTGCGAAAACAATCCTCAAAGTGTTTTTCTGAAATGTAAACAGCGGCAAGCTTCAAAAGCCCGTGGCCCTTATCTTTGTTCTGCCTGAGAAGATATTTTTCAAGAAGCTCAAAATATTCGTCACAGCCGCCCTTTTTAGCGTAGAGCCTTTCGAGTTTTTTTATTTTGAAGACCCATATGAAAAGCCCTGCAAGCTCGACGATGCACAGGAATATAAGACAAAGAGGAAGCGCTCTCATAAAAACGTTTATGCAAAACTGCGCTCCATAGCGGCAGCCCTTTGAAAGCCATGCAATGCACATCACAGCATAACTCACCACCAGGCTCAATGCGACAATTAGCCACAAGGTCCTTATAACGCCTTTATGCACCTTGCTCACCTCTTTGTAAATCATATCACATATAAGTAAAAATCAAATGTTGTCTGTGTAAAGAACGGGTAAAAATGTATAAACTGTTCAAAAATTTTTAAATTTAATCTATTGCCGCCTACTGCATATCCTTATTTCTGTTTTTCAGAAGCTTCTGTCTTTTGCGTTCGTGTCTATCCATAACTATCTTTTCACAGAAGTCTACGACTTTCTTCATGAAAGGCTTGAAAATGTAGAAAAATTCGCCCTCATAGGTAACGACCTCGCCGTTAAAGCCCTTTTTGAACTTGTATACACCGTAGTTAGGGTTTGTTTCATCGTTGTAGAATGGTATGCCCTGAAAATCATAGATATAGTTTTTGCCCTCCAAAGCCCAGTTTATCATCGTCCACTGCATGAGATAGTTAGGGTAGAGGTTTCTGTGGTGGTTTGCGGAAGCACCGTAAACATAGCAGGTCTTGCCTGCATACTGTGTTGTTACTGCACCTGACAACGGTATCTGCTTGCCGTCCTCGTCAACATAGCACATGAAAAGTCGGCAGTGTTCAGGACCAAGACCATTGAGCATTTTTACAAAATACTCCTTTGAACGGATAGAGAAGCCATCTCTGATACCTGTTGCCTGCATGAGAGGGTAGAAATCGTCAAGAGCCTCAGTGCCGCAAGCCTTGCAGTAAACGCCCTTTCTAGGGGCTTTTCTGATACGGTTTCTCCAGTCAGGCTTGAAAGTCGCCATGACCTCGTCAGGGGTCTTGCCCTCGATATTTCTGAGCATATAGTTATTACGAGCCTGAATAGTGGTCAGCTCAGCCGCTTTGTGTATGTGCTTGAAGCCCATGTCCTCGATAAGCTTTGTACACTTGTCGTCGCCCTCCTCGAAACAAGGATCCCACATAAACTGGTAGCATTTGTATTTCTTTGCAAGCACCTTTACGCCCTCGAAAAGGTCGGTCATGACCTCTTTATCAGACCAGTCGCAAACAGGGCCATGAGGGGCATACATAAAAGTAACACCGAAAATAGGCACTTTTTTGATTATGATAAGGCAAGTTCCACGGATATTGCCGTCAGCGTTACGGGAGATAACAGCGTCCCAGCCCCAGTTGTCCTTTACCTTCGGCCATTTGAGGGATTGCATGAAATTGCCGTATTTGCTGGTGCTTGCGAACTGTTCATATTCTGCAAGGAGTTTTTCATCGGACTTATTGATTATTTCCATTTTATAAAGATCCTCTCTGTAAGAATTTTTCTGTTATTATGCACTATTTCATTTATTATACTACATATTACGGGAAAAATCAAGGGGGGAGTTTAAGTGAGGAGTGAGGAATGTGTAGTGCTACAATAGATATTGGACAAAATTAAGAAAAAAGAAAAGAGAGATAGGCAAAAATCTGATAAAATAAAGTTACCACACAAATACAAATCAGAAAGGAAGCCTA
>OGRN01003549.1_pt1 | contig 10988 bp, 7 predicted proteins | sample 1553401 | NCBI WGS metagenome assembly OGRN01 (sample SAMEA2580096, study PRJEB22360) | human gut metagenome | biome: human gut; feature: human-associated habitat; material: faeces | place: Denmark | collected 2008/2010 | reverse complement strand
GCCGGCCTTCCATGGGTTATACCCTAAGAGCAAACCACCCGCTATGCGGGTGGTCCTGATTTGGGCTCTTGGAATTGCTTGCCCCTGCTTTCTGTAACCGGCTTGATGCGCGTTGTGGGTTGTTGCTAAGCCTTTGCAGGCGTATATGTGCACGGCTTTTGCTGTGCGCTACATGCGTTGCCAGGCTCTCTTCGAGGGAATTCATCTAACGGTTGTGTCATGCGCCCTCTACTCCGATTCCTGGTTTATTGCCCGTTCGGATTTCACCGCTGCACTCGTTTGGCGTTGCATGTCTAGCATGCTGGTCATTTTTGCAGCCAAATAAACATATCCTCATCTTATCGTGTGTGCTAGTGTCTGCACGCTTTTTTGGTTGTTGGTCATTGGCACCGTGATTTCCTTTCGTTCACCTGCTTGCCTCTAGAACCCTCTAGGAACCGCAGTAAAGGTATTTCTAGGCCAAACTAGCCATCAATCTGCGTAAATAGGAAAGACCGATGTAAACATAAGCCCAACCGGAAGTACCGATATACACCAGGTAAAGTGCACCTTTTGCATGCAGGTCGCCTGAATCGCTAGCATCGTATGCAGCGCCGCAAAAGCCCTCAAATTCGCCCTGATTCGGAAACTGCTCATTGCGCGCGAACGCTTGCCCAAACAAAAACGCCCCGCGAGCAATCTCGCGGGGCGTGAGTACCTTGGTTGTGAGCGCCAAGCAACTATGTAGCTAGATCTTACTTATGGAAGTACCTACGCTGCTCGTATTTCGGCTCGCAGCAGATGTTGATGCCGAGCGTGCGATACAGCTTCTCATCGGTGGGGCTCAGGATCACGCTGAAGAACGCATCGCAGCCGCGCAGCTGGTCTGCTGCATCCACCAGCTGCTTGGCAATCGGGTCGGTGGCGCTGGACACGGAAAGGGCCAGTAGCGTCTCATCAGAATGCAGGCGCGGGTTCTTCGCATGAAGCGTGGACGTCTTCAGGTCGCAGATGGGCTCGATAACCTCGTCGGAGATGACGAACAAGTCTTCGTCGACACCCGCCACGCCCTTGAGCGCGTTCATGAGCAGCGAGGAGGCAGCGCCAAGCAGATCGGACGTCTTGCCGGTGACCACGCGGCCATCTGGCAGCACCATGGCGCCTGCCGGCGCGCCGGTGGCCTCTGCCTTGAGCAAAGCGGCCGAGCGTGCGGGCGAGAAGTTCGTGTCCACGCCAACCTGGTTCATCAAAAGCTCCAGGTGCTCCACGTACTCGTGATGCAGGCCGGTGCGGCGCTCGTCGACCGCAGCCTGGAAGTAGCGGCGCACGATCTCCATCTTCGCAGCCTCGCGACATGCCTCGTCGTCGACGATGGCCATGCCCGCCATGTTCACGCCCATGTCGGTGGGGGACTGGTAGGGGCTCGTGCCCAGGATGCGCTCCATCATGGCCTTGAGCACCGGGAAGATCTCGACGTCGCGGTTGTAATTGACCGTGGTTTCCCCATACGCCTCAAGATGGAAGGGGTCGATGGTGTTGGCGTCGTCAAGGTCAACGGTTGCAGCCTCGTACGCCACGTTCACCGGGTGCTTGAGCGGAAGGTTCCAAATGGGGAAGGTCTCGTACTTCGCGTAGCCCGCCTCGACGCCGCGCTCGTGCTCATGGTAGAGCTGGGAGAGGCATGTGGCCATCTTGCCGGAACCCGGGCCGGGGGCGGTGACGACTACCAAGGGGTGCGTGGTCTCCACGAACTCGTTTTTGCCATAGCCTTCCGACGAGACGATGCGCGCCGTATCGTAGGGATACCCGGCGATGGGGTAGTGCAGGTAGCTCTTGATGCCCAGGCTGTCAAGGCGATGACGGAACGCCAGCGCGTTGGGCTGGTTCTCGAAGCGGGTGATCACCACGCCGGCGGTGGCGAAACCCATGGAGCGGAAGATATCCAGCAGGCGCAGGACGTCTTCGTCATAGGTGATGCCCAAATCGCCGCGCACCTTGTTCTTCTCGATATCGTTGGCGTTGATGGCGATGATGATCTCAACGTCTTCGGCCATTTGCTGCAGCATACGGATCTTGCTGTCGGGCTGAAAGCCGGGCAGCACGCGTGAGGCATGGTAGTCGTCGAACAGCTTGCCGCCGAACTCCAGATACAGCTTGCCGCCGAACTGGCCGATCCTCTCGCGGATGTGCTCAGCCTGCAAAGCCAGGTATTTATCGTTGTCGAAACCGATGCGCATGGGCGCAACCCCTTTCCATGACGGTAGGTTTAACCGAACTAGTATAAGGCTCGCGCGCAAAAGCAAGAAGAGAAGAGCCCATCAACACGCGAAAAGCGGAGATGAAGCCCTATCGATCGCGTTCGATAAAGAAGGCAAAGGGAGGTGCAGCGGCTCGTCCTTGGGTTTGGCATGATGGCGTTCGGCTCCGCCGGGCCGGTTCCGCAAAAGCCGATGAGACGGCGCCGTCTCCCTTGCCGTCCATCTCGTTTCGGTTTCGTTTCCCCTCTGTTAAAAGGCTCGCGCGGCGCCGGGGGAGAAGTTGCGCGGCGCGTACAATAGACCAACGTTTGGAGTTTGCCGTTGGCGTGCTGCAGGCGTATCGGCCTTGGTGCAGCGCGATCGGCGGTGGGGAAATACACCGGTTTCTAAGCGCGAAGGAGAACTATGGCCAAGCATATTTTCGTTACCGGCGGCGTCGTGTCGTCTTTGGGCAAGGGCATCACGGCAGCCTCTTTGGGGCATTTGCTGAAGGCGCGCGGCTACAAGGTGACCATGCAGAAGATGGATCCGTACCTCAACGTGGACCCGGGCACCATGAGCCCGTTCCAGCATGGCGAGGTCTTCGTTACCGAAGACGGTCATGAAGGCGACCTTGACCTGGGGCATTACGAGCGATTCATCGACGAGAACCTGTCCCGCGAATCGAACTTCACGCAGGGTTCCATTTACAAGACCCTTATCGCCCGCGAGCGCCGCGGCGACTTCCTCGGCGGCACCGTGCAGGTGATCCCGCACGTTACCGAGGCCATCAAGGAGCGTCTGCGCCGCATCGCCGATCAGTCCGGTGCCGACATCGTCATCTCCGAGATCGGCGGCACCATCGGCGACATCGAGTCTCAGCCGTTCATCGAGGCGGCGCGTCAGTTCAGGAAGGAAAAGGAGCGCGGTGACGTTCTGTTCATCCACGTTACGCTGGTTCCTTACATCGCTGCAGCCCACGAGGTGAAGACCAAGCCCACGCAGCATTCCGTCAAGGAGCTGCGCTCCATCGGCGTGCAGCCTGACTTCATCGTCTGCCGCAGCGACCATGAGATCTCGGACAAGGTGCGCGAGAAGATCGCCCTGTTCTGCGATGTGCGACCTGACGAGGTGCTCGCGTGCACCGATAGCCCTTCCATCTACGAGGTGCCTTTCGGCCTGCACGACCAGCGTTTCGACGTGAAGGTGCTCGAGCGCCTGGGCCTTCCCGAGCGCCAGATCGATCTGAGCCCCCTGCGCTCGTTCGTGGATGCGGCCGCCCACGTGGAGCATGATTGCGACGTGGCCATCGTCGGCAAGTACACAAGCCTGCCCGACGCATACCTTTCGGTCATCGAGGCGCTGCATCATGCGGGCGTGTACAACAACACCCAGGTCAACGTGCATCTTATCGACGGCGAAGAGCTTAACGATGACAACGTCGAAGAGGTGCTGGGGTTCATGGACGGCATCCTGGTGCCCGGCGGCTTCGGCCAGCGCGCCTTCGAGGGCAAGATCTGCGCGGTGCGCTACGCCCGCACGCATGATGTGCCGTTTTTGGGTATCTGCCTGGGCATGCAGGCGGCGGTGTGCGAGTTCGCGCGCGATGTGGCGGGCATGCCCGGCGCGACGTCTGCGGAGTTCGACGAGAACGCCGAGTTCCCCGTCATCGACCTGATGCCCGAGCAGGAGGACGTCGAGGACAAGGGCGGCACCATGCGGTTGGGCGCCTACCCGTGCAAAGTCGCCCCTGCATCTATGGCTTTCAAGGCTTACGGCGAGGAGCTCATCTACGAGCGCCATCGCCATCGCTACGAGGTGAACAACGCGTTCCGCGACCGCTTGGCGGCGGCGGGCCTGGTCATTTCGGGTGTTTCCCCTGATGATCGCCTGGTTGAGATGATCGAGCTGCCTGACCACCCGTGGTTCGTGGCAAGCCAGGGTCACCCTGAGTTCAAAAGCCGTCCGACCAGGCCACACCCCTTGTTCCGTGATTTCGTCGCCGCGGCACTTGATCATCGCGAGTAATCCGGCAGGTTCCGGGGTTCGGACTAAACCGGTTGAAGGTTTACATAATGTTGTTGTTGCGAAAAGGCCGCCGTATTAGGCGGCCTTTTCCGCGTGGTGGGGTATATAAGGATGGGCCGATAGGGAAGGAAAGCACTAGTGGACGAGAGCATCGATACCGACGATCTGATCGATTTGGCGGCGGAATACATCGCCTACCTGCGCATAGAGCGTGGCAGCTCGCCGCGCACCATCGAGGCCTACGAGGCCGACCTGGAAACCTACCGTGATTTCCTGTCCTCGCAGGGCATCGAGAAGCTCTCGCAGGTGTCGCGCGAGTCCATCGTGGCGTATCAGGAGCATCTGTTCGCGCAGGGCTATGCCGCCTCGACGGTGTGCCGAAGAGCGTCGGTGGTGAAGGGCTTTCACCGGTTTTGCGTGGCCGAGGATTACACCGAAAGCAACCCCGCGGCGGGGCTGCCGTTGCCGAAGACGCCGGAGCGCCTGCCCGATGTTCTGTCCATCGACCAGGTGCAACGCTTGTTCGAAGCGCTTGAGGGGCAGGAGGGCAGTCCTGCGGCCGTGCGTAACCGCGCCATGCTCGAGGTGCTCTACGGATGCGGCTTGCGCGTCAGCGAGCTGTGCGGTCTCGACCGGTCCGACGTGGTGCTTGACCAAGGGTATCTGCTCGTGCTCGGCAAGGGCGGCAAGCAGCGCATCTCCCCGATATCGGGTGCGGCGGCAACCGCGTTGGCTGACTACCTGGAGAACGCGCGCCCGCAGCTGTGCAAGCCTTACGCCAAACCCACCGATGCTGTGTTCTTGAACGCCCGAGGCGGCTGCCTGACGCGTCAAAGCGTGTTCAAAGTGGTGGCGCGCGCGGGCCTCGCCATCGGCGTGGACAACCTGCATCCGCACACGCTGCGCCATTCGTTCGCCACGCATATGCTGCAGGGCGGGGCGGACCTGCGCGTCATCCAGGACATCCTGGGGCATTCCGACATCTCCACCACGCAGGTTTACACCCACGTCGATCGCAGCCACCTGCGCGAGGAATATCTGCACGCGCACCCGCGCGCGTAAAGGTTGGGGAGCGAAAGCGTTCGCAACCGTATTCAACCGGTCCTGCTATCGGTTAAAAGCGGTTACCGGCTCCATTTCTCGCGATGCGTCGGCGGACAGCGGGCAACGCCGCCCGCAGCGTGGCGGCAGCCGTCGCGCCAACGCCTCCCACTTCGCCCCACTCATCCCACATCGCCCCACGCCACCGAATCCGCACAAATGCAATCCCACTTCATCCCACCCCATTTTCGCCCAAGTGCAAATCTATATATTGTGGTTGGCGAACCACCTTGCGCACCATATGGAAACCACCCCTGAAAACACCTGTTTTACGAATGAATCAGGCGGGTTACAAGGGGTCAACGCCTGTGCAAAACCGCCCAAAACGTGCCGCAAGATGTTGCGAAGTGGGATGAAGTGGGGTAGAATCCCAAACACCGAACGGAACAAACGGAAAGCAGCGGAAGGAAGGCATGGCAGAAGGCGTCGACAAGCCGATCGACATGAACGGCTCCTACCGACACAAGGTAGACGCCAAGGGCCGTATGTCCCTGCCCGCCGCGTTTCGCAAGGTCCTTTCGGAAGATCTGGTGGTAACCCTCAGCCCCGATGACGAGTGCCTGTACGCATTCGAGCCTCAGGCGTTCGAGGACTGGATCGTGTCGCTGTTCGATAGCAAGTTCGGCGGTTACGACCCCACGTCCAAGGCCCACGTCGGCTTGCGCCGCAAGCTGAAGAGCCGCGCCAACAACGTCAGCGTCGACAACGCCGGGCGCATCGGCATCCCCGCCGAGCTGCGTCAGAAGGCCGGCATCGACAAGGACGTCGTCGCATTGGGCAACACGGGCTACTTCGAGATCTGGGACGCAAAGCGCTTCGATGAGCAGGATGACGACATCGACTTGAGCGTGTTGTTCAGCTAATCGGAAGGCGTGAGCGAATTGGCAAACCAAGAGTTTCGGCATATACCGGTCCTGCTCCCCGAGTGCCTCGAGCACTTGAACCTCAAACCGCAGCAGACGTTCGTGGACGCAACGCTCGGCGGGGCAGGGCATTCCTTCGAAGTTGCCCAGCGCATCGGATGCGGGGGCACCCTCATCGGCATCGATCAGGACGACGTGGCGCTTGCCGCGGCCGCCCGCAAACTCGGCTCGCTGCCCGATGAGCTGCGCCCGCATCTGGAACTGGTGCGCAACAACTTCGGCAACATGGACGAAGCGCTACTGAGCGTGGATGTTCCCGGTGTGGACGCGTTCTTGTTCGACATCGGCGTATCCTCCGTTCAGATCGACACGCCATCACGGGGCTTCTCCTTCAAGGAGGACGGCCCGCTTGATATGAGGATGGATCCGGGGAAAAACACCCTAACCGCAGCAGAGGTCGTGAACACCTACAACGCAGCAGACCTCACTCGGATCATCCGCTCCTACTCCGATGAGCGGTGGGCCAGCCGCATCGCGGACTTCATCGTCCGCGCCCGCGAGAAGGCCCCGCTTGAAACGAGCGCGCAGCTGGTCGACGTCATCAAGGCGGCTATCCCGGCAAGCGCGCGCCGCGCTGGCGGACATCCTGCCAAGCGCACGTTCCAGGCCCTGCGCATCGAAGTCAATGGCGAGCTCGACGTTCTGAAAAGCGGCCTGGAAGCTGCCATCCGCTGGGCGAACCCCGGCGGGCGCATCTGCGTGATCAGCTACCACTCGCTTGAGGACCGCATCGTCAAGGATATGTTCCAAAGCTTCGCGAACCGTTGCACCTGCCCGCCCGATCTTCCGGTGTGCATGTGCGGCAAGGAGCCGATACTCAAGGTGCTTACCCGAAAGCCCATCGTCCCCACGGCCGATGAGATAGCGCGCAACCCCCGCGCCCGCAGCGCCAAGCTGCGCGTGGCGCAGAAGCTGTAGCGCAGCACGACAGCAACAACACGACAACCGAGCGAACCCGTTCGCGCAACGTGCCACCGTAAACGAAGCAGAAACACGAAAGGAGGTGGAGCATGAGCGCCCAGCCTGCGTATTCCCTCTATCCCGAACGCGCCGTCGAGCGCGCCCCGCGCACGCGCATCTCCGTCGTGCCCGGCCAGCGCACCCGCTCCGCCGCTCCCGCCTCCACCGTCACGCCCGGCCTCGTGCTGAAGGCGGCGATCATCGTCATGGCGGTTTTGGCCCTGGTGGGCATCGCAAGCCTCACCCTTTCGGCGGCCACCGTGACCACCTCCATGCAATCCCAGGCGCTTTCCAGCCAGATCGACGATGCCCGCGCGCAGGGCAGCTCGCTCGAGGTCACGCAAAGCCTGCTTTCCAACTCCACCCGCGTGCGTATGCAGGCCGAGAAGCTCGGCATGGCGGCGCCTGCGGAAGTGGGTACCATCAACATGCCCGAAGACGTGGTTTCCACCAACGACGATGGGTCGCTTTCCCTGTCCCGCAGCGTGGAGACCGCCACCAACGCCGGGGAGTAGCCCGTTATGCAGAATCGAAACCGCCCGCCTCGCAACGACGGCGGCGCCCGCGATGCCCAGCGTCGCGCGAACAATAGCAGATCCGGCCGTTCGTCAGGCCAACACGCAAGCCGCACCGACGCCCGCAGCGCATATCGCTCCGGGCGTCACGGCGCTTCGGGGCAGGGCCGTTCCCGCTCCGAGCGCGATGCGCGCGCGTCCCGCTCGCGAAGCGGCGCGTCCCGCCGCCAGCCCGCCCAGCCTAAAAGCGGCGCCGCGGGCTTCATCGCGTTCCTCAATGCCGAGCGCGCACTCGCGCCGCTGTTCCTGTTCGGCCTTATCGTCGCGCTGTTCTTCGGCAAGCTCGTGTGGCTGCAGGTCATAAAGGCCCCCGAGTTCACCGACCAGGCACAGGCGCAGCGCACGTCCAAGATCGTGCTCGAGCCGCGCCGCGGCACCATATACGACCGCAACGGCGTGGTGCTCGCCACCAGCGTCGACGCGACGACTATCTACGTCAACCCCGCCGAGGTGTCCGACCCCAATCTGACCGCGGGCATCCTCGCGCAGGTGCTCGGCGGCGAGGCGAAGGATTATCTGGAAAGGGTCACCGCCAGCGACACGTACTATTCCATCATCAAGCGCAAGGCGGATACGAGCGTCGGCGACGAGGTCAGGCAGCTGGCCTCCGAGCGCGTCGAGGAGGCGCAGAACAAGGAGACGGCCGACGCCAAGGCGGCGGGTCGCAAAGCCGAGACCATCGCCTCGGGCATCCATTACGTCTCCGAGAGCCGTCGCGAGTATCCCAACGCCCAGGTGGGCGGCCAGGTGGTCGGCGCATGCAGCATCGGCGTGGATTCGGACACGAACCGCGAATACTATTACGGCATCTGCGGCCTCGAGGCGCAGTACAACGACGTGCTGTCCGGAACGCCCGGCTACATGGAGCAGGAATACGGCCAGACCGGCCAGATCATCCCCAGCGGCACGCATGAGAAGGTGGACGCCATCGACGGGCAGGACATCGTCGTATCCATCGACATCGAGCTGCAGCGCCAGGTCGAGGAATCCCTGACGTCGGGCTGCAAGGGCCTCAACGCCACGGGCGGCTCGGCCGTGCTCATGGACGGCTCCACCGGCGAGATTTACGCCGCCGCATCCCTTCCGCTGTTCAACCCCGCCGATCGAAGCGAGGTCAAGGAAGGCGCCATGCAGCTCAAGTGCGTCACCGACCTGTTCGAGCCGGGCTCCATCTTCAAGTCGGTCTCGGCCATGGCCATCTTGGAGACGGGCACGCTCACGCCCGATTCCGAGCTGTTCTGCCCGGCCTCGATCACCGCGGACGGCTATACCATCTCCGACGCCCACGAGCGCGGCGACGCCACGTTCACGCTGCGCCAGATCCTCGACCAGTCCTCCAACGTCGGCATCTCGCTTGCCACGGAGAAGATGGGCTTCGAGGAGCTGTACAACCACATCGTCCGCTACAACCTGCACTCGGACACCGGCGTGGATTATCCCGGCGAAGGGGAGGAGGGCACCGACGCGCTCGGCATGCTCGCGCCCTACGACCAGTGGTCGGCGGTCCAGGCGTACAACGTCTCGTTCGGCCAGGGCGTGTCGGTCACCCCGCTGCAGATGACGCGCTTCTACGGCGCCATCGTCAACAACGGCGTCGAGTGCGTGCCGCACTTCCTCATCGGCATGCCGCAAAGCGGCACCACGCCCGCCTACGGCACCACCCAGGTCATCGAGAACACCGACGCTCTCGGCGACATGCAGTCGATGCTCAAGACCGTCGTCACCGATGGCACGGGCGCAAAGGCCGCCATCGACGGGTTCAACGTGGCCGGTAAGACCTCCACGGCCGAGATCTACGACGAGGAGAACGGCGGTTACCGCAAGAACGTGTGCAACTTGGCGTTCACGGGCTTTTTGGCTGATTCGCCGAGCAAGCTGGTGTGCTTTGTGGGCGCAAATGAGGTTCCTGGGGACGGTGTCGTCACGCCTATCTTTAAGGATATAATGACTGCAGCAATCGATCGATTCGGGATTACGTCTGAGTGAGGTATCCAAATGGGTAAGACCTGCACTGAACTGTTTGAAGGCATGGACTGCACCATCATCGGCAACGCGCAAGATGAGGTTGAGGGCATCGCCTATCGAAGTGATAAAGTCAAGCCCGGCGACGCGTTCTTCTGCATCGTCGGCATGAAAACCGACGGCCACACCTTCGCCCAGGACGCCATCGACCATGGCGCGAAGGTGCTCGTGGTGGAGCGCAAGGTCTACTTGGCCGACGCCACCGATGTCACGGAGGTCGTGGTGTCCGATACGCGCAAGGCCATGGCAGAGGCGTCGGCGCGCTTCTACGACGATCCGTCGCGCGCGCTTTCGCTGGTGGGCGTCACGGGAACCAACGGCAAAACCACCACCACGTATCTGGTGGAGCATATCGCCCGCGTGGCGGGAAAGCGAACGGGCGTCATCGGCACCGTGGGCACCGTCATCGGCGATGTGCATGAGAAGTCTTCGCGCACCACGCCGGAATCGCCCGACCTGCAGCATCTGCTCGCCCGTATGCGCGACGCGCGCTGCGACGTGGTGGCCATGGAGGTTTCCAGCCATGCGCTCGACCTTGAGCGCACGTACGCCGCGTCGTTCGCGGTCACGGCGTTCTCCAACCTGACGCAAGACCACCTCGACTACCATCACACCTTCGAGGCCTACTTCGAGGCGAAGGCGCGCCTGTTCGGCAAGGATTACCCTGCTCGCCGCGTCATCTGCATCGACGACAAGTGGGGCAAGGAGCTGCTGCGCCGCTGCTCGGAGGCCGGCGATAGCGTGGTCACCACGGGCTTCGACCGCTCGGCGCTCATCCATCCCAAGGATGTTCAGTACTATCCCACGCACACCTCCATCACGCTCAACGTGCGCGGCTCCTACTATGAGTTCGACTACCCGCTCGTGGGCAAGTTCAACGTCGAGAACATCATGTGCGCGTTCGGCATCGGCATCCAGCTGGGCATCGGCGTGTCCACCATCATCGACGCGCTTCGCGAGGCCCCGCAGATCCCGGGCCGCCTCGAGCGCGTGCATACGCCGCATGACGGCGGCGTGTCGGTGTTCGTGGACTACGCGCACACCCCCGATGCCCTGGAGAAGGCCCTCGGCTCCATCATGGCGCTCACGCCCGGCCGCACCATCTGCGTGTTCGGCTGCGGCGGCGACCGCGGTGGCTCCAAACGCCCCCTCAGTCGTCGAAG
>OGRN01003547.1_pt1 | contig 10996 bp, 7 predicted proteins | sample 1553401 | NCBI WGS metagenome assembly OGRN01 (sample SAMEA2580096, study PRJEB22360) | human gut metagenome | biome: human gut; feature: human-associated habitat; material: faeces | place: Denmark | collected 2008/2010 | reverse complement strand
CTGTAAGAGCAGCTCTTGGGATCTCGATCATTGTACCAACCTCGTACTCAAGGTCGCTTCCAGCTGCTGCGATCTCAGCGTCAGCTGTCTCTACAACGAATTTCTTAACGTATTTGAGCTCTTTGATATCTCCAACGAGTGGGATCATGATCTCAGGTTTTACGTTCCAATCTGGGTGAGCTTTCTTTACATTGATTGCTGCACGGATAACAGCGCTTGTCTGCATCTTAGCAATCTCTGGATATGTTACTGCAAGACGGCATCCACGGTGTCCCATCATTGGGTTGAACTCATGAAGGCTGTCGATGATTGTCTTGATCTGCTCAACAGTTTTACCCTGAGCGTCAGCAAGTTTCTTAATGTCTTCCTCTTCTGTAGGAACGAACTCATGAAGCGGTGGATCAAGGAAACGGATAGTAACCGGGTTACCTTCCAGTGCTTCATACAGTTTTTCGAAGTCTCCCTGCTGTTCTGGAAGAATCTTAGCAAGTGCTGCTTCTCTTTCTTCTTCTGTCTCAGAGCAGATCATTTCACGGAATGCATCGATTCTGTTTCCTTCGAAGAACATATGCTCTGTACGGCAAAGTCCGATACCTTCTGCACCAAGTTCGCGTGCTTTTACAGCATCGTGTGGTGTATCAGCGTTTGTACGAACTTTCATTGTTCTGTATTTGTCAGCCCATCCCATAATTCTTCCGAATTCACCAGCGATTGTTGCATCAACTGTTGGGATGATACCATCATAGATATTACCTGTAGAACCATCAAGTGAGATGCAGTCTCCTTCATGATATTCTTTTCCGGCAAGTGTAAATTTCTTATTAGCTTCGTCCATTGCGATGTCACCGCAACCAGATACACAGCATGTACCCATACCACGAGCAACTACGGCTGCGTGAGATGTCATACCACCACGAACTGTCAGGATACCCTGTGCAGACTTCATACCTGTGATATCTTCTGGTGATGTCTCAAGACGTACAAGAACAACTTTTTCTCCTCTTTCAGCCCATTCTACAGCATCGTCAGCTGTGAATACGATCTTACCACAAGCAGCTCCCGGAGATGCTCCAAGTGCTTTTGCAAGTGGTGTAGCCTCTTTCAGGGCTTTTGCATCGAACTGTGGGTGAAGCAGAGAGTCAAGGTTACGAGGGTCGATCATTGCAACAGCCTCTTCCTCTGTTCTCATTCCTTCATCAACAAGATCACAAGCGATTTTCAGAGCAGCTTTTGCTGTTCTCTTACCATTACGTGTCTGTAACATGTACAGTTTACCATGCTCTACAGTAAACTCCATGTCCTGCATATCTCTATAGTGTTTTTCAAGAGTTTCACAAACCTGTTTGAACTGTACGAATGCTTCTGGGAATTTCTCTTCCATTTCTGAAATGTGCATTGGTGTACGAACACCGGCAACTACGTCTTCTCCCTGTGCATTTGTAAGGAATTCTCCGAACAGACCGTTCTCTCCTGTAGCTGGGTCACGAGTAAACGCAACACCTGTACCACAGTCATCTCCCATGTTACCAAATGCCATCATCTGTACGTTAACAGCTGTTCCCCATGAATACGGGATATCATTGTCACGACGGTATACGTTAGCTCTTGGGTTGTCCCATGAACGGAATACAGCTTTCACTGCTTCCATTAACTGTTCCTTCGGATCAGACGGGAAGTCCGCACCGATCTTCTCTTTGTATTCTGCTTTGAACTGGTTAGCAAGTTCTTTTAAATCTTCTGCTGTCAGTTCAACGTCCTGTTTAACACCTCTGTCAGCTTTCATCTTGTCGATCAGCTCTTCGAAGTATTTCTTACCAACTTCCATAACTACGTCAGAGAACATCTGAATGAATCTTCTGTAGCAGTCCCAAGCCCAACGTGGATTTCCAGAAGCTTTTGAAAGTGTCTCTACAACTTCTTCGTTCAATCCAAGGTTCAGGATTGTATCCATCATACCAGGCATAGAAGCTCTTGCTCCGGAACGAACAGATACAAGTAACGGATTCTCTTTGTCTCCGAATTTCTTACCTGTGATTCCTTCCATCTTGTCGATTGCTTCCATAATCTGGCCCATGATCTCATCGTTGATCTGTCTGCCATCTTCGTAGTACTGTGTACAAGCTTCTGTTGTTACTGTGAAGCCCTGTGGTACCGGAAGACCTAAGTTTGTCATTTCAGCAAGGTTCGCACCTTTTCCACCAAGAAGGTTTCTCATGGTTGCGTTACCTTCTGTAAACATATAAACCCATTTTGCCATTTGTCATGACCTCCTAAAACTAAATTTTCTAAGTCGCACTTCATATTTTACTGTTTTTACCAGTTTTCGTCAAGACTTTCACCAATAAATCTGCCGATTTTTCCCTGGAATTTCGGGCATTCTGCACAATTGTCTAAATTTCAGTACATTCAAGTACTAATATGCGACTTAATTTTCTAAATATTACGTAAAAACGACTTATATCCTCTGTATGCCTCGTATACATCTGCCTTACTTGTAACTTCCCATGGTGCATGCATACTCAGCACTGCAACTCCGCTGTCGATGACTTCCATACCATAATTTGCCATGATATATGCAATTGTTCCGCCTCCGCCGAGGTCTACTTTTCCAAGTTCCGCGAACTGATAGGATACATCTTCTGCATTCATTGCACGGCGTACTTCTGCCAGATATTCTGCATTAGCATCATTCGAACCGCTCTTGCCTCTTGCTCCGGTAAATTTATTGAATACCAGCCCTCTTCCGAAGAATGCGGCACTTCTCTTTTCAAATGCTTCTGCATACATCGGATCGTAAGCTGCACTTACATCAGAGGAAAGCATCTTTGAATTCTGAAGTGCACGGCGTACCTTAAGATCTGATTCTCCTTCTGTCAGTGCAACAAGCTCTGCTACCACATTTTCAAAGAAACGGGAATGCATACCGGTTGCTCCCACGCTTCCGATCTCTTCTTTATCTACCAGGATACAGCAGGAAGTACGTTCTACATCTTCTACATCCAGCATTGCAAATAACGAAGTAAATGCACATACTCTGTCATCCTGTCCATAAGCAAGGATCATACTTCTGTCAAGCCCGCAGTCTCTTGCCTTTCCGGCCGGAACAATCTCCAGTTCTGCAGACAGGAAATCTTCTTCTTCCATATTATAATAGTCTGTCAGGATCTTCATAACGTTCGCTTTTACTGCGTCTTTTTCATCCTCATCCAGTCCTTCTTCTTTCTCAAGCGGACGGCTTCCGATCAGAAGATCCAGTTTTTCACCTTCGATTACCGTGCTTGCTTTCTTCTCCATCTGTTTTCCGGCCAGGTGAATCAGCAGATCTGTAACTACGAATACCGGATCATCCTCTTTTTCTCCGATATTTACTTTCTGGACAGTCCCGTCTGTCTTAACGATCACTCCATGAAGTGCCAGTGGAAGTGTCACCCACTGATATTTCTTGATTCCGCCATAATAGTGGGTATCCAGATAAGCAAGATCTTCATTTTCATATAACGGATTCTGTTTTACATCAATTCTTGGTGAATCAATGTGTGCTCCGAGAATATTCATACCATTTTCCAGCGGTTCTTTTCCGATCAGGAACATTGCAATACTTTTTCCCATACATACTGCATAGACCTTATCTCCCGCTTTTAAGCTGCCTTTGATATCTTTCAGATTGCGGTAACCCTTCTTCTCAATCTCTTTTACCGTCAGGCGGACGCATTCTCTTTCTGTCTTTCCTTCATCCAGGCATACTTTATATCTGCTGTTGATCTGATCCAGTTCTTTTAACTGATCAGCTGTGTATATCTTCCATGCATTTCTTCTTTCCATGTTGTTTGTCTCTCCTTTCAAATCCACGCTGTGTTTAGTATAGCACAAAAACGAAAATGGTACGCACCACTTTTCATAAATGTTGCATACCATTTTCCTGTTTTTATTTCATTTTAAATTATTTATTCAATCCCATCTCTTCTCTTACTTCTTTGAAGCATTTTACGATGAAATCAATATCTTCTTTTGTATGGCTTGCGCATACCTGTGTACGGATTCTTGCTTTTCCCTTCGGTACAACCGGGTAAGAGAATGCTACAACATATACACCTTTTTCCATCATACGTTTTGCGAATTCTGCTGCTGTCTTCTCATCATAGAGCATAACAGGTACGCATGGATGTGTTCCCGGAATAATATCAAATCCGTTATCTACCAGCTGTTTTCTGTAGTATGCAGTTACCTCTTCCAGATGATCACGAAGTTCTGTACTCTCCTCCAACATGTCAAACAGTTCCAGGCTGGCTCCTGCAATTGCCGGTGCCAGAGAGTTAGAGAACAGGTACGGACGGCTTCTCTGTCTTAACAGATCAATGATCTCTTTCCGTCCGGATGTATATCCGCCGGATGCTCCTCCAAGTGCTTTTCCCAATGTTCCGGTAATGATATCCACACGGCCTTCCACACCACAGTACTCTGCTGTTCCACGTCCGGTCTTTCCTACAAATCCGACCGCATGGCTGTCATCAACCATAACCAGTGCGTTATATTTATCAGCCAGATCACATACCCCTTTTAAATTACAGATGATTCCATCCATAGAAAATACGCCATCTGTAGCGATCAGTTTGATTCTTGCTCCGGCTTCGTCTGCTTCTTTTAATTTTGCTTCCAGATCTTCCATATCGTTATTCTTATAGCGGAAACGTTTTGCTTTACACAGACGTACTCCGTCAATGATAGAAGCATGATTCAGTTCATCACTGATGACTGCATCTTCTGCTGTCAGAATTGTCTCGAATAATCCTCCGTTTGCATCAAAGCATGAAGAATAAAGGATCGTATCGTCTGTTCCCAGGAATCCGGAGATCTTTTTCTCCAGTTTCTTATGAATGTCCTGTGTTCCACATATAAAACGTACAGATGCTACTCCGTATCCTTTTTCATCATATGTTCTCTTAGCTGCCTCGATCAGTCTCGGGTTATCCCCCAGTCCAAGGTAGTTATTCGCACACATACAAAGAAGTTCTCTTCCATCTTCCATCTTCACTCTTGCTCCCTGCGGGGATACAAAAGGTGCCTCTCCTTTGAAAAGCCCGGCTTCTTTGATTCCTTCTACTTCTCTTGTATAAATGCTTAAAATATCGTCTTTACGTGCCATTTTCTCAACCTCTCCATTTTTATTCTGCCTTTTTCCTGCTTTGTTCCATGCACTCTTCTTAGTCATTTACATGTGCCCAGTCCAGAATGACTTTCCCCGAATTACCGGAGATCATAGCGTCAAATCCTTTCTGGAAATCTTTGATGTCAAAATGATGTGTGATGATATCCGAGATATCAAGTCCTGCCTGTAACATCGTAGACATCTTGTACCATGTATCCCATACTTTACGTCCATAGATTCCTTTCAGATGTAATCCGTTGAAAATTACTGTCTCAAGATCTACTTTGGCATCTGTTCTCTGTAATCCTAACAGTGCAATGTGTCCGCCGTGCTTCATATTGTGGATCATATCATCCAATGCCACCTGTGATCCGGACATCTCAAGACCGACATCAAATCCTTCTGTCATTCCGATCTCTTTTATGACATCTTTCAGATTCTCTTCTTTTAAATTAACTGTTCTTGTTGCTCCCAGCTTCTTCGCAAGTTCCAGTCTGTATGGATTCATATCTGTTACCACAACATGTCTTGCACCCGAGAACTTCACGATTGCTGCTGCCATACATCCGATCGGGCCTGCTCCAGCGATCAGCACATCCTCCCCCAGTGCTTCAAAAGAAAGTGCTGTATGTGTTGCATTTCCAAACGGATCAAAGATTGCATACATCTCTTCCGGAATGTTCGGATTACATGGCCATACGTTACTTGACGGAATCACAAGATATTCCGCAAATGCTCCGTTACGGTTCACGCCGACACCTTTCGCATCCTTACAGTTCTCCTTGTGTCCTTCCAGACAGTTACGGCATTTTCCACATGTAATATGTCCTTCACCGGATACCAGATCACCGATCTTGAACCCCTGTACACCTTCCCCTTTTTCTACGATCTCTCCAACATACTCATGACCTGCTGTAAGGCCGATCGGAATCGTATGCTGTGCCCAGTCATTCCACTGATAGATATGTACATCTGTTCCACAGATTGCTGTCTTGTGGATCTTGATCTTCACATCATTCGGTCCTACTTCCGGAATCGGAACACGCTTCATCCACAGTCCTTCCTCCGGTTTTTCCTTTACCAGTGCCCACATCAGACCATCATTATTTAATTGCATATTATATGACCTCCCAAAAACACCATCTCCCCAGATGGCAATCTCTTTATTAACAATGGTTATTATACCACTCTTACTGCATATGCACAACCTCTAAACGATATTTTTTTGTTTAATATGACAATTTTTTCACATACTTTTTTCTTTTTCTTGTCATTTTGCACCAAAAATAATATTTACTTTCCTGCTCTTTTCCTGTATAATCATACTCATACTTGCGAAAAGCAAAAAAACAAAAGAGAGGGGTGCGGGATTCAAAAAAATCCTGCCAAAAAAACAATGAAAGATTTAATCAAAAAATGGAACAGCATCAGCCTAATCAAACGGATCATCTGCGGATTGATCATTGGTCTGGTTCTTGGTCTTGTTGTTCCGCAGGCATCCGTAATCTCGATTCTCGGAACCATGTTCGTCGGAGCACTGAAAGGAATCGCCCCGCTTCTGGTATTCTTCCTGGTTATGAGTGCACTCTGCCACATGAAGTCTGGTCAGAAGACCAATTTAAAATTTACATGGTTGGTAACCTTGTATCTGCCTTTGTAGCCGTTATTGCCTGCCGGTTATTCCCGGTAACACTGACCTTTACAGACACTGCTTCTGCTACCGATATCACTCCGCCAAGCGGAATTGCGGAAGTGCTCACCAACCTTTTGAACAATCTCGTTAAGAATCCGGTTGATTCCATTGTCAATGCTAATTATATCGGTATTCTTTTCTGGGCAGTTATTTTTGGAATTGCATTAAAACACGCGAACAAGGGAACAAAAGATGCACTGGAGAACATTTCCGATGCAACGGCGACCGCAGTTCAGTGGATCATCAACTGTGCTCCGTTCGGTATCATGGGACTGATCTTCTCTACGATTTCAGAACAGGGACTGGATGCATTACTTTCTTATGGAAAGTTAATCCTCGTTCTGGTTGGAAGTATGGCTGTTGTTATCTTCATTATCAATCCGGTCATTGTATTTATTTTCACAAAACAGAACCCATTTCCACTGGTATTTACCTGTCTGAAAGAAAGCTTTATCACAGCATTCTTCACCAGAAGTTCTGCTGCCAATATTCCGGTTAATATGGAACTTTGTAAGAAACTTGGCCTGGACGAAGATACCTACTCTATCTCCATTCCACTTGGAGCTACGATCAACATGGCAGGGGCTGCGATCACAATCTCTGTAATGGCTTTATCTACTGCTCATACACTGGATATCCATGTAGATTTTCTTACATCGATCATTCTCTGTGTACTTGCTGCATTAAGTGCCGCAGGTGCTTCCGGAGTTGCCGGCGGATCTCTTCTTCTTATCCCTATGGCCTGCAGTCTCTTCGGTGTGCCGAATGATGTTGCCATGCAGGCTGTCGGTGTTGGATTTATCATCGGAGTTATCCAGGATTCCTGTGAGACAGGACTGAACTCTTCATCCGACGTACTTTATACAGCCATTGCTGATATCCGTGAAAAGAGACTTCGCGGTCAGAAATAGTACATAGAAGCTGCCACTGGCAGCTTCTATTCCATATTAAAAAATACCGGGAGTGGAAGAATCTTTCTATTGATTCTTCCACTCCCGTATTTATTCTTATTTTTTCACTCAAACCATTGGATTTTGTTATCCTTTAATTGATATATCCTGCCTTTTTAAGCTCCTCTTCTGCCTTTGCAAGATTCGCATCAGACACACGGATAATCGGTCCTGTACAGCCCATTCCGCTCTCTGCATAGATGTTCTGCTTCCACAGTACTTTCACCGCATCTTCCAGATCCATAACTTCTATTCCCGCAATCTGGGATGTCACGATCTCTTTTGGCGGAGCCTTTACTTCTATGGCTTCCGATGCCGGTTTCGACATCTGTTTTCTTGCCGCCAGGATATCTTTTAAACCGGCTTTGTCTGCTGCTACAAATTCTTTCTTTGCGATCTCAAATACTTTACTTTTTACCAGCTCCGCCGCATAACGGATTGCGCCTGCGATCACCGGTGCTCCTGACGCCCTGGATACGATCATAACCAGCTGTTCATAACCTTCCCCGACACCAGGGCCATAACCATATCCGGATGCTTCAAAGCTGCCTCCTGTTGTGTAAGAAGATAACATCTTCACCATGATATTTCCGGTCAGCGAATCACATACCATAATGTCCGGTGTTCCCTGCAGTACATCATTTCCACGCATTACACAACCTCCGTCAGCTCTTGCTGATTCAGCAAACGTAATGTCGTATCCATTTTTCTCAAGTTCTTTTAATGCAATCTCCGTCTGGCGTGCGCCATCCACATTCAGAATTCCTACAGTCGGATGCTCTTTACCACACGCCTTTGCAGCTATGATTCCATAGATTGTATTTTTGATCATTCCTTCTATACGGTCTGAACTGGAAGTTCCAGTTGTATTGGCAATAAACATCTCTCTTCCCTTCGCCGGAGTCACAACACGTCCAACCGTCGATACCCCGATTGGGAATGGGAAATGCATCGTTACCGCACCGTCTATTTCATGCGATGCAAGTAATTCTTCCATCTTCTTATGGCCTTCTTCATCATCTGCCACCTTCACGGTAGTAATGCCTTCTGCTTCCAGTGTTCCGATGTAATATACCTCAATTCCATCTTTGGCGGCCATCTTCGCAGCTTCCATTGCATTTTCTTCTCCGTGCTCACTGCCCATACCTGTCAATGCAATCTTTGGCTTCTTTCCGAAGTTTCCTGTCTCCAGTCCTTCTGCCATCTGTAAGAATGTATCTGCAATGATTCTTTCAATCTTGTCTGCCATTTCACGCACCCCCTTTATTCTGCCATCAGGGTTGCTGCAAATTCTTTCATCGCTTTTGCGATCAGTCCCTTTACTTCTTCCTCAGATACACCGGAAGCCGCTTTTTCCTCTGCTGCCGTATTACCGTGGATTACAAATGATACGCCGTCAAAAAGGTTCGTCATACGTCCAAGGAACAGACTTCCTTTTCCAATGATCATGGCATTCTTGATCTTACCGCTTAAAATATCTTCCCGTGCAAATCCGATATAAGGCACTCCGGAAGGAATATGTCCCTGTGTCGGTGCCCATCCTGTCAGACCATGTTCTTTTGTAAAGTTCACGAGTTCTTTTCTTTCCAGCTCGCCTCTCTTAACTGCCAGAGCTCCGATCATCTTATAGTTTGCAAGCGGAACGTCTCCTGCACCCGCCGGTTTCGTAATATCCGGATTCTGCATCTCCGGCGAAAATTTATCGATATCCGTAATCTTCATACCGACCCGATCCAGCGGATCTGCTACCAGACTTCCAATTACATTCTGTGGTGCAGATCCGGTTCCTACGCTGTGCCGTCCAAGCATATCAAGGTCAATCTCCGGATTTACTCCGTCATTTTCAGATACAACTACCGCAAATCCCCCCAGACAGTCCTCCAAAATCGGAAGTCCTTTCTTTACATGATCTTTTCCATTCATGCCAAGTTTGGCCGTACATCCTCCTGCTGTGACAACAACCGTCTTATATGCACCGGATTTAACCAGTGCTGCTGCCTCGATCAGCGCATGTGTAGGTGCCGCACAGAACCCTCTCGCATCGGATCCGGTAGCATTTACAAGACCTGCAACTTCTGCCGCTGCCTTCGCAAAGTTACCGCCGCCTCGCTGGTTCATATCTCCACATGCTTCTTCCGCACAGTCGATTACATATTCAACATCCGATTTTTCAATTCCTGCATTTTTCACAGCATACAGAAGGGCAAGTACGCTGGATGCTTTGCTCATAAGATTCTCATGCATAATATGAGAAGATAAATTCACATCAATATCATGTGCCGGTTTTACACATCCGACTAACTGATGTTCAAAATATAATGGTTCTGCATGATCTTCATTGATCAATGCTTCAATCTCTGAAAGCTCTACTCCTTCATGGATTTTTTCAATAATGTCATCAGAGATAATTGGATCTTGGGCAAATACATCTTTATATTTTGCTACAAATGCTTTATCCAGTCTCACTACTTCAAACATATCGCATGCCTGTACCAGAAGCAGGAATTCTTCCTCCGGCATGATCTCACCATATTTTCCGTAACGTTTTGCTCCTTCTTTTTTCTTATCGTAATATGGAAATTCAACTGCAGCAAGTTCATCCGGATGTGCATTACCGATATAAGTCTGATTCGGCCAATAAGAAACCGCCTCTTCATATGACCGGAGGTGTTCCGGCACTGCTTTCAGATATTCGGAATCCGGATTTACAACTCTCTCTGTTGTCTGCGTTGTTCCGTTATATAAAACCATATCTGGTGTATGTACTAATACATAACTTGCCCCTTTAATTACACTGTTCATTGGTTATCCACCTTTCTGTTTACTTCAAAATAAGCACCGTATCTACAGAACCTGCCACCTGCAGCTTCTTACAAATGCATTGTAATTTTGAAAAAAGGACAGTCCCCTGTAGGAACACAACGGACCTGTCCTTTTTATTCGTATGAGAAACTTCGGACTATAACTGATCTCTGATAGCCTGCATCTCTGAAACGATATCATCAACATCTAATACCATTTCCATCATGCCTACCTGCTCATCATAAACCGCTTCGTCAAACTCTGCTTTCATCTCTGGTTCGCATACGTGATATACCGTGAGTCCAAGCTGGACCCCTGTCAATGGACCTGCGAAAGTAGGATCGCCTAAAGTTACAGTCTCAGCTGCAAGACCTGCAGCTTCACCTTCTGCAGCACCAAGAACTA
>OGRN01003546.1_pt1 | contig 11007 bp, 10 predicted proteins | sample 1553401 | NCBI WGS metagenome assembly OGRN01 (sample SAMEA2580096, study PRJEB22360) | human gut metagenome | biome: human gut; feature: human-associated habitat; material: faeces | place: Denmark | collected 2008/2010 | reverse complement strand
TGCTAAGAGACACAAAGGTGTTCCATATAGGTTCGCTGTCTCTCACGGATGAACCGGCCAGAACCACCACGTTTCAGGCGGTGAAGGAGGCAAAGAAATACGGCGCGGTGATATCGTATGATCCGAACTACAGAGCACCTCTGTGGGACAGCAGAGAAAATGCGATGGAGAGGATGAAGAGTATTCTTCCATTTGTAGATATAATGAAGCTTTCGGACGAGGAAACAGCGCTACTCACACCATTTTCCGATCCGGAAGAGGCAGCAGAGTATCTTCTGGGAAGCGGCGTAAGACTTGTTGCGGTTACCCTGGGAAGTGAGGGTGTGCTGATATGCAGCAGGGATGGAAGCCGGAAGGTTCCCGGATTCGTCAGCCATGTGGTAGATACGACGGGGGCTGGAGATTCATTCTGGGGAGCATTTGTATCACAGCTTGTCAGAGCGGATAAGAGACTGGAGGAGTTCAGTATAGATGAGCTTGCAGAGTGTGCAAGATACGGAAATGCGGTTGCGAGCCTGTGTGTCGAGAAGCGCGGAGGACTCAGATCGATTCCTGAAGAGAGCGAGACATTTGAGAGACTCACAGTAAAGTAAGTGTACTACAATTTTTCACATAAAATTTTCCCTTAACCCTGAAGGCCGGAGAGTTTCCGGCCTTCTTTTTTGTACAATCTAACATTTGGACAGTATAACCATTCAAAAGTGCATTGACTCATAATTCCATTTCCTATAATATGTGGCTGGTGAAAAAAAATAATCATATATACCACATATTATTAGGAAGAGGAATAAATATGAAGAGTAGATTGACGAGAAAAGAAATGCTTCCGCTTGTGGGAATGACCGTCTCGGCGTTCATATTCAACACATCGGAATTTATGCCAATTGGCTTGCTGACAGACATTGCAAAGTCGTTCAGCATATCGGAGTCGAAGGCGGGAATGCTTATCACAGTGTATTCGTGGATAGTCATGCTGTTGTCCCTGCCGCTCATACTTCTTGTGTCGAAGATAGATTTCAGGAAACTGTTCATGGGAACGATCGCACTGTTTGGAATATGCCAGATCATGTCCGTGATCGCGCCGACATACGGAGTGCTCATGGCATCGCGTATAGGCGTTGCGTGTACCCATGCGATATTCTGGTCGATAGCTTCACCGGTTGCCATAAGACTTGTAAATGAAGAACACAGATCATTTGCACTGAGCATGGTCGTGACTGGAACATCCATAGCTACTATAGCCGGACTTCCGCTTGGAAGACTTGTTGGACAGTATATGGGATGGAGAGTTACATTCCTCATCGTTGGAATCATAGCATTTGCGGTTCTGGTGTACATGGCATTTGTATTCCCTAAGATCGCAAGCGGAGAGCAGTTCCATGTGAAGGATCTCCCTGCTCTTCTGAAGAATCCGGTGCTCATCTGCCTGTATATTCAGACGATACTGTTCGTGCTTGGATACTACACGGTGTACAGTTATATAGAGCCGTTCATGCAGCAGGTTGCAAAGCTCCAGAACAATGTCATCACTGTAGTGCTCCTGATATTTGGAGCGATGGGACTTCTCGGAAGCTATCTGTTCTCAAAGCTTTATGACAAGCACAGATTTGCATTCATCGGTACAGTCATGGCAACTCTTCTTGTGTGGCTGCTGCTTCTGCTTCCGGCGTCAAAGACGTTGGCGACCATGGTACTCCTATGTGCATTCTGGGGAATAACAGCCATGGCGTTCAATGTGACCACGCAGTCGGAGGTCATCAGAAGTGTTGATGAGAAGAGCTCCGCAGTGGCGACTGCCATATATTCAGGACTTTTCAACCTCGGTATCGGAGGTGGAAGCTGGATCGGCGGAATTGTGTGCGACAAGGGCGCGATATCATATATCGGTTTTGTAGGTGCGGTGTTCGCGGTTATATCGGTGCTGTTCTTTGCATTTGTACTTCTAAGAAAATTGAGACAGAGTGTGAACTGACAGAGTATTTGCATATAATTAAATGTAATTGAAATATAATAGCGCGGCAGTGCTGGCATGCGGGTTCGGCTTGGAACATGGCATGTCAGGACTGCCGTTTTTTAGTAAGTTTCAAATAATGGGTTGACATATTATCAAAATGATAATATCATACAAATAACCGGGAGATATTATCAAAAAGATAATAAGTTGGAACGCATGCAGATGCAGGAGGAGAAGAATTATGGACGATAACAGGAAAAAGACGCTTATAGTGGTTGACATGCAGAATGATTTCATTGATGGGGCTCTCGGAACAAAGGAGGCTGCAGCCATCGTGGAGAATGTGAAAAAGAAGATAAAGGAGTATGCTGACCGCGGGGATGAGATCATCTTCACAAGGGATACGCATTATGAGGATTACATGGAGACGAACGAGGGAAAGCATCTCCCGGTTCCGCACTGTATAGAGGAGACTGAGGGCTGGGAGATCGCAGCAGGTCTTGAAGTCCCGGGCGCTATATACATCAACAAGACCAGCTTTGGATATACAGGATGGGGAGACTTCGATCTTCAGGATGTTGAGATGGTAGGTCTCTGTACGGATATATGTGTCGTGTCGAATGCTCTGATCATCAAGGCTCTGTACCCTGAGATAAATGTAAAGGTTGATGCGAGGTGCTGTGCAGGAGTGACGCCGGAGAGCCATGAGGCTGCGCTCGCCACCATGGCGATGTGTCAGGTGGACATAATCAGATAACGGCGGAAATATAAAGGAGGATGAAGCATACGTATGAAGACATATGAGATGAGTGACGAAGAGAAGGAATTCCTTGCCGGATATGACCTGACAAAATATGACAGGCCATCTGTTGCCGCGGATGTGGTTGTATTTTCAGTTATGAAGGATGACGAGTGCGAGGATGTAAGAAGACTTCAGGAGAAGAAGCTCAAGATACTACTGATAAGAAGAGGTGGATTCCCATATAAAGGAAGCTGGGCTATGCCCGGTGGGTTCTGCAGAAAAGGTGAGGATGTCATAGATTCGGCCAGAAGAGAGCTTTGCGAAGAGACCGGTATAGGAGATGCATATGTAAAGCTTGTCGGAGTGTATGGCGAGCCGGGCAGAGACCCGAGAGGCTGGGTCATATCATCAACTTATATGGCACTTATGAACGCCGGAGCCTGTAGCCTTAAGGCAGGAGATGATGCACAGGATGCAAGATGGTTTACGGTTGAACTGACAGAGGTGTCAGGCACAGGCGAAGAAATTGCGAAAAATGAAGTTGAAGCTTCATATAAAGTCCAAAACGGGAAAAGATACAGGCTGGTTCTCAAGAATGCAGACTCTGATATAAAACTTACGGCAGTGCTGCGAAAAACAGATATGAGCTCATGCGGACGAAGCTCGAACAGCTACGACATAGAGGAATGTGAAGGACTGGCATTTGACCACGCAAGAATCATAACAGAGGCGGTGCTAGGACTGCGGGAGGATGTCAGGAGAGATATGAAGCTGGCATTTGACCTGCTGCCGGATAGATTTACACTCACTGAGCTTCAGAATGTATATGAACAGATATGGGACATGGAACTTACCACACCTAACTTCAGAAGAAAGATTGTGGAATATGTTGAGGAGACTGATGCATATCAGTCCGGTGAGAGATACAGACCTGCCAAACTGTTCACACGAAGGAATGATGCAAGGAAGTAGAGACTATAGTGTAGTGGATTGATGTTTAAAAGGGAGGAATGAATAGATGACATTTAAGAAATTTATAAAAAATGAGATAGAGGGCTGGAAGAAGCTGGAGGTCACCTGGCTGCTTATCGCATGTGCAGTCATCGTTGGGCTGTCCATATATTGGGATGATACGGTTATGGGAATCATATCGTCCACCACAGGCGTGGTCTGTGTAGTGTGCACGGGAAAAGGAAAGTTGTCAGCGTACATATTCGGTCTTGTGAATACTGTGCTTTACGCGGTTATATCGTATAAGGCTGCACTGTACGGAGAGACGATGCTCAATGCGCTATATTATGTGCCTATGCAGTTTGTTGGATTCTATGTGTGGTCAAGACATATGAATGATGAGACGCATGAGGTCAGAAAGAAACACATGAAGGCGGTGGGAAGGATATTCATGGTGCTGGCGGTGGCACTTGGCACATTTCTGTATGGGTTGCTGTTAAAGAGACTCGGGGATGCCATGCCATTTGTGGATGCGTTTACAACGGTTTCATCGGTTGTGGCGATGGTTGTATCTGTAAGAATGTTCGCGGAGCAGTGGTGGATATGGATTGCGGTAGATGTGTTTACAATATATATGTGGGCACAAAACTTTGTGAGTGGCAATGACAACATAGCAACGCTGCTCATGTGGATAGTGTACCTTGGAAATGCCGTTATTATGTGTGTCAGATGGGAACGTGAGGTCAGAAGAAATCGCCTGGACGAAGTACACGTTTTCGAAGACGGCACGGCAACAGAGTAAGGGAGGCTGACAAGTTATGTATAGATATAAGGTAGGAATGTATGGGGGTTCGTTTGATCCGCTTCACATAGGACACATCCACGACATCATACGTGCTGCGGCGATGTGTGAGGAACTGTATGTGATGATAAGCTGGTGTGAGGGCAGAGAGTCTGCCTCAAAGGATATCGCTGGATACTTAACAGTACAAGACATCTGCCAAATGTGAAGATAATCATGATAGAGGATAAGGCGGTCTCAAAAGAAGAATATAATACGGATTATTATTGGGAAAAGGGAGCACAGGATATCAAGGACACGATAGGAAAGCCTATAGATGCAGTGTTCTGTGGTTCGGATTATCTTGGAACCGGCAGGTTTGAGAGCCTGTACTGTCCGGAGAGTGAGGTCGTGTACTTTGACAGGGCGGAGGTTCCGGTATCCTCGACAGAGATCCGTGAGTGGGCGACGGCGCATTGGGAGTATATTCCAGAGGTGTGCAGGGATCACTACGTCAGAAAGATTCTGGTTGTCGGCGGTGAATCCACAGGAAAATCCACACTGGTTGAGAATCTTGCGCTGGCATATAACACAAATTTTGTACGGGAGATAGGACGTGACACCTGTGAGTACGCGGGTGGCGAGAATTTCATGGTTGAAGATGATCTGGTGGAGAACTTCATCAGACAGAAGGACGAGGTACGCAGGGCAGCCAGGCATAGCAACAGACTGTTGTTTGTGGATACCGATGCACTGACTACGGGATTTTATTGTGATCTGCTCATGGATGATGATGAACAAAAACGCAGGCTTACAGATATGGCGGGCGCGATAAATGCAACAAATAAGTGGGATCTTGTGTTGTTCCTTGATCCTGATGGAACGGATTTTGTCCAGGATGGGACCCGGAATGAGAAAATAATGCGGGAGAGAAGGCATTACAGCGATTTGCTCAAGGCGTGGTTTGACAAGTATGGGGTACACTGTGAGACGATATCGGGAGATTATCTTGACCGGTTCAACACTGCGAAAAAACTGATTGAGGAACGACTTGCGATAACAACTGTATTTTAAATGACAAATGATCATATATATTAACGCCCATGACATGGTTTTTAAAACAACGTGTTGTGGGTATTTTTGCCTGTTTTTTATCGTATTTATGACTATGAATAAAGTACAGATGATGATACAATAGTAAGCAAGAAACGATGATAAGAAAAAGTGGATGTTAAATCGAAAGAAAATGCTAATACTAGATCAAAAGAAAACGCGAATGTAAAAAAGTAATCATAAATATATTGGAGAGGTGGACAAACATGGCAAAGTATATCTTGAGCTGCTGCTCAACAGCAGATCTTTCAAAGGAGCATTTTGACAAAATAGACGTAAAATATATATGCTTTCACTACGAGCTTGATGGTGTGGAGCATCCTGATGACCTGGGACAGACCATGCCATTTGAGGAATTTTACAGAAAGATGACAGAGGGTGCGGCTACGAAGACCTCGCAGGTGAATTCAGATGAATATTATGATTTCTGGAAACCTTATCTTGAACAGGGGTATGACATACTTCACCTGACATTGTCATCGGGAATAAGCGGGTCTATAAACTCTGCAAATATTGCCAGGGAGGATCTGGAGGAAGAATTCCCTGACAGGAAACTCTATGTGGTTGATTCCCTGGGGGCGTCCTCGGGCTATGGGCTGATCATGGACACGCTGGCAGGCATGAGAGATGAAGGCAGGTCCATAGACGAGCTGCATGACTGGATAGAACAGCATAAGCTGGACCTGAACCACTGGTTCTTCTCAACGGATCTCACGTTTTATATCAGAGGCGGAAGAATATCCAAGACTGCTGGAACGGTTGGCACAATACTTGGAATATGTCCACTTCTCAACATGGATGACGAGGGCAGGCTGATACCGAGATCAAAGATAAGAGGTAAAAAGAAGGTTATTCAGGAGATAGTAAAGCGCATGGAGGAGAATGCACAGGATGGGCTTGATTATTCCGGAAAGTGCTATATATCGCAGTCTGCATGTATGGATGATGCCGAGGCTGTGGCAAGGCTTGTTGAGGAGAGATTTCCAAAACTTGACGGCAAGGTGGAGATCAATTATATAGGAACTACCATAGGAAGTCATACAGGACCTGGCACAGTTGCCTTGTTTTTCTGGGGCAAAAGGCGCCAGGGGTAGGATAATACATTGTGCATTCATTTTTCCACTGCTATAATGTAGGAAGAGTTTATATTTATTAATTTTTAATGCGCTTGGGTCGATTTTGATATTTAAGACCGGACGATACGGGCTATGTGTTGAAGGCTGGAGGAGAGAGAATGGATAATACAATTGATAAAAGCATACAAATGGACAGCCAGATGAAAGAATTCTTCGAGTGCATAGGCGGGGATGCGGATACACAGCAACAGAGAATCCAGTGTATAAGGAATGGTCTTGCTGCTATTGCTGACAGGCTCAGGTTGGGAAAGGCGGAGATTACTGTTGATATTCCGAAAAACAGGTTTATGCCGCTTGGAGAAAGAAGCAGCGCGGTATTATACGAGAGAGAAGTGACTGAATTGGGTACCCCCGTTGATATAGAGATGAAGATCAGAACCGGTGGTACTGTGTTTATCAAGGATTATCCATATGGTCCGGGTTATTCAGAAGAGGAGATACAGACACACAGGTTTATATTTAGGGAGATATTTATTCAGTACAACCGGACATTGGCTCAGTGCATGCTTGAAAAGATCATGAATACAGATATCAACACGGGTGTTGCCAGTCAGGATTCCCTGATGTATTATGCGGTGAATCTGATAAAAAACGGACGGATTGGTGATTATACAGGCATATTTTTTAATATCCACAATTTCAAGTATGTGAATAAGGTTTTTGATTATTCACAGGGAGATGTGATACTTAGAAATTATGCGCAGATGGTGAAGTCATATCTTGACAGCGATGAGGAGATAGCAAGGCTTGGAGGAGATAATTTTGTTGTAATCTGTCGTAATGAGAATGCGTCTGATTTTATAAGCAAGATTAAAGATGTTCATATGAGTCATGAGTTCAGATCTGTCAAAAGAGAATTACAGCTGGGAGTTACAGCGGGTATAGCCTGCCTGGAAGGCGTTGATAAGCCGAGGGAAGTTATGGCCAGAACCAGCATTGCGTATCAGGCAGCAAGAAAAACCGGAGCGGGCTCTATAGTGGTATATACAAAAGAGATTCAGAAGCAACTTATGGATGATCAGGAGATTCTGGCTGCTTTTCCCCAGGCACTCGCTGCAGGCGAGTTTGTAGTGTATTATCAGCCAAAGGTGAGGATTGCGGACAAAAGTATATATGGTGCGGAGGCACTTGTACGCTGGGTGAGAGATGGACAGATGGTTACACCTGCGAGATTTATACCGCAGTTTGAGAGAGAGGGAAGTGTGTGCAGGCTTGACTACTATATGCTTGAGCAGGTATGCGGTTTTTTGAAGAGCAGACTGGATAAAGGTCTGAAGATTGTGCCTGTATCAGTCAATTTTTCCAGAAGACATCTGGAAGAAGGCGATCTGGTGGAACGAATAACCGGTACCATAGACAGATTTGGGATAGACAGAAGCTATATTGAGATAGAGCTCACAGAAAGTGAGGATTATCAGAATTATGAGATCATGTCCAGCGTGATAGGAAGACTCAAGGAACGAGGCATAAGTACATCCATAGATGATTTTGGTACAGGATTTTCTTCGCTCAACATGATCAAAAAGGTTGACCTTGATACCATCAAGATAGACAAATCGCTGATACCTTTTGACGATATAAACAATAATAAGCATCAGGATATAGTAATGTTTTCAAGCATAATAGACCTCATAGGCCGGCTCGGGAAAAAGTCAGTTGCGGAGGGCGTTGAGACAACTCAGCAGCTTGACTATCTGGAAAAGCTTGGCTGTGATGTAGTACAGGGATATGTGTTTGACAAGCCCCTGCCAAAGGATGAATTTGAGCAAAGGCTGGAGTCGGGATATTAAAAAGCGGCAATGGAGCCATATGAACTCCATTGCCGCTTTTTGTGTATGTAGTAAAACGGTAAAAAATATATATATGAGGACTTGTTTCTTCACCGGGAAAATGATAAAACTGTTGAGAGGATTGATAAAGAAACACAGCAAAAACTGTTGCTTGAGATGGGGTTTGCCAGGGAAGTGGCTGACCGTGTTATATTTATGGCTAACGGGATCATAGTCGAGGATGGAACTCCGGAGCAGCTGTTCGGAAACCCGCAGAATGACAGGACAAAGGCGTTTCTCAGTTCAATTCTCAACACATAATAGAGTGCCTGTATGTTGTATGCTGTGGCACGGACTAAAAAGAACGAGAGGTTTCACAGATGAAGAGTAGACAGGTAAGGAATTCACTGCTGCTGGTTTTGACAGCTTTTATATGGGGCGTAGCCTTTGTTGCGCAGAGACAGGGAGGAGATGCGGTTGGACCGTTCTCTTTCAACGGAATAAGGTCACTGATTGGCGGTGCTGTTCTTATACCGGTCATATTTATAATTGACAGGATAAAACCATCTGATAGGAAACCGAGTAATAGATCAGATAGAAAGAGACTTGTGATTGGCGGTATATGCTGTGGAACTGTTCTGTTCCTGGCAAGCTCTGCACAGCAGCTTGGACTTTATATGGGAACACCAGCGGGAAAAGCGGGATTCCTCACAGCGTGTTACATATTGCTGGTTCCAATTCTGAGTCTGTTTTTGAAGAAGAAATGTGGCTGGAATATATGGCTTGGAATAGTTATAGCTGTGGTGGGGCTTTATCTGCTTTGTATGAGCAGCTCACTGTCATTTCAGAGCAGTGATCTTATGGTGCTTGTATGTGCATTGCTTTTTGCAGTACATATACTTGTGATAGACCATTTCTCACCGCTTGTGGATGGAGTCAGAATGTCATGTATACAGTTTTGGGTATGCGGGATTCTCAGCATATTCCCAGCGTTTTTCTCGGAGATGCATCACAGTGTGGTTGGAATTGCGGCATGGGTGCAGCCTCTCGGTACATTGAGTGCGTGGATTCCGATACTCTATGCAGGAGTGTTGTCGTGTGGCGTGGCATATACACTTCAGATAGTTGGACAGAACGGACTAAATCCCACTGTCGCTTCAATGATCATGAGCCTTGAGTCGGTATTCTCTGTCATTGCCGGTTGGATCATCCTTGGAGAACGTATGGGGGTAAGACAGCTTGCAGGATGCGGGCTGATATTTGCCGCAATACTTCTGGCACAGATCCCGGTCGGACGAGAAAAGAAAGAGTTGGCATGAACGTCTTGAGAGCCGATGATAAAAATACTTTGTTTTCACAAGAAAAAATATGCCGCGGGCGTACATATATCGCTGAAACACTTGAAAAAAATGCGAGTTTTTATTTACTTGCAAAAATGGGTTGACATTAAAATACTTCAGTGCTAGTTTAGGTATCGAACAAAGAGCAAATGCAAAGAACAGAATACGGTCGTCAAAGATCGCATACTTCAGAGAGCCGCCGGTTGGTGTGAGACGGTGTATGTCTTTGATGATTATCCTCTGCGAGCAGTGCACTGAATTCCCTGGTCATGAGATGCCAGAGACATTAGGTGTCACCGGTTTTCTACCGTTACATAGAAACTTATTTCAATAGACAGTGAGTAGTGGTCAGGCGAGATAAGGTCAGAGAGGTCATCCTTTTATGATGGCAAATAAAGTGGTAACGCGGAAGTATACAGGCTTTCGTCTTTATGAGATTGCATAAAGACGAAAGCCTTTTTTAATTTACTCTTTGCAAAAATGAGATATCGCCATAAGGCGTGAGAAAGGAGAAAGATATGAATAGTTTGGTAATTGTTCTTATCGCAGTAGTAGTTTTAGGTGCTGGCTATCTTGGCTATGGAAGATGGCTTGCAAAGAAATGGGGTGTAGATCCAAATGCAAAGACACCAGCAGTTGCAAATGAGGATGGCAAGGATTATGTACCATCATCAAAGCTTACAGTATTTGCACATCAGTTTTCATCGATAGCAGGTGCCGGCCCTGTCCAGGGACCTATCATCGCAGCCATGTTCGGATGGGTACCAGTTTTACTCTGGCTGCTTGTCGGAGGCGTATTCTTTGGTGCAGTTCAGGATTTTGGTTCACTTTACGCATCAGTTAAAAATGGTGGTAAGTCAATAGGACTTGTCATCGAGAAGTACATAGGCAAGGCAGGAAGAAGATTCTTCTCACTGTTCTGCTGGCTCTTTACACTTCTTGTTATAGCAGCATTTACATCGATGGTTTCATCGACATTTAACGGTTTCACAGCAGGCGCTGACGGAGCTGTGACAAAGAACTTCAATGGTGCTGCAGCTGCTACAGTTTCAATGCTGTTCATAGTAGTAGCCATGGTATTCGGTGTGGTTATGAAGACATGCAAGAATATGAAGGAGTGGCTCAAAGCTATAGTAGCCATCGTCCTCATCGTTGCAATGTTTGCAGTAGGTATGAAATGTCCTTGGTACTTAAATGGTGACCAGTGGAATTACGTAATCA
>OGRN01003541.1_pt1 | contig 11017 bp, 7 predicted proteins | sample 1553401 | NCBI WGS metagenome assembly OGRN01 (sample SAMEA2580096, study PRJEB22360) | human gut metagenome | biome: human gut; feature: human-associated habitat; material: faeces | place: Denmark | collected 2008/2010 | reverse complement strand
GACATTGTATTTGCCGCATATGGGGCATTTCCGAAACAGTGGATAAAGGATGAGGACGGAAAGGTTGTGTATGGTTCTGTACAGCCGGAGGCAAAGAAGGCTCTGGAGCATATACATGAGATGTACGAGGAAGGGATTCTGGATCGGAATTTCCTCATGCGGACAAGCAGCAACATAATAGAACTCATAGTGAATGGACAGTGTGGTTCATTCTTTGGACCATGGTGGGCGCCAAATAATCCTCTTATGGACGCTGTAGCGGCCGATCCAACAGCAAAGTGGGAACCATATCTGCTTGCCACAGAGGAAAACGACTCAACGAGTTATCACACTCAGGTTCCATATGGCAACTTCGTGGTAGTCAGAAAGGGATATGAGCACCCGGAGATAGTGTGCAAGATAATAAGTGTGCTGTTCGACTATGTAAGATATGAGGACAAAGACAATCAGGCTATAAAGGATTACTACAAACTCAATGTGGATCCTACCGCAAGACCACTTGCAATGAACGTGGACTACAACAATGCACTTCAGATATGCTATGGCGAGCTGAACCACGTGTTCTCTGGCATAAGGCAGCCGGATGATCTGAATCTGCTGGAACAATCTTATTATGAGGCGTGTGAGTCATATCTCAAGAATGAAGATAATGCGTCATCGGAGGACTGGGCGGCATATACATCCCGTATAACTGCATGCAAGATCCTCAATGATGCGCGTACAAATAAAGTCGAATCTCTGTACTTCGGTGAGACTGAGACCATGGTGTCAGACTGGTGGCACCTTGAGAATCTGGAGAGCAATACTTACCTGAAGATAGTTACAGGTGAAGCAGATCTGGATGAATTTGACAGTTTTGTGGACAACTGGTATAAGTCCGGTGGAACAACGATCACCGATGAAGTTCGAAGGGAGTGCCGGTAGATATGATAAGAGCAATAGTATTTGATTTAGATGATACATTATACGACTGCCTTCACGAGAATGATAAGGCAGTGGAAGACACTGTGAGATATGTGGCAAATGAACTTCTTCATATAGATGAAGTGACAGTGATGAAAGCCTTTGAAGAAGGCAGAGACATGGTAAAGGATCAGCTCTCTGCCTGGGATATGGCGGCGCAGCACAATAGGGTGCTGTACTTCCAGAAGATGCTGGAGATTCTGGGGGTATCACCATTTAAGTATGACCTGCAGGTGTACAACTATTTCTGGAACAATTTCCTGAACAAGATATCCATATTCCCCGGGGCATTGGAGTTTATAGATGATATGAAAGCCAGAGGAATAAAGATTGGTATCTGTACAGATATGACTGCGCATATCCAGTTCAGGAAGATAGACAGACTTGGACTTACGGGCAGACTTGACGCAATGATAACAAGCGAGGAGGCTGGTATAGAAAAGCCGAACCGCAGGATGTTCGATATGATAGCTACAAAGCTGGGCGTAAAGAACGATGAGGTCATCTATGTGGGCGATAGCTACAAGAAGGATGTCATGGGAGCGAAAAATGCTGGAATGACACCGGTGTGGTATTTGTCGCTGCAGAACAAGACGGACGAGGATGTACTGGCTGTGTCCAGCTATCCGGAACTTAAGAACATAGTGAATAGGGCGATGTAAAAATGCCGGAGTGCGTGATAATTAAAAATCACATACTCCGGCTTATTTTGTTTAATATCCGTATTTCTTTTTATTTTTTATAAGGAAGGTGATAGTTATGACAAGGGTCACAGCCTCCGCTACGGCCACAGCACACCAGATTCCATTGATGCCAAACACCATAGGCAGCATCAACACCGCTGCAAGCTGTATCACCAGTGTTCTGAGGAAAGATATGGTTGCGGATACAAGCCCGTTGCCTAGACCTGTGAAGAAACCTGAGCCAAATACGTTGAATCCGCAGAACAGGAATGATATGGAAAAAAGCATCATACCGGTCTGGGTCATACGGCATAGTGTATCATCATAGCCAACAAATATTCTTGCGATAGGGAGTGCCAGAACCTCGGACAAAACCGTCATTGTTATGGCTGTGACGGCGGTGATCACAAGGCTTTTTTTAAGCAGGCTGTGCAGCTGTTTTTTGTTACCGGCACCATAGTTATAACCGATGATAGGCGTGACTCCGATGGCATAACCGAAGAATATTGCCATGAATATGAATGACACATACATTATCACACCATATGCTGCTATACCATTTTCATTCGCAAGTTTCATAAGCTGCAGGTTATAGACCACAGACACAAGGGATGTGGACAGGTTGGTAAGCATCTCAGAAGAGCCGTTTCCACAGGCTTTCCAGATACACTTCCAGTCAAACTTTGCTTTCGTCAGTTTTAACGATCCTGTTGTGTTGGTCGCAAAATATATGAGCGGTACTACACTTCCTATAATCTGTCCGCACACTGTGCCAGCCGCAGCTCCGGCTATGCCGAGGCGGAACACAAACATGAGAAGAAAATCAAGTACCATGTTGGTGATACCCGCAAGTACTGAAACCAGCAGACCAAGGTTTTGTTTCTCTGCCGTTGTAAGAAAACTCTGAAAACTGTTCTGAAGCATAAAAAACGGCTCTGACAGAATGAGTATTCTTCCGTATAATATGGCGTCTGAGCGTATAGTATCGCTGGCTCCGAGGAGCTCGACTATCTGGGGCATGAAGACAAATCCTATGACTGCCACAATGCAGGACGAGATGATGATAAGCCACACCAGCATCGAGAATACTTCATTTGCCTTTTTCTTTTCCCCGAGCCCCATATAATATGAAGTCAGTGCGCTGCCTCCCGTACCGATCATGAATCCTATGGCGGATATCGCCATCAGCACAGGCATGACCAGATTGACCGCTGCAAATGGATTCTTGCCTATGATGTTGGAGACAAAGTAGCCGTCCACAATGCTGTAGATGGATGTCATGATCATCATGGCAATGCACGGCAGCACATATCTTATAAGCTTTTTATATGTAAATGAATCAGAAAGTCTTATTTCCATAATCCTTCAGTTCCTTTCTTAAGGTAATCGAGCTGACGCTGCATGAGTGAGAGCAGAAGTTCTCTTTCCTCATCCGTAAAACTCGAAAATGATGAAATATCAGCATTTGTCAGTGGCGTAATATATTTGTTGGCGAATGAGACTCCATTTTCCGTGATTGATAAATATTTGATGTTCCCTGCACCTTTGTGTGTTGTCAGAGAAATGAGTCCCTTGCCTTCCAGTTTTTTGACAGCAGAGTTGCATGTCTGTCTGGGTATGAACCATGTGTCGCATAGCTCTGCCTGAGTAAGTTCAGCTTTATTCTCAATGGTCAATATATAAATTATCCAGAAAGCAGTTTCAGGCAGCCCGGAGTTTCTTGCCGCCTCCTGCCAGATATCGTCCTGAGCTTTCCAGAGGGTGTTAAATATGCGTAGCTGTTCTTGTAAATGACTGTCTTTATATGCGATCATAAAATATGAAAAAACTCCTTTAGTTATTATTGGGGTGCAAATTTAAACCCATAGCAATGAGAAAGTATTTTCTTAAAATATATGATATTTGATCGGGAAAGCACCACTATCCAATATAAATCCGAAATCGGATTTAGTCAAGCAAGTTTATATAAATTTTAATAAGAGGACAGGATAGTGGGTTAAGTAAAGATATGCATAAATATTTTCATTTAAAGGTATGTGAAGGTGTTGTTTTGGGTAGGTAGTGTGGCTATAATAATAGACATGGGCTATGAAATTATAGATATATGTTATGGTTGACAGAAATCTATGCGGTGTGAAGAAAGTAGTCATGGCTAGGGAAGGAGTGTACACATATGGGTTTTTTAACAGGTAAGACAGCGATAATAACAGGAGGCGGACGTGCAGTTCTCAGCGATGGAAGCTGTGGATCCATCGGATACGGAATAGCGACAGCATATGCCAAGGAAGGTGCCAATCTGGTGCTTACAGGACGTAATGTCAAGAAACTTGAGGATGCAAAGGCAGAGCTTGAGAGCAAATATGGGATCAAGGTTCTTGCAGTCCAGGCTGATGTAAACGCAGGTGCGGACAACGAGAGCGTCGTCAAGAACGTTGTGGAGCAGACAGTTAAGGAATTTGGAAGAATAGATGTGCTCATCAACAATGCGCAGGCATCTGCATCAGGCGTTACCATCGCAGATCACACAACAGCACAGTTTGACCTTGCCATATATTCAGGTCTTTACGCTGCATTTTACTATATGCAGGCATGCTATCCATATCTGAAGGAGACAAAGGGTTCAGTCATCAACTTTGCATCAGGTGCAGGCCTCTTTGGAAATTACGGACAGTGCGCATATGCGGCAGCGAAGGAAGGCATCAGGGGCCTTACAAGAGTAGCAGCTACAGAGTGGGCAGCTGACGGAATAAATGTCAATATAGTATGTCCTCTCGCATGGACATCACAGCTTGAGAACTTTGAGAAGGCATATCCGGATGCGTTCAAGGCAAATGTTAAGATGCCGCCAATGGGACACTTCGGAGACGTAGAGAAGGAGATTGGACGTGCATGCGTGGCACTCGCATCACCGGATTTCAAGTACATGAGTGGTGAGACGATCACACTTGAGGGCGCAATGGGACAGAGACCATAGTGCAGTCAATATATCAAATATGGCTTATGCTATGATAATGGAATATGATGTAGATGCGAAACCTGGTTCGCGGCTTGCATAAAAAATGAGCGTAACACAATAATACCCAGATGGGAAATGTGTTATGCTCATTTTGTTTAGCCGACTCAGTCATCAACTATATCTCAAACCAGATGGTTGTCCGCTTGTCGTTAATAAGACACAAGGTTTCTTAAAAAAATATGAAATATCTGCCATCATCCTTGAATAACCTTACTTGGAGTACTTATAATAGAACTTTGTTAAAGAAATCATGAGATGTCATGGACAGTCGATGCAAAATGCTGCTCGATGCATAACATTTGCCGACCATATACACAGGAAGAGGTGTTTTATTTGGATACAAACTCAGAAAACAATCTGGATACACGGGGAGTCCCGATCATGGGTCTTACCTCGGAGGAAGTAAGGGAACGGATCGACAATGGACTTACCAATCACACGGATATAAGTACGCAGAAGACAGTGGGGCAGATCGTCAAGTCCAATCTGCTTACATACTTCAATCTTATATTCCTCATACTTACGGTGCTGCTATGTATCGTTGGTTCATTCAGGAATCTGACGTTCCTGCCGGTCATCATAGGCAATACGGTTATAGGAATATTTCAGGAGTTGCGTGCAAAAAAGACTCTTGACAAGATGAGCATGTTAAATGCGCCGCATTCGATAGTTGTGAGAGACGGAGAACAACAGCAGATACAATCAGAGGAACTGGTTAAGGACGATATCATCATTCTGTCTGCTGGCAATCAGATATGTGCGGACGCAACTGTGCTCAGCGGCAATATATCGGTAAATGAAGCCCTGCTCACCGGTGAGTCGGATGAGATCAAGAAGAAATCAGGTGATCGACTCATGTCCGGAAGCTTTGTGGTGTCCGGGCAGTGCTATGCCAAGCTTGACAAGGTGGGCAATGAGTCATACATATCACAGCTCACAGCCCAGGCGAAGGCCATGGGTGATGGCGAACAGTCAGAGATGATCAGGTACATCAACAAGCTTGTAAAATGGGTTGGAATCATCATCATACCAGTGGGAATCATATTGTTCTGCCAGGCGTATATCATGAATGGAGAGACATTCAAGAAGAGTGTTGTATCGATGGTTGCGGCGGTTCTCGGAATGATCCCTGAAGGACTTTATCTGCTCACAACTGTTGCGCTTGCGCTCAGCACAATAAGACTTGCGAAGAAACAAGTGTTACTGCATGACATGAAGAGTATAGAGACACTCGCGAGAGTCGATGTACTCTGTGTTGATAAGACCGGAACCATCACTGAGCCGGGTATGCAGGTTACAGAGCTGGTGATAAGCGGCAGATGCGGCGATGCCGAGATGGACAAGAGAGCATTTGCACATCTGCTGGCGGATTACTCGGCGGTCATTGAGGACAACAATGCCACAATGGAGGCGATCAGAGCCTATGTGGCTAAGAATGAGATAGAGAAGGGCAGCAGGACACTGCTCAAGACACAGCCTTTCACATCAGCGAACAAATACAGCAAGGTGTCATTTGTCGAGGGAGACTATATGCTTGGTGCTCCGGAGTTTATAATGAAGGATAGGTATGAGGATATATCCGAAGAGATAGAGGAGTACCAGAGCAAGGGATACAGAGTCCTTCTTATGGCGGAGTCAGGAGAGGATTCTATTGGTTCGGTAAGACCATTAGGAGGCATATCTCCTATTGGTTATATAGTGCTTTCAAATCCAATAAGGGAAAATGCGGAGAGCACATTTACATATTTCAAAGAGCAGGGCGTTGCCATAAAAGTCATATCCGGAGATAACCCTGCCACAGTATCAGAGGTGGCAAAGCGGGCAGGCATAGATGGAGCGGAGAACTATGTGGATGCGTCCACTTTGGCGTCTGAGAAGGATATAACTGAGGCTGTGGATAAATATACAGTATTTGGAAGAGTTACGCCTAAACAGAAGCAGCTCATAGTCAGGGCGCTCCAGAAACAGAAACACACGGTTGCCATGACTGGTGATGGTGTAAATGATATACTCGCAATGAAGGATGCCGATTGCAGTATTGCAATGGCATCCGGAAGTGAAGCGGCTGCGCAGGCGGCACAGACGGTGCTTCTGGATTCGGATTTCGGACGTATGCCATATGTGGTGTTTGAGGGAAGACAGGTGGTCAACAATATACAGAGATCAGCAAGCCTCTTCCTTGTTAAGAATATATTCTCACTGCTGATGGCCATATTCTCAGCGATATTTGCGATCACATATCCGCTGGAGCCTTCACAGATATCGCTCATAAGCATGTTCACCATAGGATTGCCGGGATTCCTGCTGGCACTTGAGCCGAACAGGGATCGTATAGAGGGAAACTTTATGGTAAATGTCATGTTAAAAGCATTGCCTGCAGGACTCACGGATGTGTTGTCGGTCGGAGCACTTGTAATCTGCGGACAGGTCTTCAATCTCCCGAGTGAGGACATAGCCACAGCCGGCACAATGCTTCTTGCGGTTGTCGGATTCATGATAATAATCAAGATCAGCCATCCGTTCAACAAGATGAAGTATGGTGTACTTCTTATCAACATAATCGGACTGCTGTTCTGTGGCCTTTTCCTCGGCAGGCTGTTTGCCATAGAGTCGATATCCAACATATGTTTCCTGCTCATGGTTGTATTTGCATTTGCGGCGGAATCCATGTTCAGGTATCTGACATTGTTTGTTGAAAAGCTCAGCAGCTTCTTTGGAGACGAGAAGAACAGACGTAAGATCAGAAGAAAGATAAGGAAATATAACATTTTTAAGTAGAGAATTGTCGAAAAAAGAATATAATAAACATAAAGATATACTCATAAGAAGCAATATTGTTTTTTATGAGTATGTTTGTTTATAAGGATGATATGTACAACTTGGATAACAGGAGGTAAGCATGGCAAATTCAACTAAAAAAGCACTTGAGGTATCTCTGAAAAAGCTTCTTAAGGACAAGCCATTTGACAAGATAACGATAGCGGATCTCACCGGAGACTGCGGGATAAGCAGGATGACATTCTATTATCATTTTCAGGATATATATGAGCTTGCCGAGTGGGTGTGCATAGAGGATGGCAAGCAGGCACTGAAGGATAAGAAGACCTACGATACCTGGCAGGAGGGCATGATACAGGTGTTTGAGGCTGTGCTGGAGAACAAGCCATTTATCGCAAATATATACAGGTCGGTGGATAAGGCTAAGATAGAAAACTATCTGTATAAGCTGTCGTATCAGCTCATAGCGGATGTAGTCGATGAGAAATGTGCAGGGGATAATCTTTCGGAGGCTGATAAGCAGTTCATTGCAGACTTTTACAAGTATGGATTTGTGGGGATTATGCTTGACTGGGTAGATAAGGGGATGAAAGACGATTATCATAAAATAGTGGAGCAGCTTAGCACCACGCTTCGTGGAAATATAGCAAATTCCATTCATAACTTTGAAAGCGAGATGTAAAAGCAGAGGACGGATCAGGATAAAGAAATCTAGTACTGCGGGATACGCGGGGAGAGCGCTTATGAATCGAACATCAGATATGAAAAAGAGATTGCCGGGGATAATATTGATAACAGGGGGGATCGTGTTGGTTGCTATGGTCATCCAGGCGGTTATACTCAGCTTTATCAATAACAGGAGTTTTGACAGGACCTCGCAGGTGCTGCTGGATCAGGTCAGCAATGTAATTGAGAAGAATAAGGCAAGTGAGGAAGATCTGATAGACTCCCTCAAGGAAGATTATATGGTCAGGGCTAAGGCTGTGGCGTATATAGTTGATGCAAAGCCTGAGGTGGCAAATGATGTGGATGAGCTCCGCAAGATTGCTGCACTTATATCTGTTGATGAGGTGCATTTGTTTAATACGGATGGCGTGATATATGCTGGTACCAATCCCGAATATTTTGGATATAGCTTTGATTCCGGGGAGCAGATGGCGTATTTCAAGCCGATGCTTGATGACAAGAATCTCACCATGTGTCAGGATGTCACTCCGAACACATCAAATGGTAAGAAGATGATGTATGCAATAACATGGAACGATGATGGAACCAAGATGATACAGGTTGGAATCGAGCCGAGAAGACTTCTGAATGAAGTAAAACAGAATGAGATATCCACGGTGGTTGCCAATATGCCTATGTATGATGGTCTGAGTGTTGTAGTGGCAGATGGCGAATCGGGAGAAATATATGGATGTTCATATGAACCGGTAGTAGGGCTTACTCTTGATGAGATCGGCATTTCGGTGACTGATGATATGTTGCCGGACGATGAAGACAGTTTTACAGGCATAAGAAGGATTAATGGATTTAGAAACAGATGTGTATTCCGAAGATCCGGAGAGTATGTGATCGGGGTCATATATAGAATGGATGTGAATAGCCGGAGTAATATGGCAATCATGGTTATCATGGCACTGTATCTGTGTTTTGCCGCCTGCCTGGTGGTAAACATGGTGATGAAGGTGATCCGTGCGAACCGGGAGAGAAATGAACAGCTGTCAATATTGACATCCATGTCGGGGATGTATTACAGCATGCATATGCTTGATCTTCAACATGATACATTTGCACTCTATACAGCAGGAGACCTGATATTGAGGGCTGGTGAGCGGGCAGCAGGGGCGAAGGAACTTATGAGGAAGATCGTTCATAAGGTGGTTGTGGATGAACATCAGGCAAGTGCCCAGAAATTCATGGATCTTGATAGTCTTGGGGACAGGCTGATCAAGAAAAAGATTGTATCAGGTGAGTTCATGGTGAAGGATCTTGGATGGTTCAGACTGTCATTTATATCGATAGATGTTGACGAGGACGGACGTCCTTTAAAAGTCATATTTACCACCAGAAACATAGATGAAGATAAGAAACGGGAGCAGAAGCTGATAAGAAGGTCTTATACAGATGAGCTCACAAAATGTTATAACAGGAGTGCATATATAGATGATGTCAGGGAGCTGCCGGGAGATTCTGTATATGTGTATGTGTCCATGGATGTAAATGGGCTTAAGCCAGTGAATGATACCCTGGGACATGCGGCTGGAGATGAACTGCTTCAGGGTGCTGCCGAGTGTATGGAGCAGTGTTTTGGAAACTATGGTAAGGTGTACAGGATGGGCGGTGATGAATTTGCAGCCATCATCTTTGTAAATACCAGAAGGCTGAAGAGAGTGCAGCAGGAGTTTGATGACGTTGTGCGTGGATGGTCTGGACAGCTGGTGAAATCCGTATCGATATCATGTGGCTATGTGTCAAGTGATGAGAAGGACTGGGAGTCATTTGACGAGATAGTAAAGGCTGCAGATGAGAGAATGTACGAGAACAAGGCGGCATATTACAGGCAGAAGGGCGGCGATAGAAGGTATCGCTAGAGTACATATGCAATATAGAGTTATACAAAACGGGTGGAATGATAAAAATTTTATCATTCCACTTTTTTTGTAAATATGAAATAAAAATTGGGCAAGCTATTATAGGGGCATGAGATGGATATAGACGGCAAACTGAAAGGAGAATTGCTTATGTCAAAGAAGAAATTGGGAATCGGGATAGCAGCGGTGGCAGCAGCCGGCGCAGGAGCAGCAGCTCTCACAGTTAAAAATCATAATAAGGCAAAAGTTCAGAAGGAGAAGGCTGCGGCTGAACATGCTGAGTACCGCAATACGGAGCGCGGAAAGCATGAGAAGAACAGTAAGGGAATCTATTATACAAATGGTAACTACGAGGCATTTGCCAGACCGAGAAAGCCGGAGGGCGTGGATGACAAGAACGCATATATAGTGGGAAGTGGTCTTGCATCACTGGCAGCAGCTTGCTTCCTTGTACGTGACGGACAGATGCCGGGTTCACACATCCATATTCTTGAGGCCATGGATATAGCGGGCGGTGCGTGCGATGGAATATTTGATCCTGCCAGAGGCTACGTCATGAGAGGTGGACGTGAGATGGAGAACCATTTCGAGTGCCTGTGGGATCTGTTCAGAAGTATACCTTCCATAGAGACACCGGGGGTATCGGTTCTTGACGAGTATTACTGGCTGAACAAGGAGGATCCAAATTATTCACTGTGCAGAGCAACAGTGAACAGAGGCAAGGATGCCCACACAGATGGCAAATTCAATCTGAGCCAGAAGGGCTGCATGGAGATCATGAAGCTCTTCATGACAAAGGACGAGGATCTGTATGACAAGACAATAGAGGATGTATTCGATGATGAGGTGTTTGATTCGACATTCTGGCTGTACTGGAGGACCATGTTCGCATTTGAGAACTGGCACAGTGCACTGGAGATGAAACTCTACTTCCAGAGATTCATACATCACATCTCAGGACTTCCGGATTTCTCGGCCCTCAA
>OGRN01003528.1_pt1 | contig 11033 bp, 15 predicted proteins | sample 1553401 | NCBI WGS metagenome assembly OGRN01 (sample SAMEA2580096, study PRJEB22360) | human gut metagenome | biome: human gut; feature: human-associated habitat; material: faeces | place: Denmark | collected 2008/2010 | reverse complement strand
CCGCGCTGGCCATCGCCGAGCGCATGGGCCACGAGGCGGTGGACATCACCTACCGATACGCGCACCTGTTCCCCACGAAGCAGGACGAGATGGCCGCCGCCCTTGACGGGGCGAGGGGATAAGAAGGATGCCGTGCGAGAACAGCGCCCGCAAGCGCAGTAAGACGATGGCGTTCCGCTGCACGCCCGAGGAGCATAAGCTCATATGCGAGATGGCCGCCTGGAGCGGCATGAACAGGCAGGACTACATCATCGCCAAGCTCACCGATACCCAGGTCGAGGTGAGACCCTCTGTGAGCGTGCAGAAGGCGCTGAAGGACTCGATGGCGGAGTTGGCCAAGGAAGTACGGCTGGCGGCCTCCTACAGCGAGCTGAGCGAGTCTCTGCAGCAGAGAGTCGAGCACGTGATGAGGTTCTTCCTGGCGCTCGGCGAGCCTATTGACTCGCGAGTGGACGACGCGTCTCAGGAAGAATCGTTCCCGGCGATGGCGACTGAGGTCGAAACTAACGACAACGCCGACAATGCAAGTATCTTTGGAATGGGTCGCGGCTAACGCTCATCTAAGCGCCGACCAGGAACTGCGATTCTTTAGGGTGTTGCCCGCAAAGCAAATAGTTAATCTTCCGCGAAAGGAAGCTAAACGGTCCGTTCCTCGACATAGAGGATCTCGTTTTGCGCCTCCAGGATTCGCGCGGCGTCGCCGATGCGCTCGGCGCACCTCTCGCTTATCGACCTCAGGGCCAGGACCCCCTCGACGTCGAGCAGGTCCAGCTGGTCGGCGTGCGCCAGGGACTCGAGCAGCTGGTCCAGGCCCCTCGCCAGCCTTCCTGCATCCGCCACCGCGTCAAGCAGCTCACGACGCTCGTCCTTCTCGTTGATATCCATCATTGGCTGTCCTCCTTCTTCCGACGGACGTGTTGCGCAGCACCGTAGCCGTTCCGCATGGAGAACCATCTCGCCACCGCGATCCCGTGCGCATATTGGCCGCAAGCGGCGCGGGGAATGCCGTCCCGATGCGGACCACGGCACCGCGACTCGGGAACGCGCCGTCGTTCCCGCCGCGGCGTCGTCTCCAATCCCACGGGAGCCCAGCAACCGCCGACAGATCGCATCCCATGCCTGGAAGCCTCGGCGCCCATGCCTGATTCCATGCCGCACGCCTGCGCCCTTCCGATCCGAAACCCGCCCCGGCGTTCCTTGGACGCGCAGGGTCGCACGCCGGCAGGCGGCCCGCAAGGGCCGCGACACTTTTTCGGGTTCTTCGCTCCATGCGCTGCGCGCGCGAACAACGCGAAAAACTGCCGTCGGAATACTTCTATTTCCACGCCCGACTTCGCTTCCTCCCTTGCCGGCACGCCCGCGCTGCATGCGACTCACGCGACGCAAGGCACGCCACAGGGGCGGGCCTCAGAGTCTAAGGAGCAAGACATGAACGACATGAAGGAAAAGGCGATGGGCGCGGTCAGGACCTTCCTCGAGCGTAAGGGCTACGAGAACGTCGATGAGGCCTGGCAGGGGCCCGAGGGCATCGGCGGAATCGACCTCGTGGCGGTGGACGAGGACGGGACCCTGGTCTTCGTCGACGCCACGGTCCGGATCGGGACGGACGGCTTCCCCGAGGCCCACAGGGCGCGCGGGCTGCGCGAGGCGCTGGCGGCGACGTGGCTCGCCGGCAACGGCGACGACTACGCCGACACCCCGGTCCGCTTCGACGAGGTGGCGATGATGGTCGTCAAGGAGAACCGAGCGCTCCTGCGCCACCACATCAACTGCTTCGGCGAGATGGAGCCGCTCTCCTAGGCGGCGCGCCCGGCCCCGGGCTCCCGGGGCCGGGTTTCCCCGAATCCACCCCTTGTACCACGAAAGCGTACATATCCGTACGTTTTCGTGGTACACTCCGCTTGTCGGACAAATCCGTACGGTTTTGTCCCGACGCTCCGAGACTCGGGGCGCGCCGGACCGGATGCGCCGAGGCGCGCCCCACGCTAGAGAGGACGCGACCCATGCGCACGATAGCCATTTCCAACTACAAGGGCGGCGTCGGCAAGACGACGACCGCCGTGAACCTGGCGGCCATCTTCGCCGCCCGGGGCCTTCGGACCCTGCTCGTCGACCTCGACCCGCAGGCGTCGGCCACCGACTTCTTCGGCCTCTACGACCGGGCCGCCTCCGAGCGGCGCACATCGGTCGAGCTGCTCTACGGCGGCGCGCCCGTGGAGGAGGTCGCCTACGCTGCCGGGGAGAACCTCGACGTGGTGGCCTCGACCATCGACCTCGTCGACCAGAACGAGATGCTCCTGCGCGAGCAGCGACTCAAGTTCGCCCTCGACGACGCCTCGGGCTCCTACGACGTCTGCCTCATCGACTGCAGCCCCGTGATGCGCAGGCTCGCCTTCAACGCCTACCTCGCCGCGGCGGAGGGCGGCATGGTCGTCATCCCCGTGAAGCTCGACTCCACCGTGATGCGCGGCACGGCGCTCACCGTCGAGGCGACGCGCTCCATCGCCGACGCTCTGCGCATGCCCACGCCCCGCTGGAAGATACTGCGCACCTGCGTGCCCGGCCGCATGACCAACGCCGAGGCCACGGGCGCGGCCGTGCTCGACGGGTTCTTCCCGGACGAGCAGTTCGAGACGGTCATCCACGCGAGCAGCAAGGTCTGCGAGGGCAGCTGGCAGTGGAAGCCGGTGGCCGCCTTCGAGCCGGGGAGCCGCCCCGCGCGCGACTACAAGGCGCTCGCAGACGAGGTGTGCCGTGAACTCGCCTAGGCAGGTGGCCGCGGGCTTCACCATCACGGGGCTTCTCGACGGCGCGTCGCGCACCCGCGGGCGCTACCCGGTGTCCGAGATCGCGGTGGCCGACATCGCCGACCACCCGGCGAACGCCGCGTACTCTATGGACCCTGCTGGGATAGCTGAGCTCGCCGAGTCCATACGCGAGGACGGCCTCACCGACCTGCCGCTCGTGCGAAAGGTCGGCGACGGCTCGTGGCAGATGGTCTCCGGGCATCGGCGCAAGGCCGCCTACGCGCTGCTCGCGAAGGACGACCCCGCTTACGAGAGGATGCCCTGCCGCGTGATAGAGGGCATCGACGACGAGCGGGCGGTGACGCTGCTCCACGCAGCGAACTACTTCACCCGCGCGCTCACCGTGACCGAGCGCGCCGCCGCGACCGAGGCGCTCAGGGGCGACGCCGTGCGCCTGCGCTCCGAGGACCCGTCGCTTTCCGGCATGCGCGTCGACGACGTGAAGGCCGCCATCATCGAGCGGCAGACGGGCCGCAAGGTCTCCGGCAAGACCATCGCGCGCGAGGAGAGGCTTGCCCGCAGGATCGCCGAGGACCTCTCGCCCGAGTGGGCCGCCGAGGCCGACCGAGGCAACCTCAGCGCCGAGGCGGTGCGCTCGCTCGCGGGCATGCCGAAGGAGCGCCAGGCGGAGATGCACGCCGCAATGGAGCCCTGGCGGCGCACCAAGCGGGAGCTCTCCGACTACGTGAGGAGCGAGAGCAAAACGCAGGCCGGCCCCGACGGGCGCATCTCCAAGGCAGCGAGGCTCGTCGCCGATTTCCTCGAGAGCCCGCCCGAGAGCCCGAGCGCGGCCGACCTCTCGCTGCTGCGTGAAATGGCGCTCATGACCGCGCCGTACGCGGAGGCGGGCACCGATGCCCGAAAGCGTCGCAGAAGGGCCTCAGGCCCGAAATCCAGCAAGTAGCCTATGGCGTCCGACATCGCGTCGGGCGTCCATAGCACTTGGGGACCGGGCGGCCTCGGACCCGTCATGCCGCGGGCCGTTCGGGAGCCCGCTTTCGCGAGGCCCGGTCCCAGAGGCGGCGCCCGAGCCGGGCCGCCGCCTGCGGGGGATCCCCCGCGCCCCTAGAGAGACGCGCCCGCCGCGCGGCGGGCCCGAGGAAAGGAATCCGCCATGGAAGAGGAAGCCGGCGCCGTCAAGGGCAAGGAGCGCCGCGTCACGTTCCGCATGGAGGGAGGCGACTACGACGCGCTCTGCGAGCGGTGCGAGCGCGCCGGCCTCAGCAAGTCGGAGTACCTGCGCTACCTCGTGCGCATACCGCTGTCGACGGAGGCCAACGCGGGAGACGAGCACCGCATACTCGTGGACCGGAAGGCCCTGTGGGCGATGTCGCGCGAGCTCACGAAGTGGGGCTACCACTACAACCAGGCCGTGCACGCGATGAACCTCATCAACTTCCACGCCCGCCACGGGCACGTCGACCGCGACCTCGTCGCGGAGAGCGTCCCGACGATCGAGCGCGAGCTCGCCGACGTGAACGCCGCGGCCCGCGAGATGGCGGCGGAGCTCGGTCGCATCGGCGCCGACTCGCTCGTGGAGGGCTCGCCATGCCGATCCTGAAGCCGATAAGCGGCCACGGCTCGACCGGAGGCATCCGCCGCTACCTCGAGAAGGGAGGCCGCGCCCTGGCGCGCGACCTGTTCAACCTGAGCTACGACGAGCGTGACGCCGGCGCGCTGGGGGAAGACGCCAAGGAGGCCTGCGCCTGGGACGCCGAGATGGACGCCACGCGCGCCGCGTTCGGCACGGACGCACCCTGGAGGGGCAAGCCCGCGCGCACGTTCAAGCACTTCGTGCTCTCGCCGGACCCCGGCGACGACATCGACCTGGCTGCGCTGCGCGAGCTCGCGTGCTCGTGGGCGCTCAAGCACTTCGGCGACCACGAGATCGCCATCGTCTACCACGACGACAACGCCCGCGGCATACCGCACGCGCACATCGTCGTGAACAACGCGAATCTCCGAACCGGCTACCGCATGCAGACCCAGCATCCCGAGGACCTCAACCGAGACCTGCAGGACATGGCCCGCGAGCGCGGGCTGTCGGGTCTCTCCAACGACCGAGCTCCCGAATCGCCGTCGAAGGCGCGCGGGCATGCCGGCGCGGGCGGGCCCAGGAGCCGCAGGAGCGTCTACCTGGGCCGGGCCGAGAAGGAGATCATGCGCTCTGGCGGCTACTCGTGGGTCGGCGACATCCGCGCCCGCGTCGCGCTCGCCAAGACCACGGCGCGCGACGAGGCGGAGTTCCTCGGCATCCTCGACGCCCTGGGCGTGCACGTCGCCGACAACTCGGCCAAGGCGCGGCGGGACGACTGGGTGTTCAGCCTGGCCGAGGAGCCGTCCAAGAAGGTAAGCGGCGAGCGCCTGGGGTTCGTCTACGGCAAGGAGATGCTCCGCCGGCGCTTCGAGCGCGAGGGCGCCTACCGTCCCACGGACGCGAGCACCGCGCGCATCCGCGAGGCCGCCGAGCGGGCTCTCGAGCTCAACGACCTCTCGGAGCTGAGCAGGCTCTCCTCGGCGCTCGAGACCTGCGCGAAGTTCGACGTCGAGTCCATCGAGGAGTTCGGGCTCAGGATGACGACGCTCGAGCGCCGAGGCCAGGCGGGCGGCGAGGGGTACCGTCGCCTCGAGGCCGCCCGCGCCTACATGGCCGAGAACGGGCTCATGCCGCTCAAGACCCGCTACGGGGACGGTGAAGGGCGCGACGATGCCAGCGGCAATTCGCGCCAGTGCCACCGAGCGGACGAGCAGAAGCGCATCCTCGCCGCCGAGCGGCAGCGGGCCCAGCAGGACCAGCGCAGGGAGAGGGGCCGGAGATGATGGTGAGGATAGAGTACGAGGGCGGCAAGACGACGCTGTTCGACACGCTCTCGTTCACGGAGGGGTCGCCGTTCTCCGGCGCGAACATGCTCACGGAGTTCGAGCTCGAGATGCGGGAGGAGCCCGAGAAGGGGCTCTGGCTCACGGCGAACTGGCACCAGGTGCGCGACGACTGGCGCGCCGACGCGCCCGCGGACGGCATCCCGGCGGCGCGCAGGTCCCGCGGGTGGCGCTTCATGCTGGCCTCGGAGGCCGAGCTCGGGCGAGCCCGCCGCGTCCTGCTCGACGGCGACGAGGCGTTCGCCCGGGTGCGGGGCTATCTATGTGATGCCGCTGCGATTTGCGCTTGCTACCGCGAGCACGTGGGCCCTCCCTCAAAACCGCTGAAGTCGCAGATAAGGGACCTGCAGCGCACGCTGGGGAGGATGGAGGTCCCGGGCGTGCCCGACGAGCTGGCGAGGCTGCTCGTGGAAGAGAAGGAAGAGCGCGCCGAGGAGGGCGCCCGCAAGGTCAAGGAAGATTGGGGTGACGTCGATGAAGAGGCTTGGTAGGTTCCTCATGGCGGCGCTTAAGGTCACGCTGGGCTTTTTCGTCTGGCTGTTCCGCGCCGTGTTCAAGTGGGTGATGTGAGAAGAGGCGGGCAATTGCCCGCCTCTTCTTCTTGGCTTCTAATCTTTCTTATCGTCGATGAGCCAGCAGTCGGTTCCGTCCGTGAGCAGCGTCCTGGCTGTCCGGGATGCCGCTGCGATGCGTTCGATCTCGCCTTTTCGATCTTCGGCTTCGGACCTCAGTTTCGACTCTCCAGAGCGTAAGCTCGTGCGCATCTCGACCTTAGCCTCGAGAATCTGCTCCTTTGCGGCGGCTCTAGGCGTCTGGGAGACCAGCCTCTTGAGGGCGTTCCCCTGGGTGCCGCGAGGAAGCGCGATGGGCGCCCCCTTCATGCCCCCGATCTTCATCTCCATGAGCGCGGCGAGGACCTGCCTCTTTTTCAGGAAGCCCTGAGATTTGTCGAGGATCCGCTGCTCTTCGATGAGGGCGCTGCGGTCGTCCATGCTGCCGTCGTAGTACATGCGCGTCATGGCGAGCGCCGACAAGGCCTGGAGGCACATGCCGAACTGGGCCTCGTAGGATTGGATCTCTTTAAGCAGCGGTTCGAGGTCCTTCTCGCGCTCGGCGGCGCTCCTGACCCCGTCTTCGACGCCGGCGAGCTGCTCGGTAATCCAATCGATTACCTGGCCGACGTCGTTGTACCTGCCCTCGATCTCGTTTCTTGCCGCCTGGCGCGCCTCGGCGGGCTTTTGGAGGTAATCGTCATGAAGGGCTGCGTAGGTTCTGGCGATGTCCAGGGCGTTTTTGACCTTCGCCTTCTGATCTCCGGCGATCATGGAGGCGATCGATTCCAGCTTAGCGTCGATGCGCTGGAGGCTGTCGCTGATTTCGGTCATGTACGCCTGGCCGACAACCATCGCCGCCGCGGCAAGGCCGATGCTGGCGATCTGCGCGGGGCTGACCCCGGTAGCTTTGAGCGAGACGTCGCCGCTCAGGCGACCCTTTGGGTCTCGGACGAGGGCCCTTACCGCTTCCGGATCCTTCTTCGAGGCGACGAGGTCCTTAAGGCTGTAGCCTTCGGGGACCTCGACTTTGTAGAGCTGCTTTCCCTCGACGAGGTCTATGACGTCCGAGGCGAGGCCGAGAAAGGCGTCCGCCCGCTCTCCGATGCCGGCGTTGTTCTCTTTGCTCGTATTGGTGTTCGCGATGACCTTGATACTGTTGAGGTCGTCGATCGCAACAACCTCGACGCTAATCGGCGCAAGTTCTTTGTCGCTCATGCTCTTAGCGCCTATCTCGCCTCGTCGGAGCGTGCCAGGACGTCCCATTTGTTGTACGAGCTCTCGGCCTGAAGATCCCTGACGAGGGCCTCATAGCGGGTCTCGAGGTCTTTCTCCTCACACGGGAAGAGCAGGATCATCATGGGTCTTTTGAACTTGAAGTCGGCGTAGACGTCGACGTTGCCGAAACCGCAAAGCTGTGTGTATATGCTGAAGCCCATGGATTTGCCGCAACCGACATAGACGTCCTCGTAGGCGGAAGGGTCTTTCTCTCGTGCCGATTTCATCGTGACGATGGCGTAGCAGCCGGCAATTGCCATGTACCCATCGCTGAGGTCGGCTTCGCTGGAGACGTTGTTCTCGAAGTTCTCGAAGAACTTTTTTGCGGAGATTGGCGGAAGCGAGCTTGCCACGGCCTTCTTGCGGGCTTCCTCGAGTGACTTTTGCTGCTCCTTCTTGTCTTTGATTGCCCGACCCTTTGAAAGGAATGAGTCCCTGGCTTCTCCGAGGCTATCCGCTGCCTGCTTTCCCCTCTCCTGTCCCCAGTCAATCAGGGCGGGCCCGTATTTGTTCACAGCGGGTTCAACGAAGGGCAGGACGTCCTTTCCGATGTCGATAACCCTTTTGACATCTTGCAGCTTTATCTTTCCCAATTGCGCACCGCTGTTCATGGACAACCGGAAGCTTATCGAGTAGCAGCCGTCAGCGTCTTGTTTCTATCAAGTGCGTTAATTATCTCACCACATGCAAGACCCCCTTGCCGAGATATATCGGCAAGGGGGGCGAAGGGCCATATTCGGGTGTAGCTTCGATCTGCAACTCCTGGTCTCGGTCGTCGTCGCCGGCTGCGTAGCAGGCGTAGACCGTGAGCGTGAGGAGTCCTATTCCGAAGGGCGCGAATCCCATGCTTCCACCTCCTTCGCATAGACGACGGTGCGGTGCGCCTCGGCGAAGGTGCGCGACGAGTACTGCGCGAGCGGCGCAAACATGGTGCCGTCGGATATGTGGTGCCCGTGGACGATGACGAGCGGGCTTTCGAGGCCATTCGCGTACCCGGCGTCTATATAGGGAGCGTCCCATGCGGATCTCCCGCCACCGACCGAAATCGCCATCTACTCCTATACGGGCGAAAACTGGAACGTCCAGGATGAGGAGATGCGCAGGAGGGTCGAAAGCACTATCGGGCAGCTCACAATTAGCAAGTCCTGCCTTATCGAACGGAGCCGTACAGCAAGGTCAGAAGAATGCCCAACGGCAGAAAGAAGCTCGTCGAAAAGAGAATCATTAGGCATCCCGACATATCAGAACTGATTAGCGGCGGGAGCATCGTGGTTGACGAGCTGTGCGACGTCGACGCCGAGGCATCGGACTGTCGCCCCTGCATTTACATGCGGTTGCCACGCCTCATTTTCGAGAGCTATCAGTTAAACGGGCGACTCCCCGAAAAGGAAGGGCCCATCTTCCAATTGCACCAACGCCCCCAAATCGCGAACTCACGCGTCGTGACGAGTCGCGTGCTACTCGCCGCCGGCCCGTGCCGCCGAGAGCAGGGTGCCCAAGTCGGCCTGGATCGCCTCCGCCTTGCTCCCGAGCTGCGGGGGGTCGAGCCGCTCGAGATGTTGACGCTCAGCAAGTGCGCATCCGGCAGCTTCGCCGCCATGCTCCAGAACGGGAGCATGATGATGCCGGGGGTCATCTCGCCCACGCCGAGCTCCAGCAGCACGTGGCCGTCGCCGCCCTCGCGCACGAAGCGCTCGTACCGCCCAAGACCCTCGCGCCGCGTCCTTCAGGAGCGTGTCGTCGTACGCCCACGGTCGAGATGGGGTCGGGAGGCCGGCTCGCACAGCATGAAGTCGATGTATCGCGCGTAGTAGGCCCACTGCTGCTCAAGACTGGGGTAGAGGTGGTAGCGAGCATGAGATTTGCGCGAGGGGCCAATGCGTGGCTTCGTTGACCCCTCGCGCACTGATCGCGAATTAGAGCATGACGGCGTCGTCGGCCGTGAAGGCATCGAGGGACCCCTGCTTGACCTGGATGCAGACGTACGTGATGCCCGAGTCGGACGCGGCGCGGAACTGGCGGTGCGCGGCGGGGGAGACGCGCAGCCAGTCGCCGGCGGCAAGCTCGATGTCTTCGCCGTCGATCGTGGCCGAGCCGGCGCCCTCGAGCACGCCGTAGATCTCCTCGTTATCCTTGTGCGCATGCACGAACGGAACGCCAGCGCCGGCGGGAAGCTTGTTGACGCTCACCTCTGCTCCGGTAAGCCCGAGTACCTCGTGCAGCTCGACACGGCCCTCATTGCCGATGTTGGTCTTTGCGTAATTGGCCATAATGGCTCCTCTCCTGAGGCTGATTTACCTTGCAGGCATCTCCTGCGTGGGATACATTCAACGCAAAGGCACATGCAAATACGAGTACGCACATATTTGTAACTGCGTATCTTTTTTTGAAACCGGCACGATCGAGGAAAGTAGGTCTCCCGTGAAGGCGAAAGAGGAACTTCCGGAGTGTCCGGTCGCGACGGCGGTAGCGCTCATCGGCGGCAAGTGGAAGCTGCTCATTATTCGTAACCTGCGCGTACGCCCCTGGCGTTTCAACGAGTTGCGCCGTGACCTTGAGGGAATCTCTCAGAAGGTGCTCACCGACAGCCTGCGTCAGATGGAGGATGACGGTCTGGTCTTTCGCCATGACTATGGCGAGAATCCTCCCCGCGTTGAGTATGGCCTCACCGAACTCGGCCGCCAGATGATACCCGTCATGGACTCGCTCACAGACTTCGGCGCTTATTACAAGACGATTGTTTCGTAGCGGGCACGCTGCTTGGGGACGCGTCCCATGGTGAGCGTTGTGTTTCGTCAAGAGGATTTGAGCAAAAAAGAGCATCGTAAATTGGGCAGTCTGGGCATCGGAAGCGCGCACGCTTTTGAGCGGCTAGCCCTCCCGCATGAGGGTATGGCGGACGCGGTAGGACTCGCCACAGAACTGGACGAGCCTCCCATGGTGGACGATGCGGTCAATCACGGCGGCGGCCATCTGGTCGTCCCCGAACGCCGACTCCCACCTGCTGAACTCCAGGTTCGTGGTGATTACTACCGACTGCCTCTTGTAGGCGTCGGCGAAGACCTGGAACAGCAGCCTCGCCCCGCCCGCCGCCGCCCGGGCGAGCCTGAGCTCGCGGACGAATCTCCGCGCGGCGGGGCACGGCCGGCTCGGCGACCAGCCTGTCGTAGATCCGCCTGGCGGTGCGGCGCTGCTTCCTCGGGGTCCCGAGGTCGGCCTCTAGGACGCCCGCGACCCATTCCTCGTTGCCCTCGAGCGCAGGCCTGCCTCTCCTCTGGGGCAGCGGCGCGGCGGGCGATATGTCCCCCATGTCGGCGTACTTCGCCACGGTGTTCCGGCTCACGTGGAGCACTCGGGCGATCTCGGACCTCGAGCGCCCGGCGGCGTCCGTCGACCGTATATCATTCGCCGTGTCCAGGGGCACGGTCATCTCCTCCATCCTTCCCGGGCGGGATCGCCAAGGTAACCGCCGGGGAAACCATACGGCGGGGGCCGCGCCACCGGTCCCCGGGGCGCG
>OGRN01003522.1_pt1 | contig 11041 bp, 8 predicted proteins | sample 1553401 | NCBI WGS metagenome assembly OGRN01 (sample SAMEA2580096, study PRJEB22360) | human gut metagenome | biome: human gut; feature: human-associated habitat; material: faeces | place: Denmark | collected 2008/2010 | reverse complement strand
CGCCAGCAGCAGGTACCAGTAGTCGGACAGCGCGGTATTCATGGCAAGGGCCATGCGCGTCGGCCACGGCAGTTCGATTTTGGCGTTGACGAACAGCTTGGCGAAGCTCGGGACCACCCAGTTGAGGAGGAAGAAAAAGGCTCCGGCCAGCGTGATCAGCACGATTTTGGGATAACGCAGGGCCGATTTCACGTCGTTGCGGATCTTGTTTTCGTGCTCCAGCAGGTACGTGAGGCGATCCAGCACGTCGCCCATCGAGCCGCTGAATTCGCCAGCCCGGATCATGGAGCAGTAGAGCGGGGAGAAAATATCCGGATGCGACCGGAACGCGTTATACAGCGTACCGCCCGTGCTTACCTGCTGCGCGATGTCCGCCGTGGCGGCTTTGAGCGTGGGGTTTTCCGTCTGCGTCTGGAGGATGCCCAAAAGCTGCGTGATGGAGACGCCTGCGTTGAACAACGTGCGGAACTGTTTGCTGAACAGGATGATCTGTTTGTAGGTGACCGGCTTCTGGAAGAATTTTTGGAAGCGTTTGCTCTTCAAGGGGCCGTCCCGACGGGTAACCTCGGCATGAGGCCGCGGCCAAGCAGCGCCTGACGCGCCTGTTCCGCGCTTTCGGCCTCAATATCGCCGGTGAGCGTCACGCCTTCGTCATTGATCGCCCGGTAGGCATACGTATGTTTTTGGTCCGCCATGAGTATCCTTTTTCAATATTCGCCCGACAGGGACTCCCTCCGTGCGGCCTCCCCACCAGTCGAAAGTCTTGGGAAGGGAGGGGGACGGGGGAGGGAAACCCTTCTTCAGAAAGGTTTCCCTCCCCCGATGCTCTCTTCCGGTCCCCCTACACCATAGCGGCGCGGAGGGCTTCCTCGACGGTGGTGATCCCGGCGCGGACCTTGCGGGCCGCGTCCTGAGCGAGGGTGTTCATGACGCCCTGCCGCTGGGCGATGGCGGAAATCTCCTGCGCGTGGGCCCGGCGGACAATGGCTTCCTGGATTTCCGGCGTCACGGGCATCACTTCGAAAATACCGATCCGGCCCAAATAGCCCGTGTTCCCGCAGTGGTAGCAGCCTTTCCCGCGCCGGAAGGTTGCCCCTTCCGCATCCTTGATCCCGAAAAGCCCGAGCAGGGCGCGGGGCGGATCATAGGGCTCGGCGCAATGGGGGCACACTTTGCGGACAAGGCGCTGGGCAAACGAGCAGAGGAGCACGGAAGCGACGAGATAAGGCTCGATGTGCATTTCCATGAGCCGGGAAACCGCGCCGGGCGCGTCGTTGGTGTGCAGGGTGGACAGCACGAGGTGCCCGGTGAGGGCCGCCTGCACGGCGATCTGCGCGCCTTCCTGTTGCGGGAATCCGAACGCGCCGGTGGAGATGCAGCAGAACGCCACCGACTTCGCCTTCGCCGCACATGCCGCATCCAGGCAGCTGATATAGCACTGCGTTAGCTGTTTGCGCTGTTCAAGCGTCGGTTTCCCCTTCGTCATGGGGCCGACCGTGTGGATGATGTTATGCGAGGGGAGGTTATAGGCGGGCGTGACCTTCGCACGGCCGACAGGCTCCTCGTAGCCCTGCTCTCGCATGATTTGCGCGCACTTCAGGCGCAGCTGCACGCCGGCGAAGGTGTGGATGGCGTTGTCGATGCACAGGTGCCCGGGAATCCAGCAGCCCAGAAGCGCGCTGTTCGCGGCGTTGACGATGGCGTCGCAGCGCAGGGCCGTGATGTCTCCGCGCCAGATGCTCAGGCGTGGGTCGGAGGCGGCGCGCGCAAGCTCATCGGCTTCGGTGATGCCCGGTTCGGCAACCATAAGTTGGAGCACGCGGTCCTGCACCTTCAGAAACTCCGGCGAAGCGGGCTTCGGCTCGCGCGTGTTCACCAGCGCGCGGAACTGCTCCCATTGCTCCATGAACCAGCGCGGGTCCTCTTGCGGCTCAACGCGCTTACTCCCCGCGCCCCGTTCATCCATCAGGTGATTTACCAGGAAGGCCATATCCTTTACCAATTGCATCATGGGACTCGCATCTCCTTGTCCGTGTCGCCGTCTTGTCGGGCGGGCCGCTGGCGGCGTGCCCGGGCGCTTCGCCGTCCGCCGTCTGGGCATATCGATTCTTGCTGGATAGAATAGCGCATGGTTCGGAATGCCGCGTGCGCGCGTCGACGCTTCGGTGTTTTGCGGTCCGCAAACCGTACACCAAGGGATGTAATTCAGTGACGTGCGGGTGACGAAACGGTGCAAGCGCCGTCGAGGAGGGCCGTGGCGTGGTAAGGTTGCCCTGTCAAACAAAACGCAGGGCGATAAGGGCCCTGCGCCTCCGATAGCAAGGAGAACGCCATGACCGATCAGTTCAACAACCAAAACGGCTACGGCCAGTCCGGTCGGCAGCCTGGGCAGCCGATCCCTCCCGCGCAGGGCTACCAGCAGCCCGGCTATCAGCATTCTTATACACAGCCGGTGGTCGATGCCCAAAATCCTCGCAAAACCTCTTCCGGCCGCACGTTCGGCACGGCGTTCGCCGGCGCGGCGCTGGCGTGCGTCATCGCATTCGGCGGCTTCACCGTGTATCAGAATGTGACGGGGGCCCCTTCCGGCAGCGGCGTTACGCTGGGCGCGTCCACGAACACCGAGATTCAGGCCCAGTCAACCGATGACACGCTGCCCGAGGCCGTGGCGCAGAAGTGCCTGCCCTCCGTGGCCGCCATCGACGTGTACACGGCGCAAACCTCCACCGACATGTTCGGCCGCAGCACGTCAAGCTCCGGAGCGCTCACCGAAAGCTCTCTGGGCAGCGGCGTGGTGCTCTCCGAGGATGGCTACATCATCACGAACAACCATGTGGTCGCGGGTGCCGACGCCTTGAAGGTCACCGTGGGCGGCGAGGAGTACGACGCCGACGTGGTGGGCACCGACGAGTCCAGCGACATCGCCGTCATCAAGCTGCGCAATGCCAGCGGCCTGACCCCCGTCGAGATCGGGGACTCCGATAACCTGACCATCGGCGAATGGGTCATGTCCGTCGGCAGCCCGTTCGGCCTCGAGCAGTCCGTGGCAACCGGCATCGTGTCGGCCACCAGCCGTTCGCAGATCATGAGCAACTCCGAAAGCAGCGGCAGCGACGGCTATGGGTACGGCTACGGCGGGTCGTCGTCCCAGTCCGGCGGCTACACCATTTACCCGAACATGATCCAGACCGACGCGGCCATCAACCCGGGCAACTCCGGCGGCGCCCTGGTGGATTCCAATGGCAAGCTCATCGGCATCAACACGCTGATCACCTCGTATTCCGGCAACTACTCGGGCGTCGGCTTCGCCATCCCGGTGAACTACGCGGTCAACATCGCGCAGCAGATCATCGAGGGCAAAACCCCCACGCACGCGCAGCTGGGCGTGTCTCTTTCCACGGTTAACTCGCAGAATGCGAAGCGCTATGGCCTGAAGGTCGATAGCGGCGCCTACATCTCCGCCGTCAACAGCGGCTCCGGGGCTGCCGAGGCCGGTCTTGAGGAAGGCGACATCGTCACGAAGTTCGATGGCAACTCCGTCAGCTCCGCAAGCGATCTGATGCTCGATGTGCGCTCGAAGAACCCTGGCGACAAGGTCACGCTGGAGGTCAACCGAAACGGCGACACGAAGCAGATTGAGGTCACGCTGGGCTCCGACGAATCTTCCCAATCCGCAGCCACGCAGCAAAACTCCGGCAGAAGCTCCAGCGAGATGCTCAATCGCCTGTTGAACAACAGCGGGTCCTCCAGCAAGAACGACGCGGCCTAGCATCGGCCCCGCTTCCGGGTCTTCGCGGGCCGCTCGGGCAAACGCCGAGCGGTCCCATGCGAGGCGCGCGACTCGCACGCTTCGCATGGGGCCGAAAGCCCCCTTTTCCTTTCCTTTTCCCTTTTCCCGCGGGAACGGCCCCTGTTTGGGGCCGTTCCCATTTTTTGGGCATATATGCCCATCGTGGCCGGTTACCATTCATGAGCGGGCCGGCAGAGCCGCTGCCTTTCATTTGGCGGGTCGCCCCGCATGCGGCTTGACCGATAGCCGGCTGCCTGAAAATATCGTAGTAAGCCCATTGCACTACTAGGTAAAGTAGGCGCATAATTAACGACACGCTGTAAGCAGGAGCTGCGACGGGCGGGCGAGTGCTCCCGGGTGCGTTTCCCGGTGGCTCGCCCGCCCGTCGTATCGCTTCGAAACGGAAAAGGGAGACGAGAGACATGTCGTTCGACGTACTGGGGCCGGTGCTCGCCGTGCTGGTCATCTTCGCGGTGCTCATCGCGGTGCTGCGCTATCTGAAGGCGAAGGATAAAAGCTTCACGTTCCGCGTGTTCACGGCCTTGGGTATGGGCATCGTGCTGGGCGCGGGCATCCAGCTGGCGCTGGGCCGCGGCAGCGATGCCGCCACCGCCGCGCTCGACTGGATGTCGCTGGTGGGAACCGGCTATATCGATTTGCTGCGCATGCTGGTCATGCCGCTGGTGTTCGTGGCCATCGTCGGCGCGTTCACGCGCACGAATGCCGTTGACAACCTGGGCAAGATCGGCGGATCGGTGCTTGCCGTCCTGCTGATCACGGTGGCAATCGCGGCGTTGTTCGGTTGGGCGACCATCGCCCTGTCGGGCCTTGCCGGGGCAGACTTCACGCAGGGCAGCGTCGACGCAACCAAGCTGGACGCCCTGCAGACGCGTCAGGACAAGGTCGCCGATACCACCATCCCGCAGACCATACTGTCCATGATTCCCGTCAATGTGTTCGCCGACCTTGCCGGCACGCGCTCCACGTCCACCATCGCCGTGGTCATCTTCTCCGCTATCGTGGGCCTGGCCTACCTGAAGCTGCGTGACCGCGATTCCGAGCAGGCGCAGTTCTTCAGCAACCTCATCGACAGCCTGTACGGCATCGTCATGTGCATCGTGAAGATGGTCGTGGGCCTTACCCCCTACGGCGTGCTCGCCCTTATCGCGAATGTGGCCGCTACCAGCGATTACGCCGCCATCCTCGACCTGGGCAAGTTCATCATCTTCAGCTACGTGGCCATCATCGCCATGTTCCTGGTGCACTTGCTCATCCTGGCCGGCAACCGCGTCAACCCTATGACGTACCTTAAGAAGGCCTTCCCCGTGCTCTCGTTCGCGTTCGTGTCGCGCACCAGCGCCGGTGCCCTTCCCATGAACATCGAGACGCAGTCCAAGGCGCTCGGCGTCGATCCGGCGACGGCCAACTTCGCGGCAAGCTTCGGCATGTCCATCGGCCAGAACGGCTGCGCGGGCATCTACCCGGCCATGATGGCCACGCTCATCGCCCCCACCGTGGGAATCAACGTGTTCGATCCCACATGGGTCATCGGTCTGATCGCCGTCATCGTAATCAGCTCGTTCGGCGTTGCCGGCGTGGGCGGCGGCGCCACTTTCGCCAGCCTCATCGTGCTGGGCACCATGGGCCTGCCCATCGAGATCGTGGGCTTGATGGCCTCCGTCGAACCGCTCATCGACATGGGCCGTACCGCCCTCAACGTCAGCGACTCCATGGTGGCCGGCGTCACGTCGTCGAACTTCACCGGCGGCCTCGATCGTGATATGTACAACGATCCCGCCGCGGTCATCAACGCCGACGGTATCGAGAAGGCCTAGGCCCTGCTCGTTTGTCCTTTGCGTGAAAAGCCTGGAAACGGCCGCCCCGATGGGCGGCCGTTTCCGTTTTCAGGTAAGATAGGGAAGCTTAAAATGCTTTACGATTTAACCGGGAGGTTGCATATGGCCGAGGAATACCGATACAAGCGCGTGCTGCTGAAGTTGTCCGGCGAGGCGCTGGCAGGCGACCTTGGTTACGGCATCGATCCGAAGGTGGTCGATTCCCTGGCCGACGAGATCGCCGACGTGGTGCATGATGGCGTCCAGCTTGCCATCGTGGTGGGCGGCGGCAACATCTTCCGCGGCGTCTCCGGCGCAACCGACGGCATGGATCGCGCCCAGGCGGACTACATCGGCATGCTGGCCACGGTCATGAACGCGCTGGCGCTGCAGGACGCCTTCGAGCGCCACGGCATCTTCAGCCGCGTGCAGAGCGCCATCAACATGCAGGAAGTGTCCGAGCCCTACATCCGTCGCCGCGCTATCCGCCACATGGAGAAGGGCCGCGTGGTCATCCTAGCCGCCGGCACGGGCAATCCCTACTTCACCACCGACACCACCGCGGCGCTGCGCGCCTGCGAGCTGGACGTTGACGTGCTCATGAAGGCCACGAAGGTCGACGGCGTCTACGATTCCGACCCCGTGAAGAACCCCGATGCGAAGCGCTACGACCGCATCAGCTACATGGAGGTTCTCTCGCAGGGGCTCAACGTCATGGACTCCACGGCCACCAGCCTGTGCATGGACAACAAGGTTCCCATGATCGTGTTTGACCTGACGGTGCAGGGTAACATCGCTCGTGCGCTGAAGGGCGAGGACGTGGGCACCACCGTAGAGTAACGTCTTCCGCGCCGCCCGGACAGGGCGGGCGCTCAAGGGAAAGGAACCAAAATGATCGACGAGATCATGCTTGAAACCGAGGAGAAGATGCAGCGCGCCGTGAACGGTCTGCACAACGCCTTCGGCACCGTTCGCACGGGCCGCGCCAACGCCATGGTGCTCGACCGCATCAAGGTGGACTACTACGGCGTCCCCACGCCCATCAACCAGATGGCGGGCGTGAAAACGCCCGACGCGCACATGCTGGTCATCGAACCTTGGGACAAGGGCGTCTTGGGCGCCATCGAGCACGCCATCATGGAAAGTGACCTGGGCGTCACGCCGAACAACGACGGCTCGGTCATCCGCCTGCCGTTCCCCGCGCTCACCGAGGATCGTCGCCGCGAGCTCGTGAAGCAGTGCAAGGAGTACGCTGAGGAGGCCCGTGTGGCCATCCGAAACGCCCGTCGCGACGGCAACAGCCACGTTGCCAAGTCCGTCAAGGAAGACAACCTTCCCGAGGACGAGCAGCGCCGCGCCGAGGCCGAGATCCAGAAGCTCACCGACAAGTACGTCGCCGAAGTCGACGCGGTGTTCAAGAAGAAGGAAGCCGAGGTCATGGAGATCTAGAAGCGGCGTTCGCCTGCCGGCGAATCCGTTGCTCGGAGCTGCGGGCGCCCCGGCGCACCACATGCTCATGGCTTACGCGGGTGCGGCTGGCTGCCGCCAGTCTGCGCGGCCGGGTCGACGATGGGGGAGCGGCCCCTGCTTTCGTCCAACGCATCTCCGATCTCCTCGCAACCCTGGTTCGCAACCGGGTTGCATCATCCGGCTCTTATGAGCGTTTCCCTAGTGCCAGCCGGCGGTTTCCCCGCCGGTTGGCTTTTCCCTTATGTAAGAGGCTGCCCATGAACAAGACGCTTGATTACATATTCCCGAATCCGCCCAAGGGCCTGGACCCTGCTGCCCTCGACCTACGGGCGATCCCCGAGCATGTCGCCGTCATCATGGACGGCAACGGCCGTTGGGCGAAGAAGCGCGCGCTGAATCGCCTGAAGGGCCACAAGGCGGGCATCGAGGCGGTGCGCGAGACCATTCGGTGCGCCTCCGACCTGGGTGTTCGCTATCTAACCATCTATTCGTTCTCAACGGAGAACTGGAAGCGGCCTCAGGAAGAGGTTGTGGGCCTGATGGACCTGTTCGCCAAGACCATGTTGGCGGAGGTCGATGGCTTGCACGAGGAGAACGTGCGCGTGCGCACCATCGGCGACCTTTCGGCCCTGCCCGCCGAAACGCGCGAGGCCTTCGAGGAAGCGTGGCTGAAAACGCGGGGCAACACGGGCATGACCTTGGTCGTCGCGGTGAACTACGGCTCGCGGCAGGAGATCCTGCACGCCGCCGAGGCGTGCGTGCGCCGTGCACTGGCAACGGCGGCCGAGGGCGGCGACCCCACCGCGCCGCTAACGGAGGCCGAGTTCGCCCAGGGGCTGTACACGGCCGACATCCCCGACCCCGAGGTGGTCATCCGCACGTCGGGCGAGATGCGCCTGTCGAACTACCTGCTGTGGCAGGTCGCCTATTCCGAGTTCGTGTCAACCGATGTGCTTTGGCCCGATTTCAATCGCTACGAGTTTTTGCGTTGCCTATTGGAGTTCCAGTCTCGTGATAGGCGCTTCGGGGCGGTGAAATAAATGTCCGGGGGTCCGCAGGGTGGCGAGCAGCAGCACGCGGATGAGCGCTCGCGCGGCGATCGCTTGAAGGATTTTGCGTATCGGAAAACGCCGCAGAAGTTCAAGAACGCTTCCGACTTGCAGGTTCGCTTCCGCACGGGGTTCATCTATGTCACGGTCTCCGTGCTATGCATCCTTGCAAGCGAATGGACCACGCTGGCTTTGCTGTCCGCCACCGCCGCGGTATGCGCGGGTGAGTTCTACTACATGCTGCGCGCCGATGCGAAGTTGCCAAACGAGATGCTCGGCATCGTGGCGGCGGCGCTGTATCCGCTCAGCGTGCATTTCTTCGGGTTGTCGGGCGCGCTTATGGTCAGCCTTGTGCTGCTGCTGGCGCTTATCGTGTGGTATGTGTTCTGGATGCGCGCCCGTATCCCCGATGTGGGCGTCAGCTTCTTCGGCGCGGCGTATTGCGGCATGCTGCTTTCCGGCTTGGTGGTGGTTCGCCAGGCGCTGCCGCATCCGTGGGGCGGCGTGCTGGTGCTCGGCATCTTCTTCAGCGTGTGGGCGAATGACTCTTTCGCCTACTTGGTCGGCAGCAAGTTCGGCAAGCATAAGCTGGCGCCGCGCGTGTCGCCGAAGAAAAGCTGGGAGGGCTTTTTCGCAGGTTTGGTGGGGTCGGCGCTGTTTTGGTGCCTGTTCACGCTTATCCCCGGGCTGAACCTGAGCATTCCCATGGCAATGGCGTTCGGCGTGATCAGCGGCCTGTGCGGCGTGTTAGGCGATTTGGCGGAAAGCCGCATCAAGCGCAACGTGGGCTTCAAGGATTCCGGCAAGCTGCTGCCGGGCCATGGCGGCCTGCTCGACCGTTGCGACAGCCTGTTCTTAGTGGCGGTCGCCTCGGCCATCCTGCTGGTGGCGGGCGGATGCATCCCCTTTAGCTGGTAAATCGGACGAGCCAACGTTCTTGCGGCGTTGGCTCGAGTTGTTTTCGCAGATGATTCGGAGGCTTTCATGAAACGCATCGTTGTTCTCGGATCTACGGGCTCCATTGGAACGCAAACGGTCGACGTGGTTCGGCAGCATTCCGACGAGCTGGAGATCGTCGGCTTGGCGGTGAATACGCGCGTGGGCGACATGCTCGAGCAAGCGCGCGCTCATAACGTGCGCAATCTTGCCGTGGGCGATGAGCGCTTGGCAGACCAGCCGATCGCGTCCGAGGTGCGCGAGCAGGCCGGCGCCCAGGGCGTGTGGGGCTTCGGCATGGACGCCGTGGTGGACCTGGTGCGTCTGCCCGAGGCGGATGTGGTGGTCAATGCGTTGGTGGGCGCCGCCGGTTTGCGTGCAAGCTATGAAACGCTGCGTGCAGGCAAGGTCCTTGCGCTGGCGAACAAGGAAAGCCTGGTGGTGGGCGGCGATTTGATCATGCCGCTGGCGGCACAGGTCGATGCGCAGCGCCGCGCGGCGGGCACGGCCCCCGCGGTTGGCCCGGCCGGTGCCCTCATGCCCATCGACTCCGAGCACGGCGCCATTTACCAATGCCTGCTGGGCGAATCCGAGCGAGAGGTCTCCCGCTTGTGGGTTACGGCTTCAGGCGGCCCCTTCCGCGGTAGGAAGCGTTCCGATCTTGAGGACATCACCCCTGCTCAGGCGCTAAACCATCCCACGTGGAGCATGGGCGCGAAGATATCCATCGATTCGTCCACGCTTATGAACAAGGGCTTGGAGGTCATCGAGGCGCATCATCTGTTCAACATGCCCTACGACAAGATCAGCGTGGTGGTCCAGCCGCAAAGCGCCATCCACTCCATGGTGGAGTTCACCGATGGCAGCGTCAAGGCGCATCTGGGCACCACCGATATGCGCATCCCCATCCAGTTCGCGCTCAGCTATCCGCAGCGTTGGGAGGCGCCCGTCGAGCCTTTGGATTTCACCAAGCTGGGAAGCCTGGAGTTCGCTCCGGCCGATACCGACACGTTCCGTTGCCTGGAACTTGCCCGTCACGCCGGCGGCGTTGGCGGAACGCTGCCGTGCGTCATGAACGCCGCCAACGAGGTGGCGGTGGCGGCGTTTTTGGCGGAGCAGGGCAGCTACCTGGGCATCGCCGAGTGCGTGGAGGCCGTCATGGACGCGCACGAGCGCGAGGGCGTGCAGAAGGTGGAAAGCCTCGAGCAGCTGCAGGCGCTTGACGCATGGGCCCGCGAAACCGCCCGCAAGTCGGTGCGCTAGCGATTTGCCTTCAGGCTTCCATGCCCATTTCCAATCGCGTGCATCGTGTGGTTATGGTTCCGCTTCGGTAACGGGGCGGAACCTCTTTTTATAATGAGACGGATTCCAACGCGCGGGGCCGTCAAGCGAAGTCCCGTTTCGTCGTATGTCCGCAGCTAAGGCAAGGAGCCCGTTGTTGAACGTCATCCTCATGATCTTGTACTGCACCATCGTGCTGGGCATCTTGGTAGTCATCCACGAAGGCGGCCACTATCTGGCGTCGCGCGCCTTCGGCGTGCGCGTCACCGAGTTCATGCTGGGCATGCCGGGCCCCAACATCGGCTTCAAGAAATGGGGTACGAAGTTCGGCGTCACGCCCATTTTGCTGGGCGGTTATGCACGCGTGTGCGGTATGGAGCCGGGCGAGATGAGCCCGCATCTGGAGCCGGTGCTGGCGGCGCTGTACCGTCGGGGTACGGCGAACATGGAGGATATCGCCCGCGATTGCGGCATTCCCGACGAGGATACGCTCAAGGCGCTCGATGAGCTGGTGGACTGGGGAAGCTGCACCGGTCCCACGAAGAAGGACGAATACAACACGTATCGCGCCGCAGAGGTCATCCCCTCCAAGAAGCAGATTCGCGAGGCGCTTGAAGCGGGCAAACCCGCGCCGGAGCGCTATGCCGAGGGGCACGCAGCCCCCGGCCATGCAGGACCAT
>OGRN01003520.1_pt1 | contig 11047 bp, 12 predicted proteins | sample 1553401 | NCBI WGS metagenome assembly OGRN01 (sample SAMEA2580096, study PRJEB22360) | human gut metagenome | biome: human gut; feature: human-associated habitat; material: faeces | place: Denmark | collected 2008/2010 | reverse complement strand
AAGCCGATGGCCGCAAGTTTCGCGCCGAGCTCCCGGTGAGCGTCAACTGCGGGTCACAGGAGATGGTCACGCGCGTCGGCGAGCTCGTCGGCTCGGGGGCCGTCGAGTTGAGGTAGGGCTTCGGGGGTCGGACATGGACGCCAGGGCGTAGTGGGGCGCGCAATGGGGTTCCAAGACCCAGTCACCCCGATTGCACGCCCCACTACGCCCTTTTGCGCCACCGACAATCGATGCACAACTGGATACGCAGAGATGCCCGTGTGCCGACGGGCTCGGCGGTGCGCTGGGCGGGGGAAGGTTAGAGTAGCTCCTCGAAGCTGTGGATGGCGATGGTCGCGGTGTTGGCCAGCGCATCGAAGGAGCCGGCCACGTCGTTGTCGTAGGTGCCGATGGTCGCGATCCCGCACTCGTTCATCACGCGCAGCGCGTAGAGCGAGTCATCCGCGCCCCAAGCCGTGCTGGTCTGGGCGTCCATGAGCTCGAGCGCATGCTCGTAGATGCGTGGGTCCTGCTTGGAGATTCCCGTTTCCTTGGTCGAGACGATGGCGCGAAACGCGTCGAGCAGCCCGCAGGTTCTCATGCCCGCCTCGAGATAGTCCTTGGGGCTTGCCGACACGATGCAGCAGGGCACGCCTTGCTCGTCGAGAGCGCGTACGAACGCCTCGACGCCGGGTTTGAGCGTCGCCTCGTGCTCGTAGTAGTCGAGCATCGTCTCGTCGATGTAGGCATGGATGGCGTCTTTGCTGTCCATGACGCCGTACTTCTCGTGAAAGACGCGGGCAACCTCGTCCATGGATGCCGCGCGCATCGCCTCGAGCATCTCCTGGGTGAACTCGACGCCCGAGGCGTTGATGAGGCCGAGCTCGACCCTGCGCCAGGCGATCATCGAGTCGAGCAGGCAGCCGTCGCAGTCGAAGATGAAGCCGCTCGCATTCGCGAATCGGTCAAATGAGACAACGTCTCTGAGCAACTGTCTCATTCGATGCTATGCCTTTGCCTGGTACTCGTCGTAGACTTCCCGGAACGCGCCGAGCGCGCCGCGGATGGTCGCCTCGTCGCAGCAGTAGCCCACGCGCGTCCATCCCTTCGTGAGAAAGCCGTCCGAGGGGACGAGTAGCAGCTCGTGTTGGCGACAGGTCTCGCAAAACGCCTGCGCATCGGGCTCGAGCGCCTCGATCCACATGTAGAACGCACCCTGCGGGTAGATGACGTTATAGCCGATCTCCTTGAGGCCGTCGTAGAGGATCTTGCGGTTGCGGTCGTAGGGTTCGATGTCGATTGGCGCGTCGACGCATTCGGCGACGGCGAGCTGGAAGAGCACCGAGTCGCAGATGTAGCCAAGCGAACGGCCGGCACCGCACACGGCCTTGTAGACATGGTCGAAGTCGGGCATCGTGTCGGGGACGAGCAGGTAGCCGATGCGCTCGCCAGGCAGCGAGAACGACTTGGACCACGAGTAGCAGACGAAGGTCGCGTCGTAGAGGCTCGGGATCCACGCCGGCTCGAGACCGTCGTAGACGAGCTCGCGGTAGGGCTCGTCGCTGATGAGGTAGATCGTGTGGCCGTGTTCGGCGGACTTGGCACGCAGCAGGTCGGCGAGCGCCTTGAGGTTCTCGTCGTCGTAGACCGAGCCCACGGGGTTGTTGGGCGTGTTGATGATGATCGCGGCCGTCTTGGGAGTGATGGCGGCGGCGATGGCATCGATGTCGAGCATGAAGTCGCTTGCGCGTGCGGGCACCTCGACGGTCACCGCGCCGGCATTGCTCGCCCAGGTCTTGTACTCGGGGAAGTACGGCGTGATGGCGATGAGCTCCTCGCCGGGGAGCACGACGGCCTTGATGGCGATGCAGATGGCAGCCGAGGCGCCAGCCGTGAGATAGAGGTTGCCGGCCGAGTAATGCGTGTCGTAGCGGCGGTTGAGGTTTTGGGCGATGGCCTCGCGCGCCTCGACGAGGCCGGGTGACATCGTGTACATGTGCATGGTGCCTTCGCCCTCGTTGACCAGGCGGGCGATGGTCTCGTCGACGATGGCGGGGGAGGGGACGCTCGGGTTGCCGATGGAGAGGTCGAAGACCTTGTCGTCGCCGATCTGCGCCTTGCGCTCGAGGCCGTAGGCGAATATCTCGCGAATCTTGTTGGGTGCGGCGCCCAGTGCGTACATGTCCTCGTTGATCATGAGTGCTCCTTGGTTGCGGATAGCGTGATGGCGCCTAGTGTAGCGCACTCGCGTTCGCGGTGGGTTCAATTTGGCGGGAAGGTGGATGGTTGTTGGTCCGGCAGAGGCGTTGGGGCCGGGCGGGCGCAACGCCTCTGCGTCGTTCCGTGACTACTGTCTGGTCCCGCACGTCAGCTTTCGAGGATTGCGTCGACCTTGGCGACCTTGTTCGTCATGGTATCGGTGTGGCCGGGACGGATGTCGGCCTTGAGGACGACCTCGGTGCGGATCCCACGCTCGGCCAGCACGAAGGTCGCGTCCTTCACGACCTGCATGACCTCGTCGTATTCGCCCTCTATCTCGGTGAACATCGAGGTGGTGCGCGAGGGTAGTCCCGAATCGCGGATGACGCGGACGACTTCGGCGACGTATTCGGCGAGCTCATCGCCTTCCCCGAAGGGGGCGATGGCGACGGCTACGAGCGTGTTCATGGCTATGCCCCCTCGATGACGAGCGGGTTCTCGGCGATGTCGGCGGGCGTGGCGCGATAGAGCTCGTCGATGAAGGCGACCTTGAAGCTCGCGGGAGCATCCGTCTGGGCGGCCGCGCGGGTGGCGGCGCAGTTGAAGGCGGCGCTTCCGGCAAGCGCGGCGGTGAAGGGGTCGGCGCAGGCGGCATAGACGGCGACGACGCCTCCGAGCGCGCAGCCGAATCCGGTCACCTTCTCCATGAGGGGCGAGCCGCCCCGTGAATGTGCGACGAGCGTTCCGTCGGTGACGAGGTCGATGGGACCGGAAACGGCGACGGCACCCCTGATGTGACGGGCCAGTGCAATCGCGGCGCTACGGGCCGTGTCGACGTCGTCAGTCGAATCGACGCCTTTTACGCCACCGGTTGCATAGTCGCCTTCGAGGCCCCACGTGTCGGCAAGCGCGATCGCCTCGGACGCGTTGCAGCGAATGATGGTGGGCGCGTGGTCCTTCATGTGCGCGAGGATGCGCCCGCGTACCGCACCTAGGCCGATGCCGACGGGATCGAGCACCCAGGGCGTTTTGCGCTCGCAGAGGACGGTCGCAGTGCGGCACATCGTCTCCTCGTGGGAGGGAAGCAACGTGCCCACGTTGACGTAGAACGAGCCGGACATCGTGCCGAGCGCCTCGCCTTCGTCGGGAAGGTACACCATCGCGGCAGAACCGCCGGCCGCAAGCTGCGCGTTGGCGACGAAGTCGATCGTCACGAAATTGGTGATGGAGCCGGAAAGCGGGGCCGTCGCGCGTACGGTGCGCACGGCGTCGGCGATGCGATCTCGGTACTGGTCGATATGGGGCATGGGTGGATCTCCGTTCTGGGTGGGATGTGGGGTTATCGTAGCACAGGGCTGGGGCCTGGGAGGCGCACGATGAGGCTCCGAGACCCAGCCGCTTCGATCATGCACCTCCCAGGCCTTACGTTTCCATGCGTGCCGTTGCGGCGGGTGGGGTAATATGGGGGCATGGGACAGAAGCCGACACACGAGTACCCGTTCTTCGCGCATCGCGCATGCGCGTACTTTCCCTGTCATGAAGGCGTTGACCTCGACGAGTTCAACTGCCTGTTCTGCTATTGCCCGCTCTATGCGCTCGGGTCCGATTGTGGCGGGGACTTCTCGTACACCGACGATGGCGTCAAGGATTGCTCGGCCTGCACGCTGCCGCACGAGGGTGACGCGGGCGGCCGACTCGTCACCGGGCATTTCGAAGAACTCAAGGAGCTTGCCTCCAACCGCTAGAGCGCGTGGCGCGCCAGGGCGAGGCGGCATGCGATCTGATGTGCACGTTTGCTCGTCTCGCCACTCGGCAAAAAATAATTAACGCACGTCGATTTTTTCGCGTTAGTTCGCCCGAGGTAACTTGCCTATTTGTAAACTAATGACAGGGGTACGACAGGCAAGACAAGCGGTGTGTTCCATGGGTACGACAGGCGAGACAAGCGGTGCGGTGCAAGTGGGCGAGGGCCTCGACGGCCTGCAGCGTTTTTGGCCGCTTGACGATGGCGTCCTGGGATACGGTGTCGCGGCCTACATGAGCGCCAAACTCATCACCTGCCGTCTTTACAATCTCCAGTCAAACCAGCTTCTCGCGATGCTCAAGGCACCGGGCGAGTACGCCGTGCAGTCGGGCAAGGAGCTCATCGCGAGCCTGACGGCCGTGCTCGACCAGCTTTCCGAGCAGGCGGGCATTCCGCTTTCCAAGCTCACGGTCGCCGTCGTGAGCGGCACGACTGCCATGGAGAGCAAGGCGGCAGGCCTCAATCCGGCCGAATTGCAGCATGACCTCGAGGAGGGGCTCGGCGAGTTCGGCCGCGACGTCGAATACATGTTTGCCGGCTCCAATTCCATCGCCGTGGGCCAGGCGTTCTTCGTTCCCTGTCTCAACGCGCAGATTGGCGGCGACTTCTTCTGTAGCCTGCTGGCCATAGACATCCTCGGTTCCGAAAAACCATTGCTTTTCGTCAATGTCGACCCGCATGATTCCTCCAACGTCGTTCTCGCGTATGGCAACAAGGACATCCTGTCGGTATGCGCCGTGCCCGAGGGCACGAGCGTCACCGATGCGGTGACGCGCCTGTTGGGGGTGTGCGAGGCCGAATACGGGCATATCGAGCATGCGCTCGTGGCGGGTGACACCGATGTCGAGATGCCCTTGCAGCTGCGCGATCGCACGCGCCGGGTTGCCGAGCCTGCAATCGAGGGAGCGAGCGCCGTGCTGCTGAGCGAGATGGCCGAAGACGAGCTGTGTCGCATCGTCTCGGCGTGCCAGGTCCTCGAGGTGTAGATTTCTCATTTGCTTTATCACTCTACTGTGGTAGAGTATCGCGAGTTGCGTTATAGTGTGCGGACACGCGATTGAAGGAGAAAGACCCACGATGATTCCCAAGACGCCACGCGGTTTTCGCGATGTGCTGCCCACCGAGGCGGCTTGGCGACGTTCGACGAGCGACGCCGTGTGCGCCCGGTTCGAGCTTTGGGGCTACCTGCCCATCGAGACGCCGGCCGTCGAACTTGCCTCCGTGCTCGACAGGGCCCGAAGTCTCGACAACACGGCCGCGCAGTTCACGACGAGCGCCGAGGCGCCGTTTCGCTTCTTTGACAGCGACAGCAACCTCGTCGTCCTGCGCCCGGACGTTACCATTCCCGTTGCGCGCCTCGCGGCGACGCGCCTGCGCGATAAGCCGGGCCCGTTTCCCTTCTACTATCGCGAGCCGGTCTTCACGGAGCGCGCGTCCACGTATGGCCAGGAGCGGCAGTTCACGCAGCTCGGCATCGAGTTCATCGGGCGTGCGGGCTTCGTTGCCGATGCCGAGGTGCTGAGCGTGTGCATGGAGGCGCTCACGGCAGCCGGCGTGCGCGACTTCACGGTTGCCGTCGGCACCGTCGGCGTGCTCAACGCGCTCGTCCGCGCGGCATGCGATGATGACGTGTGGCGCGACCAGGTGCTGCGCGCCTTTCACAAGTCCGACATGGTCGCGGTGGACGCCCTGAGCCGAGAATCCAGCGTCAAGCCCGCGTACGGCCAGGCCATCGCCCAGCTTGCCCGCATCCGCGGTGGACGCGAGGCATTCGAGGCGTGCCGGGCCATCTGCGGGCCGCTCGGCTGCGTTGATGGGCTCGATGACCTCGAGCGCACCTACGATCTCGTCGTGGCCAACACGCAAAGCGGAAGGCTCATCGTCGACTTCTCGATCGTCTCATCGTTCGACTACTACACGGGGCTCGTCTTCAAGGCGTACGCCCCGCAGGTTCCCGCATCGCTTGCCAGTGGCGGCCGCTACGACACGACGCTTGCCGCCTTCGGGCGCAACGAGCCGGCGGCCGGGTTTGCCATCGGCCTGGAGCGCGTGCTCGCCGCCATCGAGGCGCAGGGCGCAACGCCACCCGACGTCCGTGCGCAGCAGGTGCTCTCCGGCGATGATCCGTACGAGCTCTTCGCGCGCGCCGCGCGCTTACGCGAGCAGGGCGTGCGCGTCGAATTGGGTGGTGAGTGACATGGAGCAGAGAAACCTGCGCATAGCCGTTTCGAAGGGCTCACTCTTTGGCGATGCCGTTGAGCTGCTCACTGAGGCAGGCTTGGATACCACGGGCCTTGCCGATCCGGGCCGACGCCTCATCATCTCGAATCCGGGCGTCGACTTCATCATCGTGCGACCCACGGATGCGCCGGTGTTCGTCACCTACGGTGGTGCCGACTGCGGCATCTGCGGCAAGGACACGCTCGTCGAGGCGGGGCTGTCGGTCATGGAGCTCGTCGACCTCAAGTTCGGCTATTGCCGCTTCATCGTGGCCGAGCCCGAGGAGCGCCGTGGCCTGGCCGAGGAGAACTACGAGCGTCTGGGCGTGCTGCGCATCGCGACCAAGTACCCCAACATCACGCGGGCGTTCTTCGAGGAGAAAGGCGTGCAGGTCGACGTCATCAAGATGCACGGCAACATCGAACTCGCGCCGCTCGTGGGCATGGCCGACCGCATCGTCGACATCACGGCGACGGGCACGACCTTGCGCGAGAACAACTTGCGTATCGTGGACGAGGTCCTCTCGTCGACTGCGCGCTTCATCGCCAATTCCGCATCCGTGCGCACCGACGTGCGCGTGCGCGAGCTGGCCGCGCGACTCGAGGAGCTGACCCGCGATCGTGATGTGAGCTTGAGTTAGAAGATGCGGGTTAATGAGACACATTGGACAGGTACATCTGTCTCATTGCATACAAAGAGACAGATGTACCTGTCCAATGTGTCTCATATGAGGAAGGATATGAAATGAGGACCATCGTACTGGAGGAAGGGCAGAGCTTCGACGCGTCGTTGCTCGAGCGCGATAGCGCCTTTGACGCCGAGGCGCTCAAGGCGGCCACCGACATCGTCGATACCGTGCGACGCGAGGGCGACGCTGCCCTACGCGCGTATTCGGAGCGCTTTGACGGCGTGACGCTCGACGAGCTCGAGGTGAGCGAAGAGGAGATCGACGCCGCGCTCGCGACGGTCGACGAGGAGTTCCTGCGCTCGATCGAATATGCGGCCGATAACATCGCCGACTTTCACCAGCGCCAGCTGCAGCAGTCGTGGTTCACGACGCGTGACGATGGTGCCATCACCGGCCAGCGCTTCACGGCCCTCGAGCGTGCGGGCATCTACGTGCCCTCGCGTCCGTGCCCGGCGGACGCGCCCAGTACCCCTCCACCGTGCTCATGAACGCGATCCCGGCATCTGTGGCCGGTGTGGACGAGATCATCATGTGCACGCCGCCGTCCAAGGACGGTACGGTCAACCCGTATACGCTGGCTGCGGCAAGCGTCGCCGGTGTTGACCGCATCTTCAAGGTGGGCGGTGCCCAGGCCGTCGCCGCGATGGCCTACGGCACCGAGACCATCCCCAAGGTCGACAAGGTGACTGGGCCGGGCAACGCGTTTGTGGCCGCGGCCAAGAAACTCGTCAACGGGGACGTGGGCATCGACATGATCGCCGGGCCCTCCGAGGTCTGCGTGCTTGCTGACGAGACGGCCGTGCCCGAGTTCGTCGCCATCGATCTGATGGCGCAAGCCGAGCACGATCCAAAGGCAACTTGTTACCTAATTACGACCGAAGAGGGCATGCTCGATGACATCGACGCCGCGCTCGACGCGCTGCTCGAGCAATCGCCGCGTGCCGACATCACGCGCGCATCGCTCGAACATGGGCTCGTCGTCGTATGCCAGACGCTCACGCAGGTCTTCGACGCGGTCAACGTCATCGCGCCCGAGCACCTCGAGATCAACATGTCGGACTCGTGGGAGCTGCTGGGTGCGGTGCGCAATGCCGGCGCCATCTTCCTCGGCCCCTGGACGCCCGAGGCCGTGGGTGATTACGCGGCCGGCCCCAACCACACGCTGCCGACCGGCGGCACCGCCGCGTTCTCGAGTCCGCTTTCGGTCGATGACTTCGTGAAGCGCTCCTCGGTGCTGAGCTACTCGTTCGACGCGCTCGAGACCGATGCCGATGCCGTCATGACGATGGCCGCACGCGAGGGCTTGTGGGCGCATGGGCGCTCGGTCGACCTGCGGCTCAAGTTCATGGAGTACGTGACCAACCAACTCGCCGGTGAGGACGATGACGAGCACGAATGCGGTTGCGGGTGTGGCTGCGACCACGACGAGGAGTAGACGCTCATGAGAGAGGTGCGGCGTAGCGCCGACGCGCTCGTGGGGATGTTGCCCTACGACCCCAAGTACAAGAAAAGCAACACGTTGCTTTCTGCGAACGAGAGTCCGCTCAACGTGCCCGACGAGGTGCTCGACGCCGTCATCGAACGCGTGCGCGCGCTCGATTTCAATCGCTATCCCGATCCGCTCGCCAACGCGTTGCGCGTCGCGATTGCCGAATGGCACGGCCTCAAGGCAGCTAACGTGCTCGTCGGCAACGGTGGCGACGAGCTGCTCTACGACATCTTCGTTGCCTGGGGTGGCCCGGGACGTAGCCTGCTGACCTTTCCTCCCACGTTCTCGGTTTACGAGACGAACGCCGTGCTCACGAACACGCAGGTCATCAACATGCCGCGCAACGAAGGCGACTGGTCCATCGACGTGGATCGTGCCTGCGAGCGTCTGGCCAAGGGCGATATCGACATCGTCGTCATCACCAACCCGAACAACCCAACGGGTACGATGACGCCGCTCGAGGACATCCGGCGTATCCTGGACGCGAGTGATGCGCTCGTCCTCGTCGACGAGGCGTACGGCGAGTTCGCGGACGAGAGCGCGGCCAAGCTACTCGACGAGTACGAGAACCTGCTCATCTTGCACACCTTCTCGAAGGCGTACCGTTGCGCCGGCATTCGCCTGGGGTACTTCCTCGGCAACCCGAACGTGATCAGCGAGTTCAAGAAGGTGCGCCAGCCCTATTCGGTCGACGCGATCAGCCAGATCGTGGGTGAGGAGGTCGTGCGCAACCGCGAGCTGTTCGACGAGAGCATCGAGCAGACGCGCGTGGAGCGTGACCGGCTCATCGCCGCGCTTTCGCAGATGGACAAGGTGACGGTATACCCGAGCGAGGCAAACTTCGTCATGCTCAAGCTGCCGTTCGCGATGAGCGTGTGGAGCAATTTGGACGAGAGGCATTCGGTGCTCGTGCGCAACGTGTCGGGCGAGAACCATCTGGCCGGCTGCCTGCGCGTGACCGTGGGCACACCCGAGGAAAACGACCGCTTCCTCGATGCGCTCACAGAAGAGCTGGGTAACTTGGCATATCAGCGCTGACCAGGCGAAAGAGAGATAGGCAATATGGAGCGTATTTCTGAAATAACCCGCACGACCAGGGAAACCGACATCACGATACGGCTTGACCTCGACGGTCGTGGCAAGACCGACATCGACACCGGTGTGCCGTTCTTCGATCACATGCTCGATGCCTTCGGGCGCCACGGGCTGTTCGACCTCACCGTGCATGCGCGCGGTGACGTGGACGTCGAGGCGCATCACACGGTCGAGGATTGCGGCATCGTGCTCGGGCAGTGCTTCGCGCAGGCGCTCGGCGATTGCCGCGGCATCGTGCGCTACGGGTCGATTCTGCTGCCGATGGACGAGGCGCTCGTCATGGCGGCGGGCGACATCTCGGGCCGCGGCCAGCTGCACTACGACGTCGAGATGACCTGTCCGCTGCTCGGCAGCTTCGACGTGACGCTCGCGCAGGAGTTCTTCATTGCGTTGGCCACCAACATGGGCGCGACGCTCAACATTCGCTCGGTGACTGGGCGAAACATGCATCACATCCTCGAGGCGGCCTTCAAGGCGGCGGCTCGTGCCATCAGCGCGGCCGTGGCCATCGATCCGCGCATCGCCGATGAGGTGCCCTCGACCAAGGGCGTGCTGTGATGACGGCCACGATCGCCATTGTCGACTACTGCAAGGGCAATCTGGCAAGCGTGCAGCGCGGCCTTGCCGACGCGGGCTTCGACGTGCGCATCACCGACGTGCCGGCCGATATCCTGGCTGCCGATGGCGTGGTATTGCCCGGTGTGGGCGCTTTTACCGACGCGATGACGACGATGGAGGAGACGGGACAGGCTGACGCATTGCGTACGGCCGTGGCCGACGGGGTGCCGTTTCTGGGCATCTGCCTGGGGATGCACTTGCTCTTCGACTGGGGAGACGAGGGGCAGCTCGAGGGGAGCCGCCTGGCGGGACTGGGCGTCTTGCCCGGTCACGTGGAGCGCATGGCCGCGATTGACGCGAACGAAGTCAAGCACAAGATTCCGCACGTGGGTTGGAACTCGGTCGAGTTCGTTGACGGTCTTGCAGGGCGTGCGGATGTCGCGCGCCTCTTCGATGGCATCGAGGATGGCGGCTACTTCTACTTCACGCATTCGTATTGCGCGGTGCCCGATGATGCGGCCGATCTGGTGGCGACGAGCGAACATGCGCGGCGTTTCGCGTCCGCGGTCGCGTGCGACAACGTGTTCGGCGTGCAATTCCATCCCGAAAAGTCCTCTCACCTGGGGTTACAGCTGCTTGAGAACTTCGGCAGGATTGTTGAGGGCGCATAAAGCTGTTCAGAATTAGATGTTTTGACTAAGAAAGCTGATTTGACCAAGATACGGGAAGAAACGGCAGGTAGAAGATGATTCTCGTCCCCGCAATCGACATACTCGACGGGCGCGCGGTGCGCCTGAAGAAGGGCGATTACGCGCAGGTGACCGTCTACAACGAGGACGCCGTCGCGCAGGCACGGCTCTTCGAGAACGCCGGCGCACAGCGCATCCACATCGTCGACCTCGATGGCGCGCGCGATGGCGCACCCACGAACATCGACGTCATCTCGCGCATCGCCCGCGAGACGAACGTCGAAATCGAGATCGGCGGCGGCATTCGCAGCATGGAGACGCTCGAG
>OGRN01003502.1_pt1 | contig 11097 bp, 8 predicted proteins | sample 1553401 | NCBI WGS metagenome assembly OGRN01 (sample SAMEA2580096, study PRJEB22360) | human gut metagenome | biome: human gut; feature: human-associated habitat; material: faeces | place: Denmark | collected 2008/2010 | reverse complement strand
CGGCTCCTTGTTGAAGTTATTTTCTACAAGCGGGATCATACGGATCAGAAGCAGCCATTTCTCGCGGTAAGTCAAGGAGTCCGGTTCCATACCGATGGAGCGCAGCAGCACATCCATCCATTCGTCCTGCGTAAATGCTTTCCGCCCCTGTTTCAGCTCTTCAATATCCACATGGGGCATCTGGATGGGGTTGAGCTTTCGGATGCTGATCGGCGTTCCGTTCCTGTCTTCCTCCATATACTCATAGTCCAGTTGCACGATGCACCAGATACCGCCGCAGAGCAGCCGGTCAAATTTGGAGGGGTATTCCTCGTCAATGGGAATATTTTTCAGACCGAGGTTAGAAAATTCCGCTTCATAAATATCCTTCTTGATATTCAAGCTGACAGTGATTTTATCAATCACCGTATGACTGCCGCGCTGACGAAGAATGGAAAGGATTTTCTGCGCCTCATCCGGGCGGACGAAGTTGTCCGCAAGAATGCGCTTCACACTTTCCACGCCTTCTTCAATGATCTCAGGGTCATCGGAGCTGCAATACTGCCCCAGAAGAAATTCCAGAACATAGACCGGCACATTTGCCCCTTCCTTGATTTTCTTCGTTAAGTCTTTGCGCACGATCTTTCCGTCAAAATACTGGCGCAGTTTTGATTTGATGACAGCTCTTTTATCTTCGTTTTCCGTCATACCGACCATCTGAATCGCCTCCTGTTATTCCGGCCTTCGCTTAAAAGCCAAAACCATAGTCATCGGCAAAAGCCATATCCATGATGACAGGATGACGGAACACCTCAAGCCCTGTTGCATCATCGTATATTACAAAGAAATACTGTTTGTCCTTATCGTACTTTTTGTCCTTGAATTGGAATTTCATGCGGAACATTCGTTTTCCAGCATCCTGCTCGCGGCTGTCCGCAACACAACTATTCTCGTTGGAAATACGCTCATTGTCCTCGGAAATGAAAAACATCCGGTAGGTGGCGGCTTTGACCACATCGCTGACCGGCTCAGATTGGATGAAATCCAGTACGGTGATCTTGTTAGTGATTTTCCGCACCATGCTCACAAGGGCAAGACTCGCGTTTCGAGTATCCATGTGGCCTCGTTCCATCTTGAGATCAAGCACAGGCACCAGCATTTCCTGTGGGGAGGAACCGCCATGCACATAGTTTTGCCCGCCGCCAGTCACTTTGAACACATCGTCGCTGATCGGGTAAGACACCCATTTGGTATCGGAGCTGCGGAGGATTTTTCCCATTTCCATGCTGGCAATGCCATCTCCGGCAACTGGTTCCGGTGAAACCACAAAACGCCGGTTGATAAAGGAGGTCTTGCTTTTTATCCCCTCGATCTTATCGCTCTCTGAGATTTTATCCCGTTTGTAGAGGAAGCCATGATCAGCCGTTACGATAAACCGGTATGTATTCGCGCTGGTGGAGATGCGCCGAATCAGGTCGATGATTTCCGTAATCGCTTCCTGACAGGCAACGAAAACTTCGTCCTCGGTATTGGGTTTGTCCCCGCGGGCATCGATCTGGTTGTGGTACACATAAACCACCTGTTTGCCGGTGAAGATGCTGCGGAGATCGGCAATCTTGAGCGATTTGATACTGTCAAACTGGACACATGCGCTGTCACTGCTGTATTTCTGCAAAATTGCTTCCCGCTCGGCGAGATTTTCGCAGGGGAATCCATCCACCAACACCTTGAAATCATCTGTCATCGTCAGTTCCGTGTGCGGCAGCAAAGCCGCCATACCGAGACGGGTGTAGGAGGGCAGAACACCGAGCTGCACTTCCAGTTTTGCCGTACATTTGGGATCATCCTGTATCCGGTGGAACAGTTCCTTGCCCACCTCATAGCGCATGGCATCGGAGATAATGACCACCGTGCGCTCCTTGACATTCTTCAAGTTGCGGGCGTAGAAATCCCGCTGCAAGGGCAGCGCCATCAATGCGTCCGGCTCCTGTATAGCGGCATTCCACTTGGGAAGCAGTGTTTCCAGATACTCGTTGGTATAGATATTCTCCACCAAGTCACGCAGCGGCTCAAAATCTGCCGGATCATCCATCTGATCGTAAGCAGAGTAGAAGCACCGGTATTCGTAATCAATCTGGAAGTCTTCCTCCTGATACTTGCGGAGAATGACTTTGAAGTTGTCTGGGCAGCGATAATTTCCCACCTGAATAATTTGATAGGCGCTGCTGAGCATTTGGTAGCAGACGTTGGTCTTTTCTCCAAAGTGCATCTTGCTCCGTTTCTCGCAGATTTGCGGGATGGTCAGATCGTCCAGCTTTGCGCCAATATCCTCAGCCACCAAGCGCGCCACGATCCACTTTATGAGGATCTGGTCAACAGCAAGGAAGGTATCGCAGTTCACCAAGTCCTCGGGCGGATAGTCGGAAAATGCTTTCTTGACATTCAAGCCGGAAGCCACATGAGCGGAAAGCTCGTCATACCGGCCTCGGTACAGGATGTTGTTCATCAGGTTATCCATAAAGGCGATGATGTTCCCGGCCTTATAGGAGACAAATCCCTTCCAAGCCTTCGGAAGTTCAGCGCCTACATACTTGGCGGTGTAGGTGACGAACATGGTAACGGCCAGCTTTTCCAGCGTCGGCTTGACATCCGTGTAGCCGAAGTGCTGCTCGCAGAGCTTCCAGAAATCATCCAGCAGACCGTATTTCTCCACCTCGGACAGGAATTTATTATCTGTAAGCTCGCTGTCCGTCAGCATGACCCGGATTACTTCTTCAAAGGAACAGGTACGGGTGCGGCAAATGGCAGAGAGAAGACCCGTGATGATGTTCTCTTCATTGAAGTTTTCGATTTCAAGGTCATAGAAGCGCTGCGTCCGCTCCTTGTTGGCAAAGAACTTAATGTGCTTTTCGATGATGGGCTTGTACTTCTCGTCGATTCCCAAATCCACGGAAAGCAGCGAAGCGCGGTCGGCAAAGAAACGCTTGGAGTAGAGCAGCGTGTCCTCCAGATGGTTGTCCCTCACATCCGGCTTTGGAAAGGGCGCGTAAATGAGGTAGTTTGTTGTGGTGTCCTGCCGTTCCAGAAAAAGCTTGGTGGCAAACTGGTTGTCCGGCTGCAAATAGTAGACCTTGGCATGTTCAAGCTCCACATTCTGCATATCCTCCACAAACTCTCCGTTGTCATCGTACCAAAAGACGAGTTTACGGGTGTCGCCGGTAAACTCCGCATTCAGACGGTCTATGATTTGTTTGATGTTCATTTCTGCCATGCCGTTTTACTCCTTTGGATTGACAATGACCCATGTTCCGTTCCGGCTTGATCCCTTGCGCTGTATCCTGCCATCTTTTTGGAGAGTATTCATGAGTCTCTTCACCGTGGCAAGGGAAATGCCCAGCATCTTTCCAATGTCTTTCTGCGTCGCTTTGGGGTCAGTTCGGAGGATGCGCAGAATCGCTTCTTCATTGGTATCATTGGGTTCAACTTTGGTGTCATTAGTGTCACGCTCTTTGGGATCAATGACACCATTCTGATCGGTAGCCGCGTCTTTCCGATACAGGTTGATGCGGAAATCGCTGCCCATATCAATCAGTTCCGGCTCACGAAGGCCGTATTCCTTTGCTTCCCGGAACATTTTCGGGATTCCGCTGCCCCACGCCTCCACGATATTCATGTAGGAAAAGGCGGCTGCAATGCCACGGTTGCGGATCTTCGAGAGGCCGGACTTCATTTTTTCAATGGTGATTTCGCTGTCCAGCATACCGGGGGAGGTGACCTCCAGCCGGTCATCAAAGAGCGCCACCTGTATCTTACCCGGCGTCAGGTAGCTGCGATGGCAGACTGCATTCGAGATCATCTCCCGGATGGTCTTGACCGGCAGCTCATAGTAATCCTGACGGGCGATGCCTTCGATGCGGGAGCCGAGGTCGATGTGCTGCAACACGAAGTTGTAGGCATCCTCGATCTGCTCATAGATCGCACCGGCAAATTCTTTACGGGTAATGAAAATATCCCGGACAGTCCCCTTGAATACCGCGCACTGGATGGCGGCATCGGGGAACTCAGCCGTGTCGCCGTTCAGCAGCAGATACCCGTTGGTGGGATGGTAAGCTCCGTCGCGCTCCACCAGCAGCTTCCATGAGAGCAACTGATTTTTGCCCACTTTTTGAATCTGCTCCCGCGCCGTGTCTGTCTCGGCCAGCTTGAGGGCGTGTTGGTACATCTTCTCGCAGAAGGCCGTAATCTCTTCCTCAGATACCGTCTGTTCCCGCTCCATCTGGTCGAAAGAGCGGTTCGTGCCCTCCATGATAAGTTCTTGCACACGGTAGCGCTCCGCATGACGGGTTGTACCTGCTACGCGGATATAGGTGCCTTCCATGATGCCTTGGCTTTTGATATAGTAGGGGCGCTGCATACCGGGGATGATCTCTACAACGATGATGGCCTTCCCGTCGATCTCCTGCACCGCGATGTTCGGGGTGATCTTGGGTTCGCAGCTATCGAAAATGGCATTTGTGATTGCATCCATCTTCTGAAAGACTTCATCCTTGGAGAACCCAGTGACAGCCCATGTGCCATTCTCCACACCGAAGACCAGCTTGCCGCCCTTGCCGTTGGCAAAGGCAACCACGGTCTTCATGTATTTTTCGCTTTTGGCGGGAATCTCGCTTTTGAACTCGACATTATCAGATTCACCGGCGAAAATCTCTTCTGCGGTCATCTCGACCACCTCCTTCACATTCTCGTGTTACCTGTTCTTATATCTTTGCCAGAACGGCATATTTCTTTCCATCGCTGGCGGTTTGGATTTTTTCGTAGTTGACCTTCACGCCGTCATCCAAGTCCAGTTCGATGCGGCTCAGGGCAAGGTGGGCAATCATCTCATCATAGTCGCGGCACTCTTTGAGCTGCTTTTGGAGCTTTTCTTTCCGCTTGGTGGAAGCAGCCACCTCGCGGGCGTTGGTGCTGTGGTCGATCATGTCCTGCATCCGGTTGATTTCGGACTCGTAGACGCGCTGCATCTTGTGGAGGTAATCCACGCGGAGATTGCCAATGGTGTCCGGCGTGTAGCGGTGGAGGTAGATCAGCGCCTTGAAGCCGTTCTGCTTGCCGCTGTCGAACAGCCAGTAAATCGGACGCTTCTGATAGGTCTTGCAGTGGTCTTTGAAGAAGTCCTTGAGGAAGTAGCTGCGGATAATCTCCCGGCTGCTGTTGCCCTTGCCGCCCAGCGCCCCGGCGATGAAATCCAGATTTTCTTCCAGCGTGTCCGCGCCGTAGACGGCTTTCAGCCAATCGCACAGGCGGGAGATGATGTCATCTTCCAGATACTCTTCATCGGTGATAGGAATGACATCATCATGATCCGGCAGGAAGGTTTTGTACTTACCTGCGTCCCACTCTCCACCTGCATAGGCAAGGCCATCCACATCCAGCGAGTACCGCCCGAATATACAGCCCACGGCGTAGGAGAGCAGGGAGACAATTTCATCCCGCTTGGTGCGAACATAGTTGCTGCCCTGCATGGACTGCGGCACATCGTCCTTGGTATCAAAAACGCGGTGGACGGTAACATCCTTGTCCGCCACATCCGGGGTCAGCTCATCCTGCAAGCCGTAGATGACGATGAAGATTCGATTGAGTTCTTCCTCGTTGGTCTTGAGTTGCAAAAAACGCTGCTCGCATTCGTCTTTCCATGCAGCGTAGGCATCGGTCAGACGGGAAACAGAACGGATGAGCGGATGCCGCTGGAAGTCCCATGAGGTTTCGTAGGAGTCCCAGTCCGCTTGCGATATTTTTACATTCTCTTGAGCCAACGCCTCTATTTTAGGCCTATTGAGGTTATCAAACAATACGGGGATGTCGCCTGCTACACCGTTGCTAAAATTGATTGTAGGTGCAATAAGAGCGGCAACTTCAGCAACAAATTTTGTGTTCAATAAACCGAGAAGGTATAATATATCGTTCTCTTTTGCTGCTGCTATTGGACCTGCATCGCCCATAACATGATCGTTGTCAAATATACCACGAAAACTTGGTTTATATGTTGTAACAAGGCTCCATGTGATACAAGGATTCTCTTCTTGATAACGGCATCCACATTTGCAGAAGAGAGGGAGAGACGGGTATCAAACCGACCCTGAATTTTGGAGAAGTCGTTGCCCTTGACCTTGGTGATGGAGTCGATGTCCTGCTGGCTGGTCACGATGACCCAAGCTTTGCCCATGCACTCCTTACCAAGTTCCTCGGTAACGGTTTGGAGATTGAGCATCAACTTGGAATCATCGCCGATGTACTGCCCGATTTCATCCACCAGAAATACAACATGGTGGTTGTTCCCCTTGCGCTCGATATAGCTCTTGACGCGCTTGGCGAAGTCCTCGATGCTGATGGTATAAGGCTCCACCGCCTTTTCGCACCAGTTCCTTGCCGCTGCCTCGCTCATGAAATCCATCGAAACAAGGGCATCTACCACGCTGTCCTGGATGAAGTCGAAGTCTTGCCGGGAGTCCTCCCACGGGTCGCCGTATTCTTCCTCAAAAGTAGCCTTAAACTCATCGTAGCGGCCTTCCTCGGAAAGCCTCCGTTCCAGATCGGCAACATGGGGGATGGAACCGCAGAAGCCCTGCATCTGATTGAAGACTTTGAGGAATACATTGACGATGGCATCTTTGTTCTGCTTGCCGTTTGTTTCGCTCTTGGAGTCGATGTTGAAGAGGATTACATCCGTAGGGGTGTCAGCCGCCAGCTTCATGTCGGCAAGTACCATTGGGTCTACGATCTTTTTATCCTCGACAAAGTAGTCCATCGCCTTTCTGTCCCCGACCTGACGGTTTTCCAGAAGGTAGGACAGGATTTTCAGGAAGTGCGATTTACCGCTTCCAAAGAAGCCGGAAATCCACACGCCCATCTTTGGTGTTGTTTCTACAATCCCCTTTTTATAGGCCGAGTAGAAATCGGCAAAGTGCTTTTGAAGCTCGCGGGTAACGACATATTCCTCAAGCTCCTGAGAGACATTTGCGTCCTCGCCCTGACCTACGATAATTACGCCTTGAATTTCACGGTCAATCTTCTTGGCGAACATATCCTTTATTTTCATTACGCTACCTCCATCACTTCACAAGCCGGAAGGCTCTGTAATAATTATCGTCTTTGACTTCGTTGAAGAGAATCAATTCCTGTTCGTTGTATGTGCCGGGAAAGAACATCACCACTGGTGCGTGTAGATAGGACTGGTGGAGATTGTTCAGCACATTATGCGAACGGAGAAGCGGATAGCTCTTGCCAACACCGGTTAGAAAGACAATGGCATTCTCCGGGGTGTGGTCAAGAATGTACTGCACAATCAGGCTGTCATCCTCGCTCACTTTCATCGAGTTGCTGACTGCTTTGACAATCCTTTGTATGCCGCGTTTTTTCTCAAATTCACAGCACTTTTCTATGAAGTTCTTCCCCTCAAGGAAGTCAATGATAATGTCATAGAGGTCAAACACAACCAGCTCAAATCCGTCCGTCCCTTTCGAGTTCTTATGCTTCATATATTCGATACGCTCTCGGACTTCCAGTTCTTTTTCAGGTGGATAGTCAAAAATCCAATAGTTGACCTCGTTGGCTTTTCCACTGCTCTGACGGAAGGAAGGCTTTCGGATCGCCGCCTCCATCGCATCCAGTCGTTCTGTTAAATCCATTATCTTACCCCCGCAAGCGCCTTAACATAAGCACCCATATCATTCTGTTCCAGCCAGTGTACTAAGTCTGGATCTAAAATGGGGCGCAGTATTTTTCTGGCCGTTTTTGCTTTATCAATTATCCCGGCCTCGTACAGCATTGTTTTATAGCACCGGCCAAGCCGTACCAATGTAGCGTCCGTCCATCCGGCCACTTTTTCATTTTGCTGCTGCTTATCTTTGAAAAAAACACGCACATCGCTGTCCGCAAGCTCATAGGTGCCGAGGATCATCTTTTCCCGGATCACCTCGTAGACAAAATCAAAGAAAAGCGTGTCATACGCCATAGCGGCAATCAGGGCAAAGAGCTTTTGCGTAGCAAGGTCGCTGCGCGTGAAAAGAGGGATGAAGCTCCTGTCCAGAGATTTAATGCGGCCTGTAACGGTATGATAAATTTGATTGGATCGCAGAGCGGTTGGAGCAGCAAATAGATTTTCGTTCATTGCGAGGTCCTTTATCTGATCGGTGCTTTTTCCTTCGCTAAGAAGCTCTACAACCTTACGGAACTCTACAAACCAGAAGGACAGCTTCACTGCGCCCGCGCTGTATTCTTTTCTTTCCATTCTGCCGATTGTTCCTCCTTAGCACTACTCTACATCGTTTTCTATTCCATTTTCGGGATCGTCAGGAAGAATCTCCATAATGTCATTGATTCCGCAGCCGAGCTTGAGGCATATTTTTTCTAGCACTTCAACAGTCGTATTCTCGCCTTTTTCCAGTTTGCTCATTGTAGAATAGCTGATGCCGACGAAATCACGGAACTCTTTCTTCTTCATATCTCGGTCAATGAGAATCTTGAATAGCTTCTTATAGGATACTGCCATTTTTTGCACCTCTTCTTCAATACCACATAGTTGCAAAATACGATTTTATTATAGCATATTTCAATGCCAAAAGCGAGAAAAATTATGTGAACGCATTGTTTTTTGCCCAAAATTATTTATTTCAAAATAGCACCCACTTATTGCAAAAGCAAAACACCAGTGCTACACGATAGGTGATGGCACTGGTGCTTCTATTATTAGTATTCTGTTACAAGGTTGAAGTCGTGTAAGCGTGGGTTTGGGTATATAGTATCTTTAACTTTGGGAAACTCCAACCTCCCATTTATAGACTGCAGTGGCGGTCACCCCCAGGCGGTTGGCGACTTCCTCCTGGGTCAGGCCCAGCTGCTTTCTGCGTGAACGGATGGTTTCGTTGATCCTCATGCTCCTCGCCTCCTTCTGCCCCTATTATACCAGAGAGAAGCGGGCGGCTCAATCGAGCAGTCTTTTCAATTCTGCGGCAAAAAATCAACCGGAGGTTGGGCTCAGGGCCCTATCCGGGAATATATCAACGAAAAGAAGGAACAATTTTTTCGTTTTTTGTGTACTTTGTTGTCGAAGTGTGGTAAGATGGTGATAGTACATAAGGCCAATTTCTGATTTGATAGGAGGAGATTCATCATGGCCCAACCGGAAATCTTTCTTGCCCACATTTCGGAGGACAGGGAGCGAATGCAAACGGTAAAGGAGCATCTGCAGGGCACTGCCGCACTGGCCGAAGTCTTTGCCCAGCCCTTCGGGGGTGGTGAGCAGGCCAAGCTGGCGGGCAAGCTGCACGACATTGGAAAGTACAGCCGGGAATTTCAGCACCGCCTGGAGGGCGGCCCCAAGGTCGACCACTCCACCGCCGGGGGCAAAGAGGCCTTCCAGCTTCGCCAGATTGAGGCGGCCTTCGCCGTCATGGGACACCACGTAGGACTGCCGGATTACGGAGGCAAAAACGATATGGGGGACACCAGCACCTTGTATGGCCGACAGCAGAAAAAGGTCCCGAACTACAGCGCATGGAAGCAGGAAATTGCCCTCTCGCCAGCCAGGCGCCCCTCCCACATCCCACCTGACAACCTCTCGGAGGCCTTTTACATCCGTCTGCTCTACTCCTGTCTGGTGGATGCGGACTATCTGGACACCGAAGCCTTTATGGATGGAACTCTCCCTCGCGGAGGCTACGAACCGATTGCTTCCCTGCTGGACAAGCTGAACCAATACATCGCGCCCTGGTGGAACCCCCAAAATGAGCTCAACCGCAAGCGGTGCGACATCTTGCGAAGCTGTTTAAACGCCGGTGAGAACTTTCCCAATGGACTCTACACGCTGACCGTCCCCACCGGCGGCGGCAAAACGGTCTCCTCGCTGGCCTTTGCATTGCGGCACGCGGCCACCCATGGGAAAAAGCGGGTCATCTACGTCATCCCCTACACCTCGATCATCGACCAGACGGCGGAGGTGTTCGAAAACATCCTGGAAGCCGAAAATGTGCTGGAACACCACTCCGGGGTGGACTACACCATGCCGGAAGAGGAGGTCGACCCTGCCCTCTACCGCAAGGCGCTAGCCACTGAAAACTGGGATGCGCCGGTCATCGTCACCACCGCAGTGCAGTTTTTTGAATCTCTCTACAGTAACCTTCCCTCCCGCTGCCGCAAGCTGCACAACATCGCCGACAGCGTTATCATCTTCGACGAGGCGCAGACCCTCCCGGTCAGCTACCTTTACCCCTGCGTCTCCGCCATTGGTCAGCTGGTGCAGTATTATGGCGTCACAGCGGTCCTGTGCACCGCCACCCAGCCTGCCCTGCAGTCCCTCTTTGCCGAGCTGGCGCCCGGACTCACCATGCGGGAGATTTGCCCGGACACTGACGCGCTGTACCAGTTTTTCCGCCGCACCACCCTCAGGCAGGCTGGTGCGCTGACCGAGGAGGAGCTTGCGGAGCAGCTGAACACTTCCCCGCAAACACTCTGCGTCGTCAACCGGCGGGCCACCGCCCAAAAGCTGTACGCGCTGCTGCCAGAAGAAGGCAGCTACTGTCTGACCACCCTGCTCTGTCCCGCAGACCGCAAACGGCTGTTGGAGGAGATCCGGGAGCGGCTCAAAAACGGGCTGCCCTGCCGGGTCGTCTCGACCTCGCTGATCGAGGCGGGCGTGGATGTGGACTTCCCCACCGCCTGGCGTGAGGAGGCCGGTTTGGACTCAATCATCCAAACTGCCGGCCGCTGCAACCGGGAAGGCAAAGCCTCCGCAGAGCAGAGCATCGTCACCATCTTCCGTTTAGAGGGGCAGCAGGTCCCCGCCATGATCCGCCCCAATGTAGACTCCACCCGGCATGTGCTGCAAACCTTCGCCGACCCCGCCCAGCCGGAGGCCATCGAATCCTACTTCTCTTTCTACCGCACCCTGAAAGGTTCGGCGGCGCTGGATCAAAAAGGGATTTTGGACGCCTTCCAAAAGGGCTATAAAGGCAGCATCTTCCCCTTTGCCGCCGTTGCCAATATGTTCCATCTGATCGACAGCCCCACCACCACCGTCTATATTCCGACAGGAGAGGGGAAATCTCTGGTGGAATCTCTGCG
>OGRN01003499.1_pt1 | contig 11102 bp, 10 predicted proteins | sample 1553401 | NCBI WGS metagenome assembly OGRN01 (sample SAMEA2580096, study PRJEB22360) | human gut metagenome | biome: human gut; feature: human-associated habitat; material: faeces | place: Denmark | collected 2008/2010 | reverse complement strand
AGAGCACTTGACTTTTAATCAAGTTGTCCGGGGTTCGAATCCCCGATGTCTCATTGAACTAAGCACTATCATTTGATAGTGCTTTTTCAATACCTGTATAAAAAATACGGAAGTTACAATTCAGTTTACATATTTAAATATACATAAGCGGATATGGCGGAATTGGCAGACGCGCCAGATTTAGGTTCTGGTGTCTATGACGTGCAGGTTCAAGTCCTGTTATCCGCACTCAAGAATTTTCCGGCAACATAAAAGTCACTGTCCTTCAGCTTCGCATTTCTCTGTTGGACAGTGACTCATTCATTATAGGTAACGAATCTCGACATTCATCTTTCCATCTGAATCCGTCTCCAGTACAGCATAGCTTGGTCTTCTGCCATGCTGCCTCGGGTAAGACAGACTTCCGGGATTAATTGCAAGCACTCCATCTATTTTCTCAATGACCGGCTTGTGCGTATGTCCGAAAAAGACTGCCTGACAGTCTCTGGACGCAGCCTCTTCTGCCACACCGGAAATATCCATCGACACGCCATAATAGTGCCCGTGCGTCACCAGCACTTTATTTCCATCGATCTCAATCTCTTCTTCTCTCGGAAGATCCGAAAAGAAATCATTATTTCCCGACACAATGCAGCACGGACATTCCACGAGTGCCTCAATAAAGATTTCCCTGCCTTCCACATCTCCACAATGTACAAACATATCAAACGGCGCTTCATTCATTACCACATGCTCCAGATTTTCATCCCTGCCATGAGTGTCACTGACGATCAGTACTTTCATCGAAGCTCATCCTTTATTGCCCGCAGTGCCTTTCCTCTGTGGCTGATCTTGTTTTTTTCTTCCATGGAAATTTCCGCAGAAGTACAACCATATTCCGGAAGATAAAAGATTGGATCATAACCGAAGCCGTTTTCTCCGCTCTCTTTATATCCGATCCGGCCTTCCATCGCTGCGCGGACAGTCTTCATACTTCCATCAGGGAAGGCTGCTGCGATCGCACATACAAATCTTGCAGTTCTCTTTTCGTCCGGCACACCTTCCAGTCGTTCGATCAGCTTCGCATTCTTGATGTGGTAAGAAGTATCTTCTCCCATATAACGCGCAGAATAAATTCCCGGTTCTTTATTCAGATAATCAATCTCAAGTCCGGAATCGTCTGCCAGCACAATCTCACCTGTCAGCTCACAGATTGCTTTTGCCTTGATCTGCGCATTTTCCTCAAAAGATTTGCCATCTTCTACGATATCTGCATGAATGCCGGCATCCTTTAAGGAAAGAAGTTCGATATCAAGATCCCCCAGAATTTCACGGATCTCTTTCATTTTCCCCTCATTTCCTGTTGCAAAAATCACTTTTTTCAATCTTTTTTCCTCCTTGGCGGTTTCGGACCCAAAAACTGGTAGTAATATGTTTTCAGCATTCCATTGTATATCTTACGGTTCTTGTCCGCTTTTCTTCCAATGTCGTTCTCCGCCCTGTCATAGGATGTGATCAGATACATCGACCATTTATCCAGACGGTTGTAACTCTCCCCGATCTCACGGTAAAGCTGCGGAAGCGCTTCTTTTTCTTCCAGACGCTCGCCATATGGCGGATTGGTGATAATAAACCCATACGGCTTCGGATGGCTGAGATCCTTCACTGCACGCTGCTGGAAATGGATCAGTCCGTCCACACCTGCCATCTTTGCGTTGGAACGTGCTGCTTTCAGAGCCTCTGCATCAATATCATATCCCTGAATATCTGTCTGAATATCTGTATTGACACGATCCTGTGCCTCTTCAAGCGCATCATACCAGCATTTACGCGGAACCAGATGTTTCCAGTCTTCTGCGAGGAAGGAACGGTTCATTCCCGGTGCCATATCTGCCGCGATCATTGCCGCCTCAATCGGGAAAGTACCACTTCCGCAAAACGGGTCGACAAGGATTCTGTCTTTATTCCACGGTGTCAGCATGATAAGCGCTGCTGCAAGTGTTTCAGTGATCGGAGCCTTGACAGTCATCTGACGATACCCTCTCTTATGAAGGGAAACACCGGAAGTATCGATGCCGATCGTTGCAACATCTTTCATAAAAGAAACACGGATCGGGAAGCTTGCCCCATCTTCCTGAAACCATGAAATTCCATAAACGCTTTTCAGTCTTTCAACAATTGCTTTTTTCATAATGGACTGAATATCAGATGGGCTGAACAACGCACTCTTCACGGAGTTTGCCTTTGCCACCCAGAATTTACCGTCTTTCGGAATATATTCTTCCCACGGGATTGCTTTTGTTTTTTCAAAAAGTTCATCAAATGTGACCGCTTTAAACTCTCCTGCTTTGAGAAGGATTCTCTCTGTCGTACGAAGGAACATATTCGCCTGTGCGATTCCCTCCGCATCGGCAAGAAAAGTTACTTTACCATCTTCTACTTTGCTGATCTCGTATCCCAGATCAAGGATCTCACGCTTCAGCACTGCCTCCATACCAAAATGGCATGGTGCGATCAATTCCATATATTTCATCCGAGCCTCATTTCTTTGACAATATTTCCGTCAAAATCTTTAATCGTAAAAACTTTATTCTCCAGAACCGCATAAGTCGGCGGATTTCCCTCTTTAGGAATAGATACGGAACCCGGATTCAGAAGGATGTAATTCTCTCTCTGCTCTGCTTTCAGCACATGTGTATGTCCATGGATCAGGATATCTCCCGGACAAAACGGCGGAAGATTATTTTCATTATAGACATGTCCATGTGTCGCATAAAAAGTTAGCCCGTCGATTGCCAGAATGCAATAATCTGCCATCACCGGAAATTCCAGTACCATCTGGTCTACCTCTGCTTCGCAGTTACCACGTACTGCATAGATTTCCTGCTTCATACCATTAAGCATTTTGATCACTTCCTTCGGAGCATACTCCTTCGGAAGATTATTTCTGGGTCCGTGGTAAAGCAGATCGCCCAGTAATACCAGGCGTTCTGCCTGTTCTTTTTTATATGTCTCCAACATTTTATGGCAATAATATGCCGAACCATGCACATCAGATGCAAACATGTATTTCATATAAATTCTCCTCTGCTCTGCCGATTCACTCCCACAGCTCCTGCCCGGGCTGCACCAGCAGTTATTCTTTACATTCTACCTTATCATGGTTATCTGGAAATTACAAGATTTCTTCCTCTGTATGCCGCAAATCCTCCTATGACCGATCGTGTTTTGTACCCCCTGCGCACAAATTCCCTTGCAGCCGCCATACTTGCACCACCTCTGTCACAATAAAAAACAAGCATTTTTTCTTTTGGAAAAGCATATTCATTTTCCAGTTCTCCATACGGAACATTAACCGCTCCTTTTACATGACTTTTATGATAAGAAACCGTATCCCGCAGGTCTATGATCAACGCATCCGAACGCCCAACATAATAATCAAGCATCTTCGCAGAAATCGTCTCAATCGGAAACATGACAAACCTTCCTTTTTTATTTATCATATGTCCCTGTCTTTTTGTGTGTGCAGTTTCATCAGCTTCCATTCCTCTATGTAAAATTATTATTTTTGCACCACTCGAAAAAAGAGGCCAACCTCTGTCGGCCTCTCCTCTAATAAGAAGGGAAAATCTTACCTGCAATTCTCTTTAGTATCTGTCAGAATAATCATCCTGTGTTTTGTCGTATGCATCATATGCATTGGAAGCTTTGTTCTTTGAGCTGTTTCTGGAAGCGTTCTTTGAGCTGTTTTTTCCGCAGTTCTGGCTGTCCATTGCATTTCTGCTGTTGGAAGTTTTGTCAGTCGTATAGTTTTTTGCCTTGTTTTCACTCTCATAATTTTTTGCCATTTGTACATTCCTCCTGGTTCATTTTGTAATGCAACTTCATTACATCAGTTATTGTTCCTCGAACCTGAAAGTTTATTCAAAATTTTACGAAATAATATTAGTCTTTCCAATCTTATCCATTTCATTTTTTACAATTATAAAATAGCAAAGAGAAAGACCCGGTAGGGGAGCTACCAGGTCTTTCAAGGGGAGTATAAATAATTAAATAAGGGGTTATGTAAAAAAGAATTTTTGAAGGGTAAATTCTTTTTACACTGATGATTATAATATAAATTATTGAAAAAAGCAACAACATTTCGTCAATAAGTTCCCATAGTAACCGCGCTGTGTTATAATTGTCTGGAATTTGAGTTTATCTGCTTTGGGCAGATGAGAAAGAGAGGGTAAAGTGGAGAGAAAAATCATCCAAGTAGAGGACAAAGTACCTGTTAATCTGTTGATTCCCCTAAGTATCCAGCACATGTTTGCCATGTTCGGCGCCTCTGTTCTGGTTCCGTTTATGTTTGGGATCAACCCGGCCATCGTTCTTCTGATGAACGGTGTCGGAACACTTTTATTTATTCTTATCACAAAAGGCAAGGCACCTGCATATCTGGGTTCCAGTTTTGCATTCCTGTCACCGGGACTTCTGGTTGCATCAAAATTCGGTTTTCAGTATGCACTGGGCGGTTTTGTGGTTCTCGGTATCTGCGGAATGATCGTTGCGCTGATCATACGTCAATGCGGAACAAACTGGATCGACATTGTTCTTCCGACCGCAGCTATGGGACCTGTTGTTGCACTAATCGGTCTGGAACTTGCCGGAAGTGCTGCCAGCACAGCCAGTCTTCTGGACGAAAACATTGATATGAAAAATGTGATTGTATTTCTGATCACACTGGGAGTTGCTGTATTCGGCCAGATCCTTTTCCGCGGTTTCCTGTCCGTTATTCCGATCCTGATCGCAATCATCGCAGGTTATGTTGCCGCAGCTGCATGTGGCATTCTTGATTTCACTGCAGTAAAAGAAGCTGCATTTTTTGCACTTCCGAATTTTCAGGCACCGAAATTTAATCTGGAGGCAATCCTTACCATTCTTCCGGCACTGCTTCTTGTAACTTCTGAACACATCGGACATCAGATCGTAACAAGCAAGATCGTCGGCAAAGATCTTCTGAAGGATCCGGGACTTCACCGTTCTCTTTTTGCAGACTTCTTTTCCACTACGATTTCCGGATGTCTCGGTTCCGTACCGACTACAACATACGGAGAAAATATCGGTGTTATGGCAATGACAAAAGTCTACAGTGTACAGGTTATCGGAGGCGCTGCAGTTCTTTCCATCTGCTGTTCCTTCCTCGGCAAACTTGCCGCCCTGATCAACACGATCCCGGGACCTGTTATCGGCGGAATTTCATTCCTGCTGTATGGTATGATCGGAACTTCCGGTCTGCGTATGCTGGTTGACAATCAGGTAGATTACAGCAAATCCCGTAATCTCGCGCTGACCTCTGTTGTTTTCATCGTCGGTCTTTCCGGAATCGCACTGAACCTCGGAAATGTCAAGCTTACCGGAATGGTTCTCGCATGTGTGGTTGCCATGATCCTTAGCCTTATTTTCTATATTCTTGACAAATTACATCTCACTAACGACTTATAATTGGAGCAAAAAATGAAATCGTATCATCAGAAATTTATATCCGATCATCCATATGAATCCGTGCCAATGGCGGAAATCTCCGGATTTCCCGTACGTCCGGGTATCTATGATCTGAACGGAGCCACTCCGCTTCAGAACGGAGTGAATTTTACTATTCATACCTGCGGCGGAACCTCCTGCGAACTGCTTCTGTTCCACCGCGCACAGGAAGAGCCTTTTGCCGTCATTCCATTCCCGGAGGCCTACAAGATCGGTGATGTCTATTCCATGATCGTTTATGGACTCAACATCGAAGAATTCGAGTATGCATATCGTGTGGATGGTCCTTATCGTCCGGAAAAAGGGCTTCTCTTCGACAAAAACAATATCCTTCTGGATCCTTATGCAAAAGCTGTCGCAGGACAGCGTACGTGGGGAATCCGCTGGGATCACAACTATCATGCACGGGTTGTCCGCGACCGTTTTGACTGGGGTGATACTCCACAGTCAAAAAAAGAGCTCTGTGACCTGATCATCTACGAATTACATGTTCGTGATTTTACACATCATCCATCTTCAGGTGTCAAACACAGAGGTACTTTTTCCGGCCTGATGGAAAAAATCCCATACCTTAAAGACCTCGGGATCAACGCGGTAGAACTCATGCCGATCTTTGAATTTGACGAAACCATGAATTCCCGTACTGTTGACGATAAACAGCTTCTTGAATGCTGGGGCTACAATACTGTCGGATTCTTTGCACCGAACAGCAGCTATGCGGCAGCCAATGAGCACAACCAGGAAGGTACCGAACTTAAGACGCTGATTCGTGAGCTTCATGCCAACGGTATTGAAGTCATCCTGGACGTTGTATTCAACCATACCGCTGAGGGCAACGAAAAGGGCAAAACCATCAGCTTCAAGGGACTGGACAATAATATTTATTACATGCTCACTCCAGACGGAAATTATTACAATTTCAGTGGCTGTGGCAACACTCTGAACTGTAACCATCCGGTTGTTCAGCAGCTCATTCTGGAATGTTTACGCTACTGGACGATCAACTATCGTGTCGATGGTTTTCGTTTTGATCTTGCAAGTATCCTCGGACGAAATGAAGACGGTTCACCAATGAACAATCCTCCTCTTCTCCGTACCCTTGCAAATGACCCGATCCTCAGTAATGTCAAGCTGATTGCAGAAGCATGGGATGCCGGCGGACTTTATCAGGTAGGAAGTTTCCCTGCAAGCGGCCGCTGGGCAGAATGGAATGGCCGTTACAGAGATGCCCTTCGAAGTTTTCTGAAGGGTGACTGCTGGCATGCGTGGGATGCCGCATGGAGTATTTCCGGATCCGGAGATCTCTATGGAGGATTTTATGATCATAATCACAGTAATTATGCCGGTTATAATTCCTGTGTCAATTTCCTTACCTGCCATGACGGATTTACGCTTTATGATCTTTATTCCTATAATGAAAAACACAACGAGGCAAATGGCTGGAACAACACCGATGGTGCTGACGACAACCGGAGCTGGAACTGTGGTGTGGAAGGTGACACGGATGATCCGGAAGTGCTCGCACTTCGCAGGCGCATGATCCGCAACGCCTGTGCTGTACTGATGTGCAGCCGCGGAACACCGATGTTCCTTTCCGGAGATGAATTCGGCAATACAAAATTCGGCAACAACAACAGCTACTGTCAGGATAATATTACTTCCTGGCTTGACTGGCGAATGCTGGAAAAGAATAAAGATTTGTTTGAATTTTTCAAATTTATGATTGCATTCCGTAAACAGCATCCTGTCATCCACAAACAGCTTCCTACTTCTGTCTGTGGCATGGATCCGATCCATACACACAATGTAAATGCTGATCAGACAGATATTCCGCGTGATGCACGTACATTCTGTGTAAGCTTTGCAGGATATGATAAGGAAAAAGGACACGATGATCTGATCTATATTGCGGTCAATACTTTCTGGGAAGATGTTACGATCACTCTTCCGGATCTTCACGGACGTGGTGCATGGCATCTGAATGTCAACACTTACGGTGACGGCAATGGAAAATACTGCTATCCGGATGAGGAAGCGGCGCGGATCGATCGCCGCTTTGTGATGAGACCTAGGAGCGTAGCCGTGTTTACCGGGAAGGATTATTAAAATATCGGGGACCTGTTTCCGGAAATACACTGGTATGTTTGTGATTTAAAGATTATGTTCTATAAAAGACACTGGATATCCCGACAGCTTCGGGGACCTGTTTCCGGAAATACAGCCTTCATGGTGTAGTATTCGATAAAGGGCTATAAACAATATAACTCTGCACAAGATATGCTGACGGCTTCAGAGTCCGGAAGTACTAATGATATGTTCTGTCTGCTAAATACATGCATCAAAAATATATAACTCGCTGACGCTCAGACAATATATTTTTGATACATAACGCAGACATTCCATCTCAAAGTACTTCCATGAACTCTTGCAGAAGTCAGACAATCTTTATGCAGAGTTTTTGTTTTACAGCCAGTTATCGAAAAATCTCCACCATCCTCCCTGTATTTCCGGAGCCTCAGGGAAGCCCCGGGATCGCGTTCCGCTACCCCGGATAAAGTACGGGGAGAACCTGATAGATAAAAAGAAAGACTCCGGCGAGCAGGCTGCCTGTGAGTATCCTCTGGAGCTGGCTCGCTTAAAGAACTTCGTTCAGATACCGGATTATGCAGGGCTTTGTGTTGATACATAAAATATCGCTGTTTGAGCATCTGCGATGCGAGTTCGATATTTTATGTATCGTTTTTAACAAAGTTCTGTATATCCTGGTATCTTAGAAGTTCTGATTTGAGCCAGTTCCAGAGGATACTTCACATGCAGTCCCTCCTGGAGTCTTCACTTTATCATTCCCTTCTCACCGGGAATCCTTTATCACTTTTTTAACTGCCCATAATAAGCATTCGCCCCGTGTTTCCTGTAGTAATGTTTATCCTGTAATTCCTGCGGTGCCGGTTTTACCTGCGGATTGATCAGTTCACAGCGGCATGCCATCTTCGCCACTTCCTCAAGCACAACTGCATTGTGAACTGCCTCATGTGCATCTTTGCCCCATGTAAACGGTCCATGATTCTTGCAAAGTACTGCCGGAACAGCTTCATAATCAAGGTCTTTGAAATAATCTGCGATCAGCACACCCGTATTCTTTTCGTATGCTTCCTCAATCTCCTCTTTTGTCAGATTACGTACACATGGAACTTCTCCGTAAATATAGTCCGCATGAGTCGTACCATAGCATGGAATCGCTCTCCCGGCCTGTGCCCAGCTCGTCGCCCATTCAGAGTGTGTATGTACGATTCCGCCGATCTTCGGAAATGAATTATAAAGAACCACATGGGTTGGTGTGTCTGATGACGGATTATATTCACCCTCGACTTTGTTTCCATTCAGATCAACAACCACCATATCTTCCGGTCTGAGTTTATCATATTCCACACCACTCGGCTTGATCACGAACAGTCCCTTTTCACGGTCAATGCCACTGACATTTCCCCATGTAAAAGTAACCAGTCCGTATTTCGGAAGATCCATGTTTGCTTTGTAAACTTCTTCTTTTAATTTCTCAAGCATTTATTTTCTCCTTTACAAAGAACGTAAATCGCCCTTCATTTCTTTCACAGCAACTTACGTTCTTAATCTTCATTTTGTCTTATTACCAGATTTTTGATTCTACCGCTGCTCTCTCGATCGGCAGTCCCGTCAGATATCTGTCCATAAATTCATTAAATCCTTTGACACCTTCCGGTTCCGGATCCAGTGTACTTCCTTCATTTCCTGCAAATACACGGTTGTCCAGGAACTCATCCAGAGTCTCGCCGTCCTTCCTGTCCACAAGGTAAGCAGCCAGAAGCGCAATACCCCAGGCACCGCCCTCACCTGCTGTTGACATAACAGATACCGGTGCATTCACGGCATCTGCAAGAATCTGCTGTCCTACACCTTTGGTCTTGAACAGTCCGCCGTGTCCTAAAAGTCTGTCGATCTTGACATGCTCCTGATCGATCAGAATATTTAAACCTACCCGCATTGCTCCGAGACAGGTATAAAGATTCGTTCTCATAAAGTTTGCAAGTGTGAATTTGCTTTCAGGAGAACGTACAAACAACGGTCTTCCTTCTTCAAATCCTGTCATATGCTCTCCTGAGAAATAACAGTAGGACAAAAGTCCGCCGCAGTCCGGATCACCCTCCAGAGCTTTATTATAAAGAGTTCCAAACAGTTTGTTCATATCCACTTCCATACCCATTGCTTCTGCAAATTCTTTAAATACATTTACCCATGCATTCAGATCAGAAGTACAGTTGTTGGAATGTGCCATGGCAACTGCATCACCAGCCGGTGTTGTTACCATATCGATCTCTTTGTATGGTTTGGAAAGTGCTTTTTCCAGGACGATCATCGCAAATACAGAAGTACCTGCGGATACATTTCCTGTGCGCTGTTTCACGCTGTTGGTTGCTACCATACCGGTTCCTGCATCACCTTCCGGCGGGCACATCGGAATGCCTGCTTTAAGTTTACCAGTAGGATCAAGGAATTTTGCGCCTTCTTCTGTCAAAGTACCGGCATCCTGTCCTGCCACCATGACTTCTGGCATGATATCACGAAGTTTCCATGGGAATCCGTAAGACTCTACCAGTTTATCAAATTTCTCAACCATTTCCTGGTTGTAATCTTTTTTCTCCGAATCAACAGGGAACATTCCTGCTGCATCACCGATACCAAGAACTCGCTTTCCTGTCAGCATACGATGAACATAGGCTTCCAGAGTACACATGTAATCAATATCTTTGACATGCTCTTCACCGTTCAGGATTGCCTGATACAGATGTGCAATACTCCATCTCTGAGGGATATTGTACTGGAAGAGCTCCATCAGTTTTTCGGATGCCTCTCCTGTGATATTGTTTCTCCATGTACGGAATGGCACAAGAAGATTTCCTTCTTTATCAAAAGGCATATATCCATGCATCATGGCACTGATTCCAAGCGCTCCGACACTGGTAAGCTCCACACCGTATTTCTCCTGTACGTCCTTCACCAGGTCGCTGTAACTTCCCTGTAATCCCTTATGAATGTCATCCAGAGAGTAAGTCCACACGCCGTTTTCGTAACGGTTTTCCCACTCATAACTTCCGGATGCGATCGGATTATATTTGTCATCTACCAGAACCGCTTTGATTCTGGTAGATCCGAACTCTATTCCAAGTGCTGTTTTGTTGTTTAAAATAGCTGTCTTTGCTTCGTTTACACTCATTGTAAATCCTCCCGACTTCTGTGTTTGCCACATCCGCCTTTTATTTTCTGAACGCGACCTCATTCCATCTCAGTTCATTCTTAAAGTTGCGGATGGTTGTATCTTTGTCAATGTAGACAGCTTCGATTCCCATTGCTGCTGCCCAGTCACCCATCTGTTCAGCAGTCAGATCATAGGAAAATGCAGTATGATGAGCACCACCTGCAAGGATCCATGCCTCTGCTCCTGTTGCCAGATCCGGCTGCGGAGTCCAGAACGCGCTCCCTACCGGAAGTTTCGGCATCGGTTTCTCTACTTTCTTACACTCAACATCATTGATGATCAGACGGAATCTATCTCCCAGATC
>OGRN01003489.1_pt1 | contig 11128 bp, 8 predicted proteins | sample 1553401 | NCBI WGS metagenome assembly OGRN01 (sample SAMEA2580096, study PRJEB22360) | human gut metagenome | biome: human gut; feature: human-associated habitat; material: faeces | place: Denmark | collected 2008/2010 | reverse complement strand
AATAACTTAACCGCAAAAAACCACGGTGCCAGTTCAAACAGCCGCCGGTAATCTATTTTTGCAACCGCATACATACCGATCACACCAAGCGCACTTGCAAAGAGCTGCTTCTTGAAATAATAAGCCGGGTCATGGAATCTGACCCGGCCGTTATACGCGCTGGCGCTGTACAGAATCACAAGGCCAAGGCCAAGCAGAATCCATACCGTCACCAGCAGCGTCCCATCTATTTTTTTCTCTTTTTCCTTCCGCATCCGCGCCACACCCGCCGTTCGCTCTTTTTCAGCTTATGCGGGATAGTTTCCTGATATGACGTTTTTAGTTACAGTTCTTATGCAGTAAAACAGCAAGTGTTTTACTGCTGAGTGAACAGTAACCATTTTTACAGTGCTCTTACGTACTCCTTAAACAGCTCACCGCGCTGCTCATAGCTCTTAAACTGATCCCAGCTTGCGCAGGCCGGGGAAAGAAGAACCGCATCCCCTGCATTTGCCTTGTCGTGGCAGATCTGTACGGCTTCTTTTAAGTTGTCTGCCATGATAATGTCGTTGAATCCGACGCTTCTTGCCGCTTTTGCGATCTTCTCTTTCGTATCTCCGATCAGAACCAGGAAGCGTACCTTTCCATCGAATGCCTGAATCCACTCTTCGTAGGTGGACTGCTTGTCGTAGCCGCCGCCGATCAGCAGAGTCGGACGGTTCATCGCCTGGATGCCTTTGATGGCCGCATCCGGATTCGTTCCCTTGGAATCGTTGTAATATGCCACGCCGTCCTTCTCGCAGACATACTCGATGCGGTGCTCTACCCCTGCAAACTCCTGAATGACTTTGCGGACAGTTTCCATCGGCACGCCTGCATGAAGTGCCATCGCAGAAGCAACCATGACGTTTTCAAAATTATGTAAGCCGAGCAGTTTTAAGTCGTCGGTTCTGGTCAGAAGCTCCGTCTCGCCGTTCTTTGCAATGCGGATTTCGCCGTCCTGATAATAGATGCCGTCCTTTAACGCACGCAGACTCGAGAAGTACATCACCTGTACTTTCTTCTCTGCCATCAGTTTTTCGCCGAACGGGCGCAGGATTTCGTCCTCATAATTCAGCACACAGAGATCATCCATCGTCTGATTTTCGGTGATACACTCTTTCACGCGGATATACTCTTCCATCGTGTGATGGCGGTTCAGATGATCCTCGGTAATGTTTGTGATCGCACTTGCCGCTGGATGGAACTCTTTGATGGTTTCCAGCTGGAAGCTGCTGATCTCGGCAACCGTTACGGTATCATCTGTCGTGTCGAGTGCTGCGGATGTGTACGGGGTTCCGATGTTTCCGACCACTTTTACTTCCGGCTGATATGCTTTCATGATCTCGCCGAGCAGCGATGTTGTGGTGGTCTTTCCGTTAGTACCGGTAATCGCAAGCACTTTTCCGCGGCTTACCTGATACGCCAGCTCCACTTCACCGATGACCGGGATCTCTTTTTCTTTCATTTTAAGAACAACCGGCAGATCCGTCGGAACGCCCGGGCTTAAAACGACAAGATCAAGGCTGTTGAGCATCTCCTCCGGGAGCTCGCCTAAGACAACTTCCACGCTGTCACGGCTCTCTAATTTTTTTAAGATTTCTTCTTTTTCGAGTTTGTCATTTCCATCGTAAAGAACGACAGAAGCACCTTTCTTGTGCAGCAGATCCTCCGCTGCAATTCCACTCTTTCCGGTTCCGAAAACCAGTACTTTTTTTCCTGCGAAAATCATGTTTGATTACCTCCATATTTTAAAGCCCCATCAATGCGATCAGGCATAATATCGCTGTGATTGTAGCAAACACCGTCACAATCTGTGTCTCCGACCAGCCCATCAGCTCGAAATGGTGATGGATCGGTGTCATCTTGAAGATCCGTTTTCCCTTCGTCAGTTTGAAGAATGACACCTGCAGGATCACAGAGAGAATCTCCATCATATAAATGAATCCCACAAGCGGCAGAAATAAGGGGAGACGTAAGAAACACGCCATTCCCGAGACGAAACCGCCGAGTGCCAGACTTCCTGTATCGCCCATAAAGACGCGGGCAGGAAATACATTGAATACCAGAAACCCAAGCAGACTCCCGATAACCGCAAGCGGGGACGGGGAAACACCGTTTCCGAGGCCGATCGATGCCACGGAAAAGAAAACAGCATTTAAAATCGTCACACTCGCCGCCAGCCCGTCAAGGCCGTCGGTAAAGTTGACACCGTTGACCGTTCCAAGAATCACAAAGGCGAGAAACGGAATCGTAAAAATCCCTGCATCCAGCTCTTTGCCTGGAAGGAACGGAATGCGCATCCGGAGGGAAATTCCGGAAAAACGCGCCAAATACCACAGAAAGACTGCTGTAATCACTGCCTGCAGTGCCATTTTCTGCTTCGGGTACAGCCCGTCGCTGCGGTGCAGCACGACTTTCAGATAGTCATCGAGAAAGCCGATCAGGCCAAAACCAAGCGTCAGAAACAGCACCGGAACCACTTCCGCTCCCTCTTTCCGGAAAAGGAGGGAAACTGCGGTAAACGCCGCCAGAAACATCACACCGCCCATCGTCGGGGTTCCCGCTTTTTTCTGGTGGCTCGGCACACCCTCTTCCCGCTCCTTCTGCCCCGCTTTGACTTTTCGCAGAAACGGGATCAGAACCGGCCCCAGCGCCAGGCTGATGCCAAAGGAAAGAAGAACCGGCAGGATCATTTCTCTTTTCATAGACGCACCTCTTCCTTTTTGTACGGATTGTGTACAGAACAGGCATGTCAAAATATTTTCTCCAGCCTATTCAGTATATAGCTTTTTGTTCTGTTTCGCAACCTTCTTTTATAATCCAAGTTACGGTTCGCTCAGCAGTGAAACACTTGCTGTTTCGCTGCGTAAGAAAGTGATTCAGGTGTGAGCAGCCCTCCTTTTGCGAAGCAAAACTTTAAATGAGGGCTACGAAGGACACAATTCTCAGGTTTCCTAAGAATTGTGTCCAATACCGAGATACGGAAGTACATTGGAAAAGATATCGCGGATCACCGGCGCGCAGATCGTTCCGCCGTAGTAGACGCCCTGCGGATTGCGGATAATGCAAAGCCCCAGCACCGTCGGATGCTCCGCCGGGGTGAAGCCGAGGAATGAGGAAATATAGCGGTTGGCGCTCCGCGGAAGTGTCTGCGAGGTTGCCGTCTTTCCGCCGATGGAATATCCCTCGAGGTACGCATTCTTTCCAGACCCTTCTGAAACGACGCTTTCCAGAATTTCACGCACCGTCCTGGAAGTTTCTTCCGAAAGAACCCCTTCTTTTTCCGGAAATTTCAGATGCTTTACGACATTTCCTTCTTCATCGAGCACATCCGTTGCGACATGCGGCGTCACCATTTTTCCACCGTTGACGAGCGCAGAGACCGTCGCCGCCAGGCGGATCGGCGTGATCTGGAAGGACTGGCCGAATGCCATCGTCGCAAGCTCAACCTCTCCGATGTTTTCCTCCTTGTGCATAATCGTCGATGCCTCGCCCGGCAGATCGATCCCCGTCTTTTTCATCAGACCGAAATTCCGGAAGTAATCACAGAACTTTTCCACACCGAGCCGCAGCCCCACTTCAATGAACACCGGGTTGCACGAGTTCTGCGCGCCCTGCACGAAGTTTTCGGCTCCGTGTCCCGTCCGCTTGTGGCAGTGGATCCGGCGGTCCTCCACGATTTTGTAGCCGGGACAGAAAAACGAATCGTTCGGCGACACAACGCCCTCCGAAAGTCCCGCCGACATCGTGATGATCTTAAAGGTAGATCCCGGCTCGTACGTATCGTTGATGCAGGCATTCCGCCACATCTGGTTCAGCAGATCCTGAATTTCTTTTTCCGAAAGTCCCGTTGTATCCTGCTGCAGCGTGAACGGATCGTTGAGGTCGAACTCCGGCACATTGACACAGGCATAGATTTCTCCGTTCTGCGGATTCATAAGAAGAATCGAGACGCTGTCCGCCTGTTTTTCTGCCATCGCCTTTTCCGCTGCCTGCTGGCAGTACGCCTGGATATTGACATCCAGGCTGACCTTTAAGTCCCTTCCCGCCACCGGCTCCTGGCGGCTCTCCCCGATGCCGTTCTGCTCAATCCCGCGCGCATCCGTTGTCGTCAGGATTTTTCCGTTGATTCCTTTTAAAATTTCCTCATATTCCACCTCCAGTCCGATGATGCCCTGATTATCGCCTCCGGTGAAGCCGATAACGCGCGACGCCAGCTTCCCTTTGGGGTAATACCGCTTGAAATCCTCATCCACTTTTACCCCCGCGTATCCGTACGACCGGATGGTATCACCCGTCTTCTTGTCCACATTCGTCTTGACACGCTCGATTGAAGACCGCTTCTCCACGCGTTTCCGCGCCGTCTCCTCCGAAATTCCAAGCTCTTTTACCAGCATCGCAATCACCGCCTCCGGCTCCTCGATCTGGCTGTGGATCACGGAAATCGTACAGACCGTGCGGTTTGCCGCGAGAACTTCCCCGTTTGCATCAAGAATCCGGCCGCGCGCCGCCTTGATCCCGCGCTCCCGCTCGTGCAGATCATCCGCCTTCTCGGAATAATAGACGGACCGGAACACACACAGATACACCAGCCGCCCGGCAAGTCCGACCATCATTCCCATGCAGAGTACCCACAGAAGAACCGTCTTTTTCCGGTGATACGTTTTGTTTTTACGCATAGAATACCCCATAGCCGAATCCATTATGATAACACTATATGGAAACTGCTATGGGGTTATGTCTTTTGTTTTTTATGTTTTTTTACTCTTCATTGATGAGATCCAGCTCGGCATTTGTCAAACCGCCGTTCTCGATATTGCTGTTTTCAGCACTGTTTTCCGTATCGTCTTCCTGTCCCGGTGCCGCTACGTTTGGATCATCCGTCCCGGTCTCGGAGCCTTCGCCCGTCACACCGTCCGTATCATCCGGGAATACGTTCAAATACGGCAGCAGTTCTGTGTAGATCTCTTTTACGATCTCCTGTGCCAGCACACTGTTCGCCTGATTTTCTACATCCGGCTCGTCCACAATCGCGTAAACAACAGCTTTCGGGTTTTCTACCGGTGCAAATCCGATAAAGGAAACAAGATATTTTCCATTGCCTCGCGGATACTTCTGTGCGGTACCTGTTTTTCCTCCCATCGTGTAACCGGCAACCTTTGCACTCTGGCCGCTTCCATCGGTCACGACTCCCTGGAGGAAACTTCTCATTTTATCGCTGATTTCCGCGGAAACCGTCTGACGCACCAGATTCGGCTCATTGCTCTCAACAACGGCTCCTGTGCTGTCCGTGATCGTCTTCATCACATGCGGCTGGTAATAATTGCCTCCGTTGATCAGGGAGGAAAACGCAGCTGCCTGCTGTACCATCGTCACGGTGTAGCCCTGTCCGAATGTACTCGTTGCAAGCTCGGTCGGTCCCATGGTATCCTCCGTGTGAACCAGGCCGTACGCCTCACCCGGCAGGTCAATTCCCGTCAGACTGCCGAAACCGAAAATATCCTGATAGCGGAGAAATTCCGCTGCTCCCATCTTCTGTCCGATCTGCATCATACCAGCGTTGCAGGAGTTTTTCAGTACATCGGCCGGTGTCTGTACGCCATGTGTTCCCGGATAAGCTCCGCAGCGGATCATCTGCCCTGCAATCGTCTCAAACCCCTCACAGTCAAACAGGGTATCATCATCGATTACATCGAGGGAATATGCCGCCGCCACGTTCATCGGTTTTGCCGTGGAACCTGGCTCGTATGCATCGGAAATACAGTAGTTTTTCCATATGGCACTCAAAGCCTCCATTGTCTCGTTATCGTTCATCGCATCAATTTCTTCCTGCGAATAGAACGGTGTCAGATCTCTTGGATTGTTCAGGTCATACCAGTCGGAAGAATCCATACCAAGAATCTCCCCATTGTTCGGATCCATCACGACAACGCCGATATTCTTTGCTGCTTTTGTCTGACGGTTCGTCTCAGTGTCCGATTCGTCCGCGCCGTTCTGGACATAAATCCGCTCATTGTAATTCTCGATCGCCGTGCGGATGATCTTCTGAATATTTACATCAATCGTCGTAACCACGTTTTTGCCCGGCTGCGCCTCGATGATCGTCTGTTCCATATCCGCATCTTCGTTGTAATAGCCGAACTGGCGGCCATTCACGCCATTTAAGATACTGGAATAATACCCTTCGACTCCCCAGTCTGCCGTGTCTCCTGAATACGTAAAGCCGATCAGATCGCAGGCAAGTGAATTTAACGGATACGTTCTGTGGTAGGATTCCTCGAACCAGACGCCGCGGATGTTGGCACGGTATGCTTTTTCCGCCTGCTCGTTCTCATCGAGCTCCTTGTTCTTTTTGTCCGCGTACTCGTCCACATAGGTCTCAAACGCTTTTTTTGCGTCCATCGAGACCTCTCTGGCGAGAACCTGGTACTGGCTTTCTTTTGTCGTTTCGCCGGTCAGACGATCCCGGATATCCGTCTCATCGAGTCCGAAGTATTCGACCAGTGCCGCTACGGTCGGATCGACGTACGGATGGGTATCGTTCTTTTCTTCATCTTTTACCGTCGTATTGGCAAGTTTACAGTCAAGAATAACGTTGTAAACCTTCTCACTCGTTGCCAGAATCGTTCCGTTCCGGTCGGTGATACTTCCCCGCTGGAATGGAATTGTCCTGCTGTCGTAGGACTGCTGCGTCTGGCTTAAAACCTGTCTTTCGTATTTTTCTCCCTTTGTGGCATTCACATACGTAATGTCAATCGCTAAAGCAACAAAAACCAGCATCACTCCCAAAAAGAGTGCTACCAGTTTTCTACTCATACGCCCACTTGTCTTCCGTCTCCGGAATGCCCCGCTTCGTTTTTTATTCTGTTTCTGTTTACTCACGTTTTCACCTATTTCGCATCCGGAACATCCTGATACTGTCTCACATAGCTGTTTTCTGAATCATTGAAATAAATTACCTGGGACTCATCTGCATATTTCATGCCGAGCCGGTTCTGTGCTGCTTCTTTGACTGCCTCAAGATCTTCGGAGGCAACCGTTGTATTGTAATAGGCGTCATTGTCCGCCTTCAGATCGCTCAATTCTTTTTCTTTGCTGGTAATGTCTTCCGCCTGCGTGGTAACCACGGTCTGCAACTTGACATACGCAACACACGCCGCGATACACAGTGTGCAGACAATGGCAAGAAAAACAGCGTAGCCCGCGCTGATCTGTGTCGCCCGTGCCCGGTTTCTTCTTGTCTGGCTGCTCACACCCGATTTCAGAGGCCGTGCTTCTTTTGGTACTTCCTGCGGCTGTGCTGCAAGACGCCGTACCGCACTTCCGTCCTCAAACGTATCTGGCGTATAACGTTTCGTTCTATCTGTCGAATTTACCCTTCCATCTGCCCGTCTGGCCATAACTTCTCTGTCTCCTTCGTGCCGAGCCGTCACACTTTTCGTTCAAAGACGCGCAGTTTTGCGCTCTTGGAACGGGGATTTGTTTCCATTTCCTCTTCTCCCGGCAAGATCGGTTTCCGAGTTACTACGGTTCCCTTGGACTTCTTTCCGCATACGCAGACCGGAAATTCCGGCGGACACGTACATGGATGCTCGTTTTTTCTGAAAATGTTTTTTACGATACGGTCTTCCAGAGAATGAAAGGTGATGACACAAAGTCTTCCACCGTCATTTAAGAGATCAATCATGCCGTCCAGTGACTCCGACAGAACGGTAAGTTCCTGGTTCACTTCGATACGGATTGCCTGAAAGGTTCTCTTGGCCGGATGGCCGCCCGTCGCCCTTATTTTTGCCGGAATCGAGCGCTTGATGATTTCGATTAACTCCCCAGTTGTTCGAATCGGCGCCTGCTGCCGGCTTACGCATATATTGTGTGCAATTTTTCTTGCAAAACGCTCTTCTCCATATTCATGGAGAATACGCGAAAGATTCTCTTCACTGTAATCGTTCACGACTTCGTACGCGGAAAGAGCATTTCTTTGATCCATCCGCATATCCAGCGGAACATCCTCACGGTATGTGAATCCACGCTCTGCATTATCCAGCTGATAGGATGAAACTCCAAGATCCAGCAGGATTCCGTCTACCCCGGTGACTCCGATTTCGGCAAGACGCGGAACCATATCGCAATAATTGCTGCGGATAATCGTGACCTGGTTCTGAAATGGTTCCAGGCGTTTACCCGCAGCAGCTATCGCAGCTTCGTCCTGATCTATGCCTATTAATCTCCCCGTGGCAGATAAGCGCTCACATATATGACTGGAATGTCCAGCGCCTCCCAACGTCCCGTCCACGTAGATTCCGTCCGGTTTTATCTTAAGGTTTTCAATGGTTTCATTCAGTAATACTGATGTATGCGAAAATTCCATGGTCATCTCCTGTATCCCAACGAAACAGATCAGATCACAATGCCCATCTCTTCCATTGATTCGGCGATGGCATCCATATCATCATAATTGCTGTTTTCGTTCCATTTTTCCTTGCTCCAGATTTCAATCCGGTTGATATTTCCGGTAAGGACTACATCTTTTTCCAGACCAGCAAATTCCCGCAGCGTTGCCGGTACGAGAATCCTCCCCTGCTTGTCCAGTTCACATGACGTAGCACCTGCTACAAAGAAACGGGAAAAAGTTCTGGCGTTTTTGTTTGTAAGTGGTAAGGCTCTCAGCTTCTCTTCAAAGGCAGCCCATTCGTCGTTTGGGTAAATGGAAAGGCATCCGTCCAATCCCTTCGTCAGTACGAACTCTTCTCCCAGCTGTTCTCTGAACTTGGACGGTATGATCAATCTTCCCTTCGCGTCAATCGTATGACTGTACTCTCCCATGAACATAATGAAAACCCTCTTATCACCTGAAATGGCGGTCTCCCCACGCACCACTTCATGTATCGCGCCGCAGCCGGACTGCCACATCCGCTCCACAACGCACCACTTTTCACCACTTTCTACCACTTATGTTTTTATTCTATATCAACTCAGGGAAAATAGCAAGGTCTTTTTTCTATTTCATTTTTAAGATTTTCCCCAAAATGCAACATTTTTATGCGCATTTTCCGCCTTTTTTATACCAATTTTGTATCAAAAAAAGAGAAAACCTTTTTTGCCGGTTTTCCCTTTTTCTGTATTTTTATTCTGTTTTTTTCACTGGTTTTATCCTTAAGAATGGGCTGTCTCCCCACCGGATGATAATTTTTTTCGTTTCCATACCACCAGGATGGTACATCCCACCACAAGACACCCCGAAAGGAGCTGGGAAACCGGAAGTCCCACCACCGGAAGCAGAAGCTGGTCGGTGCGGAGTCCCTCGATCCAGATTCTTCCAAGGCCGTATCCTATCAGATACATCAGGAACACTTCGCCGTTAAATTTTTTTCTTTTCCGAAACCAGAAAAGAAAAAGCAGGACACTCACATTCCATAAACTTTCATATAAAAAGGTGGGATGCACCTGAATATACTCGACGCCGTTTACCGTCACCACATGATCCCACATTTTCTGTGTGATTTCATTGGCACGGACCGCGGAAACCGGAAGCTGCATTGCAAACAGGTTGTTAGTGTAGTCACCGAATGCCTCACGGTTAAAGAAGTTTCCCCACCGTCCCATAATCTGACCGAACACGATGCTCATGCTCGCGGTATCCATCAGAAGGCCGAAGTTCTGTTTCTTCTTTCTGCTGTAAATCACCACCGCAATGCAGGCACCGATGATGCCGCCGTAGATGGCAAGTCCGCCTTGGCGGATGTTGAAAATACTCAAAAGATCATCCTTATAATAGTCCCAGGCAAATATAACGTAGTAAATCCGTGCCCCGAGAATACCGGCTGCGATGCCGATCATCGCAAGATCGAGGTACTGCTCCGGGTTCTGCCCCGTCCGCTTTGCCTCTCTTTGGGCAATCCAGATCGCAATCATCATACCGGTTACGATCACAATGCCGTAATAGGCAATGGAAAATCCAAAAATACTGATGTTTTTTCCCACATGATCGAGATAAATCCCGAGATTGGGGAAATTAATTTCCATATCCATAGATTTTATTCTCTCTGATTTTCAGTTCATTGTTTCAACTCACAGTCGGTATTTTCACGGAGTCTGACATGTCGAAAATAGTTCGACTGTGACTTGCCTCATGTCAGTGGAGGATACCGATTTCTCTCCGCCCGCCACTGCCGTTATGTTTCTTTTAACAATTCATCCCACTGCTTTAGAAGCGGGGGACTTCTTGTCTACTGGTGTTAAACGTTGAAACGGAACAGGATGACATCGCCGTCGCGGACAATGTAATCTTTTCCTTCCATACGCACAAGGCCTTTCTCTCTTGCTCCTGCGTAGGAACCGCAGTCGAGCAGATCCTGATAATTGACAACCTCGGCTTTGATGAATCCGCGCTCGAAATCGGTGTGGATTTTTCCGGCTGCCTGCGGTGCTTTTGTTCCGACTTTGATGGTCCATGCACGGGTCTCATCCTCTCCTGCTGTAAGGAAGCTCATGAGGCCGAGCAGACGGTAGCTTGCTGCGATCAGTTTTTCCAGACCGGACTCGGTAAGACCAAGATCCTCGAGAAACATTTTTTTCTCATCCTCTTCGAGTTCGGAGATTTCTGCCTCGATCTCGGCGCAGATGACGAATACTTCGCTGTTGTGCTCTTTTGCATATTCGCGGACGGACTGTACATAGGAGTTGTTTGCACCGTCGTCAGCGAGATCATCCTCTGCTACGTTTGCTGCGTAGATGACCGGTTTACTGGTCAGCAGGTTGTACTCTGCGATCCATTTCTCCTCGTCCTCGTTCTGCAGCTCCATCAGGATGGCATCTTTTCCGTCCTCGAGCAGTTTTTTCAGACGCTCCTGGAATTCGAGCTCTTTTGCTGCCTCTTTGTCCATTCTTGCAGATTTTGCAGTTTTGGAAATACGGCGCTCGAGTACCTCAAGGTCGGCGAAGATCAACTCAAGGTCGATGGTCTCGATATCACGGAGCGGATCAATGCTGCCGTCTACGTGGATAACGTTCGGATCCTCGAAGCATCTGACAACGTGAACGATAGCGTCTACCTCACGGATATTGGCAAGGAACTGGTTTCCAAGTCCTTCTCCTTTTGAAGCACCTT
>OGRN01003487.1_pt1 | contig 11130 bp, 11 predicted proteins | sample 1553401 | NCBI WGS metagenome assembly OGRN01 (sample SAMEA2580096, study PRJEB22360) | human gut metagenome | biome: human gut; feature: human-associated habitat; material: faeces | place: Denmark | collected 2008/2010 | reverse complement strand
TGTGTAGGGATACGTTTTTCGACATACGTTCTATCACAATTGGAGATATCTTTTTCACTTTAACACACTATCAGCTCGACAAAAAAAAGACAATCTCCACAGTACACGATATCATGTTTAACAGGAGGTTGTTTTTTTAATGGTAGATAAACAGAAAGTAGAACAGGCAATCCGTCTCCTTCTTGAAGGAATCGGTGAAGACACAGAACGTGAAGGTCTCAAAGATACTCCGGACCGAATTGCACGTATGTGTATGGAAATTTATGGTGGACTGGATGAAGAAGCGGATCATCATCTTGCCAAACAGTTTGAAGTAGAAAATAACGAAATGGTACTGGAAAAAGATATTACTTTCTATTCTATGTGTGAACATCATCTGATGCCTTTTTATGGCAAAGCTCATGTAGCTTATATTCCAAATGGCAAAGTGACCGGACTCAGTAAACTTGCCCGTACTGTTGATGTCTATGCAAGAAGACCGCAAATTCAGGAACGCCTGACTGTACAGATTGCCGATGCACTGGAACGTGCCCTGAATCCTAAGGGTATCATGGTAATGCTGGAAGCGGAACACACCTGCATGACCATGCGTGGAATCAAAAAACCAGGAAGTAAAACGATTACTACCGTTACCCGTGGTGATTTCAAGACAGACCGTGAACTTCAGAAACAGTTCCTCTCCATGGTAAAAGACTGATGCATACCGATATGACAAGAGTAAATGCTATCTGGCAGCATCCTCTCTATCAGCAAAATCTGAAAGATCTTATACACCTTGAAGCTGACCGTATCTTCTGCCGTCATACACCGGAACATTTTCTGGATGTCGCAAGACTTGCTTACATATTTGCACTGGAACGAGGACTTGACTGCTCCCGTGAACTGATCTACTGCACTGCACTTCTCCATGATATCGGTCGCGTCAGACAGTATATGGATGGTACCCCGCATGACGAAGCCGGTGTACAGATTGCTGAACAGATTTTATCTGATCTTGCTTTTTCTTCTGCAGAAAAAGAGCAGATTCTGACCGCGATCGGGGAACATCGTTCCTCAAAAGAGGAAACTTCTTCCCTGAGCCGGATTCTTTATGAAGCAGATAAAAAATCCCGTATGTGTTTTCTCTGTCCTGCAGAAAAAGAATGCTACTGGGATCTTTCAAAAAAAAATATGATGATTCAATATTAAAAGGAGAATCTTAGATCATGAAAATCGGAAATCGTGAATTTGATGTAAAAAACAGAACTTATATTATGGGCATCCTGAACGTGACCCCGGATTCTTTTTCTGATGGTGGCAAATGGAATACTATGGATCATGCTCTGATGCATGCAGAAGCTATGATCAAAGACGGTGCTGATATTCTGGATGTCGGCGGTGAATCCACACGTCCGGGGCATACTCCGGTCAGTGCCGAAGAAGAAGCAGCACGTGTCGTTCCGGTCATCGAAGCACTTCGCAAACGTTTTGATGTACCGATCTCTGTAGATACTTACAAGGGAAGTGTTGCAGATGCAGCTGTCCAGGCAGGTGCCGATCTGGTCAACGATGTCTGGGGGCTCAAATATGATCCGGACATGGCCGGTGTCATCGCCAAACATGATGTAGCCTGCTGTCTTATGCACAACAAAGCCAACACAGAATACAATAACTTTCTCATAGATATGCTTGCTGAAACACAGGAATGTGTCAATATTGCCCGAGGAGCCGGAATCAAAGACGAACGAATCATTCTTGATCCGGGCGTTGGTTTCGGCAAAACATATGAAATGAATCTGGAAACCATGAATCATCTGGAACTTTTTCAGCATCTCGGATTCCCGGTCCTGCTCGGAACCTCCCGTAAGTCCATGATTGGTCTTACTCTGGATCTTCCGGTTGATCAGCGTGTAGAAGGCACCGTTGCCACTTCTGTCATCGGTGTCATGAAAGGCTGTGCTTTTGTCCGCGTACATGATATCAAAGAAAACAAACGTGCTATCCTTATGACTGAAGCAATTCTTGGAAGGAATATAAAATAAATGGATAAGATTGAGATCAAAAACCTGGAGATTTTTGCAAACCATGGAGTTTTTCCGGAGGAAAATATTCTCGGCCAGAAATTTGTTATTTCTGCCACTCTTTACACGGATACCCGAAAAGCAGGTCTGACCGATGAACTGACTGCTTCTATTCATTATGGAGAAGTCAGCCATATGATCACCAAATTCACAAAAGAGCATACTTATAAACTTCTGGAGGCACTTGCAGAAAATCTCTGCCAAATGCTGCTTCAAGAGCTTCCGCTTCTCAAAATGATCACTCTGCGTGTTGAAAAGCCATGGGCTCCGGTCGGTCTCCCACTCGAAACGGTTGCTGTGGAGATCACCCGCGGATGGCATACTGCCTATGTAGCCTTTGGTTCCAACCTTGGGGACAAAAAGAAGTTCCTGGATGATGGCATTCAGGGACTCCGTACTACTCCTTCCTGTGAAGTAGAAGCTGTATCTGAATATTTAGTTACAGAACCTTATGGTGATGTGGAACAGGATGAATTTCTGAATGGTGTTCTGAAACTCCGTACGCTGCTCACGCCGGAAGAACTTCTGGACCGTCTTCACGAACTGGAGGCGGCCGCAAACAGAGAACGTATCATTCACTGGGGACCGCGTACTCTTGATCTGGATATTCTGTTCTATGATAATGAGATCATAGACACTCCGGATCTTCATATTCCACATATTGATATGGAAAATCGTGATTTTGTCCTGAAGCCAATGGATGAGATTGCTCCTTATTACAGACATCCTGTATTAAACAAGACCATTCATCAGCTTCTTAATGAACTCCTTGCAAAAGATAATCAGTAACTTTTCATTCAAAAAAACTTCTGAGTCCCGGGATCATACTCCCAGGCTCAGAAGTTTTTTTGCTTCTTCAAGACGTTCATAAAATTGCTCATAAAAATCTCTGTTTTCTTCATATGATTTTGTATAAAAACGGCTGAGCACATACATATTCAGATTTTTGATCAAATCCGCATCTTCCGTCTGGTAAAACACTTCCTGTACATCCAGAAGAAACTGATGCCAATCCCATACAAATTTTTCGTATTGTCTGAGGTCCGGTGTGTCGATCCATTTTTTTACCTTGATCTTGGAACGGTTTTTCTTTGCACATTCATGGATCTGAATGATATATTTAAATCCATCTTCCGTATAATATCTTCCCAGTGGAAACAACCGGCAGAATCCAGGACGAATCTCATGTATGGAGCATCTGCCTTCCTGATTCAGGAAAACACATTTTTCTTCTGTTCCACACATTGCCAGATGTGGCAGAACATTGCCATCAGAAATCCCAAGTTCAAGCACACTCCCAATCAGTTCTTCCGGTATTTTCCGGAGACCTCTGCTCAATCGACAGACATCATACGGATCCAGAAGGACAGAATCTCCCATCCCTGTACAGCAGTCATGACAGCCTTTGCAGTCCTGACAATCTGCTTTGACCATATCATTCGCATCATATAATCTTCCATCTGAAATTTCTTCCAGTGTCACTTCTCTTCTCATAGATTTTCCTCTTTTTACTTATAGTATTTATGCCCTTGCTATTTCTTATGATACAGGACTATAATAGGGAATGTCAATCTGTTGCTGCCAATAATAACCAACAGCAACACAATAATATAATAAAAAACGGAGGAAACCTAAAAATGCGATCTCTCGCAATCTATCTGAAAAATTACAGGAAAGAAAGCATTCTTGCCCCTTTCTTCAAATTTCTGGAAGTTGTGTTTGATCTGCTTGTCCCGGTAGTCATTGCGCAGATCATTGATGTAGGTATCACTGGAAATGATCGCCCGTATATCATCGAGCGATTTTTTATTCTGGTACTCATGGCAGCTGCCGGACTCGCAGTCAGCATCACCGCCCAGTTTTTTGCAGCTAAGGCTAGTGTAGGATTTGCCACAGAACTGAGACAGGCCGTTTACGACCATGTGCAGAAGCTTTCTTACACAGAACTTGATACTCTTGGAACAGATACTCTGATCACCCGTCTTACAGATGATATCAATCAGGTACAGAACGGTGTAAATATGGGCCTGCGCCTTCTTCTTCGAAGTCCTTTTATTGTATTGGGTTCCATGGTCATGGCCTTTACGATCAACACACGTTGTGCATTGATCTTTGTTGTTGCTATTCCGGTGCTTTTCCTGGTTGTATTTGTGATCATGTACCTGAGTATTCCGCTTTTTGGCAAGGTACAGGCACGTCTGGACGCAGTTACAGGACTAACCCGTGAAAACCTGACCGGTGTACGTGTCATCCGCGCTTTTTGTCGCGAAGAAGAAGCCGTCCGTGAATTTGATGCCAGCAATGCTCAGCTTACAAAGCTGAACGAATTTGTCGGAAAGCTGTCTGCTCTTCTAAATCCGGTAACTTATGTACTGATCAATATCGCAACAGTCATTCTGATCAATAATGCAGGACTCCAGGTCAATCTCGGAAATATGCAGCAGGGACAGGTCGTTGCTCTTTATAACTATATGGCTCAGATGATCGTTGAACTCATTAAACTTGCTTCTCTGATCATTACACTAAACAAATCTGCCGCATGTGCAAACCGTGTTGCCGATATTCTCAAAGTAAAATCTTCCATGAATCATCCGGTTTCTACTGCCTCCACTGCAGTTTGCGGCGAAAACGCAGTCGAATTCCATGATGTTACTTTTACTTATGCAGAATCAGGCGCACCCAGCCTTTCCAATATCAGCTTTTCTGTCAAAAGAGGCCAGACTGTTGGAATCATCGGAGGTACCGGAAGCGGTAAATCCACCCTGGTCAACCTGATTGCCCGTTTTTATGATGCGACCAGCGGAACTATACAGATAGACGGGCAAAATATCCAGAACTACAGCCAGCATGACCTTCGTGAAAAGATCGGTGTTGTTCCACAACGCGCTGTACTTTTTAAAGGATCCATCCGCGAAAACATGAAATGGGGACGTGAAAATGCGACAGATGAAGAAATCTGGGATGCACTCACGACCGCACAGGCTCGTGAAATTGTAGAAAACAAAGATGGACAGCTTGATTTCAAATTGGAACAGAATGGACGAAATCTTTCCGGCGGTCAGCGTCAGCGTCTTACTATCGCACGTGCCGTTGTAAAGAAACCGGAATTTCTGATTCTTGACGACAGTGCCAGTGCTCTGGATTTTGCAACAGATGCTGCACTTCGCAGATCTCTCCATCAGCTCAGTGGAAATGTTACCACCTTCCTGGTGTCCCAGCGTGCTGCAAGTATCCGTCAGGCAGATCTGATCCTTGTTCTGGATGACGGTGAGCTTGTTGGAAAAGGCATTCACGATGACCTTATCCGCACCTGCGATACGTACCGCGAAATCTATTTCTCCCAGTTCCCGGAAGAACGTGAAAAATACAATACATCAAATACAGCCGTATCCGTTAATGCTTCGGAGGTGACCTTATGAGCAAACAGAACAAACAGCAGACAAATACGACCAGCATGGAAACCCTCTGGAAAGTACTCCGCTTTATCGGAAAATACCGTTTTCTTCTGGTCCTGAGCATTATTCTGGCAGCTGTATCTGTCATCCTGCAGTTATATGTACCAGTACTTTTCGGTAATGCGATTGACCAGGTAGTTGCCAAACGTGAAGTTAATTTCCGTATGATGTGGTATTATCTCAGCCGGATTCTTGTGATGATCATCGTTTCCAGTGTTGCTACCTGGATCATGAATATCATTAACAACCGTATGACCTTCCGTACGGTACAGGATATCCGTGCAAAAGCGATCCGTCATATTCAGGTACTTCCGCTCTCCTATCTGGACAGCCACAGCACCGGTGATATCATAAGCCGCGTCATTGCTGATACCGATATTCTTTCGGATGGTCTTCTGCTTGGATTCACACAGCTTTTCTCAGGAATCGTTACGATCATCGGAACTCTGCTTTTCATGTTTTCTAAGAATATCTGGATCACTTTGATGGTCATTGTTCTGACTCCGCTCAGTTTCTTTGTTGCAAAATTTATTTCCTCACGTTCCTTCCATATGTTCCGGAAGCAGAGTGATGCACGTGGCCGTCAGACCGCACTTATCGAAGAAATGATTGGAAATCAGAAGATCGTACAGGCCTTCGGATACGAAGATAAATCATCTGGACGTTTTGCCCTGATCAATGAAGAATTAAAAGAATGCAGTCAGAAAGCGGTCTTTTACAGTAGCCTGACCAACCCGTCCACACGTTTTGTCAATAATGTCATTTATGCAGGTGTTGCCCTGGCCGGTGCTTTCATGATTCCTGGCGGTTCCCTAACTGTTGGTGGTCTGTCCGTACTTCTTGCTTATGCAAATCAGTACATGAAACCATTCAATGATATCAGTTCTGTCATCACAGAGCTTCAGAGTGCACTTGCATGCGCGGCCAGAATCTTTGCTCTTCTGGAAGAAGAACCGGAAAGTGCTGATTCCAAGGACACCATCACTGATGTCAGAGGTGAAGTCAACATCGATAACGTTTGTTTCCGCTACGTTCCGGACAAAAAACTGATTGAAAATTTCAACCTGCATGCAGAACCAGGCAAGCATATCGCAATCGTCGGACCAACTGGCTGTGGAAAAACAACCTTTATCAACCTGCTGATGCGATTCTATGATGTGACCAGCGGTACAATCTCGATTGATGGTCACCCGATCAATGAAATTTCCCGTCATTCTCTGCGTAGCAGCTTTGGCATGGTGCTTCAGGACACCTGGATCAAAAACGGCACTGTCCGCGAAAATCTCAACATCGGTAAGCCAGATGCAACCGATGAAGAAATTATCGAAGCAGCCAGACATTCTCACAGCTGGGAATTTATCCGCCGTCTTCCAAATGGCCTGGACACACGCTTAAAAGAAGACAGTCTGAGCCAGGGTGAAAAACAGCTTCTTTGTATCACCCGTGTCATGCTCTGTCTGCCTCCAATGCTGATACTGGATGAAGCCACTTCCAGTATCGATACCCGAACTGAACTGATGGTTCAGGAAGCTTTTGACCGTCTTATGGAGGGACGTACAAGCTTTATCGTAGCGCATCGTCTTTCTACGATTCGAAATGCAGATGAGATTCTTGTCATGAAAGACGGAAGTATCGTCGAACAGGGATCGCATGATGAACTTATGGCAAAGGGCGGATTCTATCAAAATCTGTACAACAGTCAGTTTGTCAAAGTAGCTGAATAATATTCTCTCAAACATAAAAATCCGTCGAAACAGTTTTATGAATTTTCATACATTCTGTATCGACGGATTTTTTTATTTACAAGTATCTTCTTTTCTGAAGATCAGTTCTGCTTCTGTGCAGCCAGATATTCCTCAGTCAGTGCTACTGCATCACGAATACAATCCGGACAACTGCGAAGTACTTTTCCTGTTTCCACACCTTTCAGTTCCCTGCAAAGATAAGAACCATTCTGTTCCTGGAACTTCTTTACATATTCTTTTACCTTTCTGTAGGTATCACCTTTTGTCAGTCTGCCTTTTTCCGGTTCTCCGACACTGTTTTCCAGTCCGATGATCATCATCATTCCTGAAAGTGCTCCACATACTTCCATCATTCCCATTCCAAGTCCGAAGCCTTCTGCGATCCGGAACATCTCTTCTTCCGCTACACCAAATTCCTGACAAAACGAACAGGCAACTGCCTGTGCACAGTTATATCCCTTATCATGAAATGCAATTGCCATATCTGCTTTTGTACTCATTTTCTTTCCTCCTGCATACTTTATACTTTCGTTTGTTTTTTATCATAACAGAAATATTACAATATATCTACATTTTTTATAACAACATACTGTTTATTATATTGAATAATATTTTTATAAATGGTATAATTATTTTTAATCATATAGTTAAAGGACATATTCTTATGGGCATAACAAATGTGCTGTACAATCGATCGGAATTTCTTGAAAAAGCCCAGGAATTCCTTGATGCATGCGAATCATCTGGCTGGTGTATCATTTCCATCGACATCGAACGTTTTAAATTATTTAATAACTGGTACGGACAGGAAGCAGGGGATATTCTGCTTCAGAATATCAGTCAGTACCTGCTTCGTGTACAGCAGATGAAAGGATATCTGGCTGGCTATTTCGGTGGAGATCATTTCTTTATGTGTATTCCTGATGACGAGCAACTGATCAATCTGATCTACAAAACAATTCGCAGTTATATTGGCATCCACAGTCAGAACGAGGGGTTTCTTCCAATCATCGGTATCTACCCCATTACAGAGAAGCATCCGGATACAGCGACCATGTGTAACAATGCACAGCTCGCTGCTTCCGAGATCAAGGGAAATTTTAATAAACGGATCTGTTATTTCACAAATGAGATCATTGATCAGCTGGAAAAAGAACAACAGATGCTCCACGACGTAAAAGTCGGTCTGGAAAACAAAGAATTTACTTTCTATCTGCAGCCCAAATGCAACAGTATCACTGGTGCAATCGTCAGTATGGAAGCTCTCTCCCGCTGGATCAGTCCTTCCCGTGGTTTTGTTTCTCCAGGAGAATTTATTCCATTTCTCGAGAATAACGGTATGATCACTGCACTGGATACTTATATCTGGGATGCAGTCTGCCAGACTCTGGCCTATTGGAAAAAAGATCATCTTTATGTTGTTCCTATCTCCATCAATGTCTCTGTAGCTGACATTGAAACGATCAATGTTCCTGAATTTCTTCAGGATCTTATCATAAAATATGGACTGACACCCGAAATGCTCCTTGTGGAGATTACTGAGACTGCATTTTCCGAAAATAATATCATTGTAAGAAAAACGATTGATCAGCTTCATCAGTATGGTTTCTGTATTCTTATGGATGATTTTGGAAGTGGTTATTCTTCACTTAATGTTTTAAAAGAGGTGCCTGTAGACATATTAAAGCTTGATCGCATTTTCTTTGTCAATGAAGCTACAAAACGCAGCAATGATGTTGTTCAAAGTGTCATTGAATTGGCAAAGAAATTAGATATGGAAACTGTTGCTGAGGGAATTGAAACAATCCCTCAGGTTGAGAGTCTACAAAAGATGCAATGCGATATTATTCAAGGATATGTTTTTGCAAAACCAATGCCTATAAGTGAATTTGAAGAAAAATATAATAAAGATCTTGCCATTATTGATGTAAATCATTAAATAAAAATATCCTTTGAAACAGAAGATAAAATTAAATCTGTGAATGAGGATATTTTTTGATATAAATGAAAATATGAATAAACATTTTAAGCTAATGGTAACAAGTTTCTTTACCGATGTAACATTATGAACTTATTTTGCTATAATGGTTAATGAAGATTAACGAAAGAGATGAGACTATGAGCAAACATGAAGTTATAATTAACAAGGAAAAGTGTATAGGATGTCAAATGTGTATAAAAGATTGTCCTGCACATAACATTGAATTCAAAGACAAGAAAGCAGCAATTATTGATAAAGAGTGTATAATGTGTGGTCATTGTGTTGCTATTTGTCCAAAAAATGCAGTTATTATAAGTGGCTACACAGATCATCCTATAATAAGGGAGAAGGATGTAAACTTAAATCCCAATGATATTTTAAATACAATACGTTTTCGAAGAACAATTAGGCAATTTCAAAAGAAAAATATTCCACAATCAGTGTTAGAGCAAATTGTAGAAGCAGGAAGGCTCACACACACAGCCAAAAATATGCAGGATATTTCAATGATAGTATTAGATAAAGAAAAGTCAAGAGTAGAAAGAATGGCAGTTCAACTCTTTAGAAGAATAAAGCCATTTGCAAATCTATTCAGCTCTATGATAAAAAGAACGAATATAACTGATGATTTCTTCTTTTTTGAAGCTCCTATAGCAATAGTCATTGCCTCAAAAGATCCAATTAATGGTGCATTGGCTGCTCAAAATATGGAATTCGTTGCAGAAGCAAATGGTTTAGGTGTTTTATATAGTGGTTTTTTTTCAATGGCAGCAAATCATTCATGGCAAATTAAAAGAATTTTGGAATTACCAAAAGGGAAAAAAGTTATAACAACCTTGGTTTTAGGTTATCCTAAAGTTAAATATCAGAGAAGTGTGCAAAGAGAAAAGAGCGACATTAAATTTTTATGAGGTGAATATATGGAAAAAGAATGTCAAGAAAGATTAGAACAAATTACTTATGGATTTAAGGAATGTCAAAAAGCACTCATAGCAATAGGAGATGAAACAAGGCAAGTTATTTTACTTGTTTTATTACAGAGTGATTTATCAGGTATACGTGTTGGAGAAATAGCTAAAAAAGCTCATTTAACAAGACCATCAGTATCTCACCATTTACAGATACTGAAAGAAGCTGGAATTGTAAATATGAGAAAAGAAGGAACGAAAAACTTTTATTATATAAGTGGAGATGAAACACGTTGGAAGGAAATTGTTGATTTGGTTGAACTTATATATGAAGGCGTTTTGCATATTAAAAAATAGGGAGGAATAAATGATGATTTTATATTTTTCGGGTACTGGTAATAGTCAGTATGTTGCTCATATCATTAGTAAAGAAATACATGATGATGTACTTAATCTATTTGATAAAATACGTACTCAAGACTACACAGCTTTAAAATCTTCCAAACCATGGATCATTGTTGCACCTACATATGCGTGGAGAATCCCACGCATAGTAAATGAATGGTTAAAGAAAACACCACTTCATGGAAATAAAGATATTTATTTTGTGATGACTTGTGCAGGTTCAAAAGGAAATGCAGGATACTATCTTAAAGAATGGTGTCAAGATAAAGGACTTCAATATAAAGGTTGCACACAAATCATTATGCCAGAAAATTATATTGCACTTTATGATACAACTTCTCCAGAATTAATTCCTGAAATTTTGGAACAAGCATATCGTTGTGTTTTAAAGAGTGTTTACTATATTAAAGAAAATAAGTCATTCCCTGAATCATCAATAACACTAAAGGACAAAGTAAGTAGTGGAATTGTTAATGATCTTTTTTATCCTTTATTTGTACAAGCTAAAAAATTCTATGGAAATGATAATTGTATCTCATGTGGCAAATGTGAAAAACTCTGTCCTTTAAGTAATAT
>OGRN01003483.1_pt1 | contig 11137 bp, 7 predicted proteins | sample 1553401 | NCBI WGS metagenome assembly OGRN01 (sample SAMEA2580096, study PRJEB22360) | human gut metagenome | biome: human gut; feature: human-associated habitat; material: faeces | place: Denmark | collected 2008/2010 | reverse complement strand
TGGAAACACCTGTTGCAAGACCGCCTCCGCCGATTGGAACAAGAATATAATCTACAAGAGGAAGCTCCTGTACAATTTCCATTGCAATTGTACCCTGGCCTGTTGCAACGGCAGGATCATCAAACGGATGGATAAAGGTATATCCCTCTTTTTCTGCAAGCTCCAGTGCATAGGCACAAGCTTCATCATAAACGTCACCTTTCAGAATAACTTCAGCACCGTAACTCTTTGTACGTTCTACTTTGATAAGTGGTGTGGTGGTCGGCATAACGATCACGGCTTTTGCTCCAAATTTGTGTGCCGCATAAGCCACACCCTGTGCATGGTTTCCTGCTGATGCTGCGATCAGACCTTTTGCACGCTCTTCATCTGTCAGGGTACTGATCTTGTAATATGCCCCACGTACTTTGTATGCACCGGTACGCTGCATGTTTTCTGGTTTCAGATATACTTTGTTTCCGGTGAGATCTGAAAAATAGCTGCTTTTGATCAGCTTGGTTTCCTGAGTTACTTTTTTTACAATTTCTGATGCCTCTTCAAAGCTCTCTAATGTAAGCATTTTTGCTCCTCCTGTAATTTCCTCGGTCTACTCTTCTGTGTGTAATTCGTTCTGGTCAATATCAAACAATGCATTTACGAATGCATCAGCATCAAATTTCTGCAGATCGTCGATCGTTTCTCCAACTCCAATATATTTTACCGGAATATCGAGCTCGGACTGGATTGCAACTGCAATTCCGCCTTTGGCTGTTCCGTCCAGTTTTGTAAGGATAATACCATTTACATTTGCAACTTCTGCAAACTGTTTTGCCTGAGCAAGTGCATTCTGTCCTGTCGTTCCATCCAGAACAACAAGTGTTTCAAGATAAGCTTCCGGATATTCTCTCTCAAGAATGCGATAGATTTTGCGAAGTTCCTCCATCAGATTTTTCTTGTTGTGGAGGCGTCCTGCTGTATCGCAGATCAGTACATCCGCATTACGTGCTTTGGCTGCCGCCACTGCGTCATAGACGATGGATGCCGGATCAGCACCTTCCTGACCGCCGATCAGGTCTACTCCTGCACGCGATGCCCACTGTGCAAGCTGTTCTCCTGCTGCTGCACGGAATGTATCTGCTGCTGCAAGGATAACTTTCTTACCCTGGTCTTTGAGTTTGCCGGCGAGTTTACCGACGGAGGTGGTTTTTCCGACTCCGTTTACGCCGATCACAAGAATTACGGATTTGCGGTTTTCAAACTCATATTCTGTACTGTCAACCCGCATCTGCTCTTTGATACTGTTGATCAGAAGCTGCTTGCATTCCATCGGGTTTTTGATATGCTGGGCGGATACCTGTTCTTTCAGATGCTCAATGATGGATGAAGTGGCATTGATTCCGATATCACCCATGATGAGGATTTCTTCCAGTTCTTCGTAAAAATCCTCATCAATGCTGGAATATCCGCTGAAAATGGAATCAAAGCCAGCCACGATATTGTCACGCGTTTTGGTCAGTCCACTGACCAGCCGCTTAAAAAAGCCTTTCTTTTCTTCTGACATACTCATGCCTCCTTATTGATAAATTTATTTTGTAAGCTGGTTTTCTACCAGATCTACTGATACCAGCGTAGAAACACCTTTTTCCTGCATGGTGATACCATACAGACGGTCCGCAGCATTCATCGTACCACGTCTGTGTGTAATAATAATAAACTGCGTATTTTTTGTTAATTTCTGAAGATAAGATGCAAAACGTCCGACGTTGGAATCATCCAGCGCTGCCTCAATCTCGTCAAGAAGACAGAACGGTGATGGTTTCAGGTTCTGGATCGCAAAAAGAAGGGCAATCGCCGTCAGTGCTTTTTCTCCACCGGAAAGCTGCATCATATTCTGAAGTTTCTTTCCGGGAGGCTGTGAAATGATCCGGATTCCTGCTTCAAGAATATCCTCATCCTCTGCAAGCTCCAGTGTTCCCTTTCCGCCACCGAACAATTCTTTAAAGGCCTTGTCAAATTCCCTCTGAATATCACGGAATTTTTCAGTAAACTGTTTGCGCATTCCCTCGTCCAGCTCCTGAATGATTCCTTCCAGTGTTTCTTCTGCTTTGACAATATCTTCGTACTGCGCGGATAAAAATGTATGACGTTCAAGAAGATTTTTGTAATCTTCGATTGCGTTGACATTGACGGAACCCAGCTTACGGATTTCATCCTTGATACGAAGAACATCTTTTTTGATCGTCTGCCGGTCTGTCAGCTCCTCTTTTCGGTACTGAAGGGCATTGTTCGGTGTGATTTCATATTCTTCCCACATATAGGAAATCTGGGATTCCCGCTGCTCTTCGATTTTTTCTGCCTGACTGCGCAGACGGAAACACTCTTTATCAAGCAACGATGTCTTTTCAGAGAGATGATCCCTCTTTTCGAAAAAAGACTTGTGGCTGGTACTGCGTTTTTCCTTTTCTTCCTGCCATTCGATACGTCTGGCATCCAGAACCTCTTCCTTACCTGTACATTCGGTAACAGCTTTTTTGAGTTCTTCAATACCGTCTTCTTTTTTATGTATTTCTTCGGCACTTCTGGAAAGATTTTCAGTGATTTCTTCGGACTCCCTGTGGTATGCTTCAATCTCATTTTCCAGACGGCTGATATTTTCCTGAAGGAAATGGTTCTGCTGCTCCAGAGATGATTCTTCCAGACGGATCTTTTCAAGTACATGATTTTTCTCTGTCTCTTCTGCCTTCCATTCCTCTAATTCTTTTTGCTTTGTCTCGATGAAAACTTCAAGTTCTTTTTCATCTTTCTGGGAATCTTCCAGTTCACGGGCGATGCTGCTGTGATCCTGACGGATCTCGCCCGCCTGCTGTCGCAATTCCTCCTGTTCGCGTTCGATCCGGCGGTAACTGCTCTGAATTTCATCTTCTTTTTCCTGAATCTGGGCAAGATTCATCTTTGCGGTATTCTGCTCGACATACTGCTGTTGCAGCTGCTGCTGGAAATCAGCAATGGTATCTCGAAGTACATTACGTCTGCTGCGGTTTTCACCGATCGCACGCTGCGTCTCTTCAAGTTCTTTCTTGAGGATTCCGACGCTTCTCTCCAGTTCTTCAATCTCACGTCGTCTTCCAAGCAGATTACTGTTATTTTTGAATGCACCACCTGTCATGGAACCGCCCGGGCTTAAAGATTCACCCTCGATCGTAACCATACGGAGACTGTAACGGTATTTTTTACCAATAGCAATCGCATGGTCAATATTATCTACGACCAGCACACGACCAAGAAGATACATAACGAGTTCGCTGTACTCATCATCTGCTTCTACAAGCGTATTTGCTGTTCCGACAACACCCGGTTCACGCAGGACATCTTTCTGCGCAAGGCCACCACGTCCACTGATATTGGAAAGCGGAAGGAAAGTTGCCCTTCCGTAGCGGTTCTTCTTCAAAAAGCTGATCATACGCTTCGCAGTCTGTTCATTATCTGTAACAATATTCTGGATACTGCCACCAAGTGCTGTCTCGATAGCAACTTCATAATCTTTCTGTACATGAATAATATCGGCAACTACGCCCCGGATACCCGGTTCACGGCTTTTTTGCTCCATAACGCGGCGGATACTGTTACCGTAACCATCATACCTCTCTGTAATGTTGCGGAGAGATTCCAGACGGGATGCCTCCCTGTGATATGCAGTTTGCCCGATTTCCATCTGAGAATTCTGTTTCTTTAATTTTTCCTGAATCTGATGGATTTCTTCATCGAGACGTACACATTCTGCATTTGTTGACTGAATTACATTGGTCACCGCATCATATTGTTTCTGCGCTTTCTCACGGTCACTTTCCAGAATTGCTTCTTCACTCTTCAAACGAAGGATACGCTGACTGACTTCTGCCTTACGGATATCAAGCTGTTCCATCATGGCATCAAATCGCTGTGCTTTACCTTTGGTTGTCGCACGGCTGTTGAGAATTTCAATGATCTCATTTTTGCCGTCTTCCACTGCCTGTGTACATTCATCTACATTGGAGACAATATTTTCGAGAGATTCTGTCTCTTTTTTCAGATTGTCTCTGGTTTCTTTTAATCTATTGTAAAGAGCTGCCCTTTCTTCGGTCAGCTTTTCTTTTTCTTCGCTTCGCTTCTGAAGATCGTCTTTTAACACTGTCAGACGTGATCTGAAATGTTCACTGTTTTGTCTGCCGGATGATATCTGTTCTTCAAGGACTTTGACCTGCCCCTCATACTGCTGTTTGAGAAGTGCATTTTCCTGCTGTTCCTCTTTCAGCGCATCCAGCTTTGTATTCAGCTCTTCCAGTTCCTGTTCCAGGCGCTCGTACTCTGCCTTTGTCTGTTCGTATGCCGACTGCGCCTCGTCAAGTTCCTGCTGTGCCTGCGAAAGCTTTGTTTCCAGCTCATTCAGAAGTTCGCCTGTACGCTGGTGATCCAGAAGGAAAAGGTTGATATCCAGTTCTTTCAGTTCGTCTCTTTTTGCAAGATAAATTCTGGCTGTTTCAGACTGACGTTCCAGAGGTCCGAGCTGTTTGGTCAGCTCACTTAAAATATCTGTCACACGCACAAGATTCTGTCTTTCTTCATCCAATTTCTTGAGTGTGGTTATTTTTCTTCGTTTAAATTTAACGATTCCGGCAGCCTCATCAAAAAGCTCCCGTCGTTCTTCCGGCTTACCGCTCAGGATCTTGTCAATCTGTCCCTGTCCGATAATAGAATAACCTTCTTTACCGATACCGGTATCATAAAACATCTCCTGAATGTCTTTCAGACGGCAGCCGCTTCCATTGATCAGATATTCGCTTTCACCGGAACGGTAAAGTCTTCTGGCAACAGTCACCTCGTTATAGTCTACCGGAAGTTTGTGATCGCTGTTATCCAGTGTGATTGAAACAGATGCAAAGCTTAAAGGCTTTCTGTTTTCTGTACCGGAAAATATGACATCCTGCATATTTCCGCCTCGAAGCTGCTTGGCGCTCTGTTCACCGAGTACCCATCGTACTGCATCACCGACATTACTCTTACCACTGCCGTTCGGTCCGACGATTCCGGTAATTCCGTTATGAAATTCAAAGTTGATTTTCTGAGCAAAGGATTTGAAGCCATATACTTCAATATTCTTTAAATACATATCTCACCTGCCCGTTTAATTTGTGGCTGTCAGAATTTCTTTTCCTGAATCGCCTGATAGGCAGCTGCCTGTTCTGCTGCCTTTTTGGTATGGCCCGTGCCATTTCCCACAACCTGACCGTTAACCTGAACGACTACGGTAAAGCATTTATCATGATCCGGTCCCTCTTCACCTATAAGAACATATTCAATCGGCTGAAGTCCCTTTTCCTGTACAAGCTCCTGAAGAATCGTTTTGCTGTCATAAAAAAGCTGTTTATGTTCAATATCATTCAGAATAAAATTCAGAACAAATTTTTTCGCATTGGAAAAACCACCGTCCAGGTAGATTGCGCCAAGAAGCGCCTCTGTCGCATCGGAAACGATAGAATCACGGTTACGTCCTCCTGTCATGTTTTCTCCCTTACCAAGAAGCAGAAATTCCGGAAGACCGAATTCTCTTGCGCAATATGCCAGGCTTGGTTCACACACAAGACTTGCACGTTTTTTTGTCAGCTCACCTTCCGGGATCTGCGGAAATTTTTTGTAAAGAAAATCACTGCTGATCAGTTCAAGTACAGCATCTCCAAGAAACTCCAGACGTTCATTACATCCAAGTTTTCCGAGTTTTTTTTCATTTGCATAGGAACTGTGTGTCAGCGCCTGTCTCAGCAGTTTTTTGTTCTGAAATGTATATCCTATGATCTGTTCCAACTGTTCCATTTTATTTTCCTTCTTTTTTGTTATTCTTTATCCGGTGCCTCAAAATGAACCGGCTGAATACGTTCTGCAATTTTTTCGTTGATCTTCTGCTGTTTGAACTGCACACACTGGAAAATCGCGTGTTTGATCTCAACAGCCTTCGCGCTTCCATGCGTCTTGACAACAAGTCCTTTGAGTCCGAGAAGCGGAGCCCCACCGTATTCGGTAGCATCAAAACTCTTCAGAGTCTGTTTCAGTGCAGGTTTTACCAGAAGTGCTCCAATCTTGCTCTTCATGGTACTCATCATTCCTTCTTTTATTTTGTGGATCAGCTCAGAGCTGACACCTTCATAAAGTTTGAGAATGACATTTCCGACAAAAGCTTCGCAGACAATAACGTCTGCATAGCCGGCTGGAATATCCCTTGCTTCAATACTTCCGATAAAGTTGATTCCCTCTGCTTCTTTAAGAAGCGGGAAGGTCTCTTTGACAAGTGCATTGCCTTTTTCTTCTTCTGCACCATTATTGACGATCGCAACACGTGGATTTTTGATTCCGACAACATGCTCCATATAGATAGAACCCATTTTTGCAAATTGCACCAGATGAGATGGTCTTGCATCTACATTTGCTCCACAGTCAATCAGAAGCGAAACTCCCTTGGCGGTCGGAATCAGCGGGGCAAGCGGCGGTCTCTCAACGCCTTTGCTTCTGCCCACCAGCACCTGTCCGCCTACGAGAACTGCACCGGTACTTCCGGACGAAACAAACGCATCTGCTTTTTGTTCTTTGACCATTTTCAGCCCGACAACGATGGAAGAATCTTTCTTCTTACGGATTGCAAATACCGGAGGTTCTGCTGTTTCGATTACTTCTGTTGCATTTACCACCTCAATCCTGTCTGTCGGATAATCCTGGTATTTCTTAAGTTCTGAATAGATCACTTCCTCCTGTCCTGTAAGAATCACCTGAATATCATCCCGCTCCTTCACAGCGTCCACTGCAGCTCTGACCGGTTCCACAGGTGCAAGATCTCCGCCCATGGCATCTACAACAACTTTTACTAATTCTGCCATATTGTTCCTCCTGTATATTCTGTATCTATTTAAAAATGTTCTGTAATGATTGTAAAAAATCTCAAACTTTATCATACTAAAGAATCAGCAGAAAATCAACCCTGTTCCTGGTTGATTCTGCTGATTCCATATATCAGATATAGAATTTTCTATTTCTGTGCTTCAATCTGTTCTGCAAGATCATTCAGATACACCCAGCGGTCCATCTTTTCTTCAAGCTGTACCTCTGCTTCTTCTTTTTGCTGTGTAAGTTCATTTAACTTACCGGAATTTGTTGCATTAGCCATGATATCAGCATCCAGTTTCTCAATTTTGCTCTCCAGCGCTGCAATATCATCATCAATCGTTTCAAATTCACGCTGCTCTTTGTAACTGAATTTCAGTTTTGAAGGACGATTTTGTTTCCATGTTTTTACGGATTCTTTCTCTTCTGCAGAATCTGCAGAAACATTTTTTGAGGCAGAAGATTTTGTGGCCGGCGCTTCTTCAAAATGGCCTTTGCGCTTTTTTGCTTCAAGGTAATCTGTGTAGCCGCCTTCATACTGTGTGAGATTTCCTTCTCGGTCAAACTCAAAAATACGCTCTGCAAGATTATCAAGAAAATAACGGTCATGCGATACGGCGATCACAATACCTGCAAAAGAATTCAGATAATCTTCCAGAATCGTCAGTGTAGGAATATCTATATCATTGGTAATCTCGTCAAGCAGCAGCACGTTTGGTGCAGATGCGAGTACTTTCAAAAGATAGAGGCGCTTCTTTTCACCACCGGAAAGCTTCTCGATTGGTGCATACTGCATGGCAGCATCAAACAGAAACTGCTCAAGAAGTTTTGATGCACTGATCAGTCCATCCTTTGTCGGAATAAACTCTGCAACGTCTTTGATATAATCAATAACGCGCTGCGAAGTATTCATATCTTCGATTTCCTGTGAAAAATATCCAATCTTTATAGTATCACCGATCTCAACCTCTCCGCTGTCCGGTTGAATGATTCCTGCTATGATTTTAAGAAGAGTGGATTTTCCGCAGCCATTCGGCCCGATGATACCAAGACGCTGATTTTTCAGAACAATATAATCAAAGTCCCTGATGCATATACGGTCGCCGAATTTTTTTGAAATATGATGCAGCTCGATCGTTTTTTTACCCATTCTCGTCTCGACAGAATCAATTGCAACATTGGTATCCCGTACAGGCGCTGACGAATTTTTCATTTCTTCCAGACGGTCAAGACGTGCTCTCTGCTTTGTGCTTCTTGCACGGCATCCACGTTTTGCCCATTCAATCTCCATACGGAGGATACTCTGTTTTTTACGCTCAGAAGCCATTTCCATTTCTTCACGCTGGGCTTTTAATTCAAGAAATTCCGAATACTTTGCTTCATAACTGTAAAGTTTGCCGTGGCTGATCTCCAGTATCTTATTCGTAACGCGATCAAGAAAATAACGGTCATGTGTAACCATGATCACAATTCCCTTAAAGCGGTTAAGATAATCTTCAAGCCAGGACGCCATCTCATTATCCAGATGGTTGGTCGGCTCATCAAGGATCAGCACATCGGTGGGATTTACAAGCACGGCAGCCAGCGCTACACGTTTTTTCTGTCCGCCGGAAAGATGTGCGATCTCTTCTTCGTGCTCCTCGATTCCCAGTTTATTCAGGACCATATGTGCTTCTGTCTCCGGATTCCAGCTCTGTTCTCTCTGCCCCTGCGTCACATAGGAAAGAATGGTAGCCCCTTCCGGGAAAGTCGGATGCTGGGAAAGAAAACTGATACGCAGGCCATTCTGCATGATCACCTGACCGTCATCTGCTTCTTCCAGTCCTGCAAGGATACGCAGAAATGTTGTCTTTCCCGTTCCGTTGATTCCGATGATTCCTATCTTGTCTCCCTGATGGATCCCGCAGGAAATATCATCAAAGATCACTTTATCTCCATAAATTTTACTGATATGCTCCAGGTTCAAAACATTCATGTCTTTTTCTCCTTGCCGTTAAATCTGTGATTCTTTTTTTGGGAATTTCATAAAATAATAAATAATAAACAAAACAGCGGTAATTCCCCACGAAACCGGATAACTCAGCATGATCGTGTTGATTCCGGAATGAGTCGGGAAGACACCGAACATCCATATAATACGGATCATACATACACCGCCACATGTAAGCAGCATCGGAACCAGCACCCGTCCTGCTCCACGGAGTGCACCGGACAAAATACCGATCACAACATACATAAAATATGACGGAAGCAGGAAATGCATCATATCCACGCCAATCCGAACAACCCCCTCGTCCGTCGTAAACAGACGGTAAAGAGGACCTGCCAGTGCATACAGGACACCGCTTACCAGAAACGCTCCTGCATATGCCATCACCATGCATACACCCACGCTCTTTCGCATCCTGCGCACTTTCCCTGCACCAAAATTCTGACCAACAAAGGTTGTGATCGAGATTCCAAAGGCATTGACAACCATCCAGTAGACTGCATCGATCTTTGCAAAGGTTCCCCAGGCAGCCACCGTATCAGTACCAAGTTCGTTGACAAATACCTGAATGATCAGGTTTGCAATCGTGTACATCGTTGCTTCCAGTGCTGCCGGAATGCCGATTCTAAGAACTGCCCGGAGGGATACTCTGTAAAAACGGATTTCCCGAAATCTCAGTTGGAACAGATCATTTCCCTTCATCAGAATCCATGTCACCATAGCTGCACTGATACCCTGGCAGGTCACCGTTGCAAGTGCAACACCCATTACCCCCATATGAAAGATTACGACAAGAAGAATATCCAGTGCGATATTTAACACACAGGTCATGATCAGTACGTATAATGGTCTTTTTGAATCACCGACTGCTCTCAGGATCGAAGCCCCCATATTATAAATAATATTAAAAATCATACCACAGAAATAAATGTGCAGATAGGTAATGGAATCTGTCATTAGTTCCGAGGGTGTTTTCATCATAACCAGTACATTCGGTGAAATCATGAACCCCATGATACCGACCACTGCACCTGTCACAATTGCAAATGCATAGGCTGTATGTAATGTTTTATGAAGATTTTGCCTGTCTCTGGCGCCATAAAACTGTGCCATAATAACGGATGCTCCCGAAGTCAGTCCGACAAACACCTCGACAATCAGCATTACGATCTGATTTACAGACCCACCAACAGCTGCCAGTGCCTCTTTACCTACAAAACGACCGACAACAATACTGTCGGCCGTGTTATATATCTGTTGAAAAAACGTTCCGATTACAATCGGAAAAAAGAAAATCAAAAGCCATCTTCACGCCCGCGCAGGGCCTACCGCCTGCGCGGGCGCTTTGCGTCCGGGCGGGCCGGATATTCCGGTTTTGCCGCCCTGACTTACCGATACCTGCACCTGCTGTGCAAGGTCCGGCGCAAACGCGCGCCCCGCCACGTCTCCTATGCGCTGCGCGGGGAGCTGCGCCGCTTCGACCGGTATCTGGCACAGCATCAGTTCCTGCTGGAACACAAAATCACGGACAGCGCCGCACTCTGTGCGTACAGGGCGCAGACGGAAACAGAGATCGAACGCATGACGCACCGGCGTGCGGTGCTGTACCGGAAAAGGGGGGATACATCCAATGGTATGAACCGTGCGGAGCTGTCCGCCCAAATCGACCGTCTGACCAGCGCGCTTCGGGCCATGCGCCGGGAACTGCGCCTGTGCGAGCAGATCGAGGCGGATATGGAGCATATCCGGGACCAGCTTGCATTGGCCCATATGGACGCGCAGCGGGAAGAAACGAAAAAGCGAAAGGAGGTGAAGCGCGATGAATATGGGAGGTGACGCGGCGGAGCGTCTGGTGCGGGACAGCCTGATGATCACGGAGGAGGCTGTGAAGCTGGCCGGGCTTGGCGCAAAAAACCTTGCGGCGATCCTGGTGGCTCTGGCCAAAGAGGAGGAAAAGACCCATGGCCCCACGCGTCTGACACGTTTGCTGCGCAGCGGCGAGGAATTGAAGCTGCTGCCCATCAAAAGCGAAGACCTGCGGCAGTTCCGACAGCTTGCAAAGGAATACGGCGTCCTGTTCTGCCCGATCAAAAACAAATCTCTGGACAACGGGCTGAACGATATCCTGTTTCCGGCCAGCGCGGCGGCAAGCATCAACCGCGTGCTGGAGCATCTGGGCTACCCTGTGCCGCGGGAAAAGGCGGTGGAGGTAAAAAAAGAAGCCGCCCGCGGTCGGTCCGGCAGCGCCTCGCAGACACGCGG
>OGRN01003479.1_pt1 | contig 11139 bp, 10 predicted proteins | sample 1553401 | NCBI WGS metagenome assembly OGRN01 (sample SAMEA2580096, study PRJEB22360) | human gut metagenome | biome: human gut; feature: human-associated habitat; material: faeces | place: Denmark | collected 2008/2010 | reverse complement strand
TCATTTGAACGGTGCTACAAAATAAGAAAAAACGCTTGACTCTACATCTGTTGTAGATTTTATAATACGGGTAGTTTAACCAAAAAGGAGGATTAGGCAATATGGAAAAGGACCTTACTACCGGCAGTGTGTTCAAAAATGTTGTATTATTATCATTGCCGTATCTGCTCTCGTATTTCCTTCAAACGCTCTATGGTATGGCTGACCTATTTATCATCGGACAGTTCGAGGGTGTAGCCAGTACTACCGCTGTTTCTATCGGCTCACAAGTGATGCACATGCTTACGGTTATGATTGTAGGGTTATCGATGGGAACAACCGTCAGCGTTGGTCAGGCAGTGGGGGCAGGAAATCGAAAACAGGCAGCGCATAACATCGGGAATACGGTAATATTGTTTCTGGTGCTTTCCATTGCACTTACGGCCATCCTGTTATCCCTTGTTCATCCCATTGTCGTTGCCATGTCTACGCCAGCGGATGCGGTGAGCGGTACGGTCACCTATTTGACCATCTGCTTTATCGGGATTCCGTTTATTACCGCTTATAATATTATCAGTTCGATTTTCAGGGGATTGGGCGATTCCAAAAGCCCGATGTATTTTATTATCGTTGCCTGTGGGGCAAACATTTTGCTGGATTATCTGTTCATCGGAGTCATGGGACTGGATGCGGCCGGAGCAGCACTTGGAACGACCATCGCACAGGCAGTCAGTGTCATTGTTTCACTTACCGTGGTCATAAAAAAGGGCACAGGGATCAAATTAAGAAAATCGGATCTTCGTCCGAAGAGACATACGATGAAAAACATATTGAAAGTCGGTGTGCCGGTTGCACTGCAGGATGGATTTATCCAGATATCGTTTATTGCAATCACAATATTTGCCAACCAGCGTGGATTAAATGATGCGGCGGCGGTAGGTATTGTGGAAAAGATCATAGGGATCCTGTTCTTGGTACCGTCTTCTATGTTGTCAACGATATCGGCACTGGCATCGCAGAATATTGGTGCAGGCAAGCATGACCGTGCACGCCTGACATTGCGGTATGTATTATGTATGACAGTAGGATATGGATTAGTTGCGGCAACGATTGTGCAGTTTGTATCTGTTCCGTTTGTTGGACTATTCACGAATGACGGGGCAGTACAGATACTTGGAGGACAGTATTTACGAAGTTATGCATGGGACTGTGTATTTGCAGGAGTACATTTCTGCTTAAGCGGATATTTTTATGCATATGGCTTGTCTATCGTATCATTTATCCACAATTCCATATCTATCGTATGTGCCAGAATTCCACTGTCTTATTATGCGGCAACGCATTTTCCGGATACATTATTTCCGATGGGGTGTGCGGCACCGGCAGGATCGATCATCTCAATCATTATCTGTGTTGGCGTACTGATATGGATGAATAAACACACGGAAAAATATATGGAAAGAACGTAGTGATCGGAGAGAAAATATATGACGATCGGAATTATAGAAGACGACACATTATTACATCAGGCACTCAAAACAGCACTGCAAAACGCAGGCTATCAGACCGTATCCGCATATACAAAACAAGAGGCTCTTACTACAATTACAGGCAGTGAGAGCCTTCTTCTCATTGACATTGGACTTCCGGACGGCAATGGACTTGCATGTTACAAAAAGATCCGGGAAAAGGCAGAGATACCGGCCATTTTCCTGACAGCAAGAGACGAAGAAACGGATATGTTGACAGCATTTGACACAGGAGCAGACGATTATGTGGTAAAACCATTTTCCATGAAAGTGCTTCTAAAGCGCATAGAGGCAGTGATCGGACGGAACAACAGAGAAAAACAACTGGCATGTGGAGAAATAATATTATTTCCTGATAAGAAGCAAGTATACAAGAACGAAAAGGAAATTATCCTTACAGCCAGAGAATATCAGTTACTGGAATATCTGATGTACAATCAGGGAAATGTACTGACGAAAGAAAATATCCTGGAATATGTATGGGGACTGGATGGTCAGTTTGTAGTGGATAATACCGTCAGCGTTACGATCAACCGGCTGCGGAAAAAGATAGAAACAGATGCAGGATCACCGATATATCTGAAAAATGTATTTGGATTGGGATACAAGCTGGAGTGCGTCTGAAAAAGTAATGGCAGATACAAAAAGGAAGAGAAAAGAATGAATATCATAATAATCGTAGTGGCAGTAACGGCAGGAGTAATTCTGGGTGGAACTGCCATATATGTTTATCAGGGAAAATGCAGACAGAAAGAACTTAAGTTATTGGCAGAATGTATGGAAAAGATATTGCGAGAGGAAAAGATCCGGGAAACAAAAGCAGGGGAAGAGACATTATATGCAAGACTGGAATCCAGACTGGTAAGGATCCAGGAAATGTTAAATGGACGGACAGAAGCTGCGGAGAAGAGTAAAGATGAGATCCAGAAGCTGATTTCAGAGATTGCACACCAGATGCGGACACCCCTTGCCAATATCAGGACATATCAGGAATTATTAGAGGAAGAATGGAGTAAAACCGGGACAAAGACGGATGAAAATGTGGATAACTATCTAAATGCAATGAGATCCGGAGAACAACAACTGGAATTCCTGACAGAAGGATTCGTGAAGATGTCCAGACTTGAGCAGAACATGATTCAGGTACGAAAAGAAGAGACAGATCTGTTAAAGACCGTGAGAAACTGTCTTGGAAGAATTCAAAAGCGGGCAGAAGAAAAACAGATTGCATTTAGGATAGAGCTGCCGCAAGAAGTCAACTGTCCGCATGATGCCAACTGGATTGGGGAAGCAATCGATAATGTTCTGGATAATGCCGTGAAATACAGCCGGCCTGGCGGAATCATAGAAATGAGAATCCAGAAGAATGAAATGCATGCAAAGATTACTGTAAAAGATAATGGGCTTGGAATTGAAAAGGGAGAAGAGCATAAGATTTTCCAGAGATTCTACAGAGGAAAGAACGTGACCACACAGAAAGGTTATGGAATCGGACTTTATCTGGCGAGAAAAATTATCGGCCTTCATGGCGGATTTATGATTGCAAAAAACAGATATTCGGAAAAAGGTCTGATGATCGAGATAAATCTTCCAGTCTGTTAGAAGTTTGTTAGATTTGTCCTGTATGCTGTATGAGACAAGTGAAAGTTACGATACGAAACGGACACAATTATAAGCAAGGAGAAAAAATCTTATGGAAATGATAAAAGCAGCAGGATTAAAGAAATATTATGTGACAGATAATTACGAAGTCCATGCGCTGGACGGAGTGAGTCTGTCCGTAGAAGAAGGGGAATTCCTGGCAATCATCGGTACATCAGGAAGCGGGAAGACGACATTACTTCAGATCCTGGGCGGCCTGGATGAACCCACTGCAGGTGGCGTCTGGATACGCGGCAACAGTCTGAAAGATATGACGGAAGATGAACGCACGATATTCAGGAGAAGGAATATCGGATTCGTATTTCAACAGTATAATCTGATCCCTGTTATCAATGTATATGAGAATATCGTACTTCCGCTCAGACTGGACAGTGCAGAGATTGATGAAAAATTGCTGGAAGATATTGTCAGAACGTTAAAGATTGGAGAAAAGTTAGAGAATCTCCCGGAAGAACTGTCCGGCGGACAACAACAACGAGTGGCAATTGCAAGGGCGTTAATGGTAAAGCCGGCAGTACTTTTGTGTGACGAGCCAACAGGAAATCTGGACTCTGTCACAAGTATGGAAGTAATTTCATTGTTGAAGACTTGTGCAGCAAGATTCCACCAGACGGTGATTGTTGTGACCCATCAGGAAGCGATCGCACAGATGGCAGACCGTATCCTGCGCGTAGAAGACGGGAAATTATACAATGCGGAGGTGTAATGAAATGAATGGATTTACACCGAACAATAATACGAACGTGATCCGGCTGCTTTCGGAAGCTATCAGAAAATGTAATAAAAGCAGAAACCGGATTCTTATGGGAGCAGTCGTTTTATGTATTCTTACACTGACATTTGTCTTTGGAACGGCTTACGGAAAAATAAATGCAGAATATACGAAAAATATTCGGATGGATGGAACAACGGCATCCACTTACATAGAAGAGGGAACAAAGCAGCAATATGAAAAAGCACGTTCCTTAGGATATGTAAGAGAAACCGGAAGAAGAATGAAAATGGGTGAAGCCACAGAATCCGGAAAGAAAGAATCTATCTGTTCCATACAAGTGCTGGATCAGACTGCATGGGAAAAGATGATGAAGCCCGCCTATACCGGTGTCCATGGAACCTATCCCAAAAAGCAGCAGGAAATCATGCTTCCGGTAAAGACATTAAAAAAGCTTGGAATTGATAATCCGAAAAGAGGGATGAAGATAGCACTTGATATATCGATCAGCTTTTTTCAGACAGAAAAAGAAGAGTTCAAATTATCAGGCTGGTACAGTGCTTATACAGAAGATAATGGAAGAAGCAAAGCAATCGGATATGTGTCAGAAAAGAAACTGAAGGACTGGGGTTATGATATTAAAGAGGGTTCGGATATTCTGATCTGTCCGGCGAATGACATGGACTGGAAAGATACAGAAGAAAAATTATATGAAGATGTACCGATGAAAGACAATTCCCAACAGATCATTGCGACAGATACGGCGAAGAATCGGGCCGTAAAAGAGATGACGGGAAGTTACGGGATGGCAGTAGTAGAGGCCGTTGTGATTATCTGCGGAATATTCTTACTTGTCTACAATGTGATGCAGATATCCATGTCGGGCGATATCCGGCAGATGGCGCTGCTTCATACGATCGGTACAACGAAAAAGCAGATCCGTAAGATCTATATCCGGCAGATCATGCGGACGATAGTGCCCGGATGTATTACAGGGACAGTTTTGTCGGTTCTGCTGCTGCGATATCTGATACCGGAACTAGTGGGAAGGCAGTATCTGAATGGGTATGGAGGAGCGGAAGAACTGCAGATTTTTCGGATGGAAATCTTGTTGTTATCGGTAGCCTTCACGTTACTGGTAATTCTGGGTGCATCGGAACAGGTGATCAGGCAGACGGTAAACAGAACATGTATAGAGGGAATGCATTACACGGAGCAGACCGGAAGAAAGAAAAGGCATCGTAGAAGGACAGACCTGGGAAAAGGCACTTTTAATAAGAAAAAAAGAAGCGAAACACAGGAACTGTGCTTTATGGCGTGGAAAAACGTCACAAGATACCGGCAGAGATTTGTCATCACAGTCATTTCAATGTTCCTTGGAATAGAAATGTTCCTGATCGTTATGGTGATCACAACTGGAAGTGATTATGCGAATATCATTAATCAGAGACCGGATTTCCTGATCGCAGGGGAATTCAGTGAGTTTGCACAAAAAGAGGGAAGCGGGACAGAATATCAGACACAGTCGCCGGATCAAGATCCACTGAAATCAGAAGGAGATAGTTTCGAACTCTTATATGACAATGAATATGATGAATTTTCACCGATATCCGAAAAGGTGCGGAACCGCTTGTGGAATCTTGACGGTGTGAAGAAAAAGAAATCTTATATAACCGAAGGAGCCTATATGCTTTCCAGTATATCCAGAGATGGAGTACGTCCACTGGAAAAGGATACTTATCTGGGAAAAAATGTGGAATATGCAGAAGAAAGCAGTACTGATTATGAATCTGGGGCAAAGATGATCGAAGGACTGGATGCCGATACTGTTCAGATTGTCAGTGAAAATGAATTAAAAGCATTAAAAACTTATGTAGAGAAAAACAAGTTAAAAGTTGATATGGACAGTCTGGAAAACGGAACAGGGGTAATGATCATCCATGATCATAAGTTGTCACAAAAGCAGGGAAGACAGGCAGAAAAAGCAGTGGGAGAAACGGTATGTTTATCTCCTTTAAAGAATAAAGAAACGTGTATCCGGTGGAATTCCATGACGGACAAAGAAAGAGACAAGGAAGATGAGATAATAAAAGCAGAAACGCCGTCTACAGAATATACGTTAAGCGGCTATCTGGATAATCAGGCAGATGACTTCCCGGAGATCCACCAGACCTGGCATGGTGCAGAAGGAGATATCTATTATCTGGTCAGTGAAAAAGGATTTAACCGTTTACCTACGAAGAGAAAGACATTTTGCATGGAATTAAACGTAGAGAAAAAGAAAGAAAAAAAGATCATGTATGAAATCCAGAAGATTCTTTCGGCAGAAAATCAGCGGCGGAAAAGCAATACACAGACAAGCCTGGACGGCGAAGGAGAAGCAGGCATTTTCTACATTGCAAGATCAGATCTTATGCAGAAAAATGCAGACTACATCCGGGGAAACAGAATTATGTTCGGAAGTATCAGTGTAATATTATTGTGTGTCGGACTGGTTAATTATTTTAATACTATGTTTACAGGAATTGTGGGCAGGAAAAAAGAGCTGGAGATTATGAGAAAGATTGGAATGACACGCCGGCAGGAAAGAAAGCTGTTATTGCTGGAAGGCAGCTATTATGTACTGCTTATCGCAGGCCTTGTAGCGTCAGTTGGATCAATCATACTAAAAGGAATCAACGTTTATATGAGAAAACAGCTTTCTTATTTTACCTTTCATTATCCGGTAGGAGCGATTGCAGGAAGTATTGTAATTATGGAAATAATGTGCGTTATAATTTGTAACCTGCTTATATTGAAAAAGTAGGTTAAATAAATAATTTCACCAACTGCGTTTTATCCAGCACAAAAATCGATACATCCATAAAAAGATGCGCCAGTAGCGTACTAAGGATCACACCGTTGGAAGTCAACAGGAATCCACAGTGGAATCCATACCAGCATACGATGGCGGAATAACTTCCCATCAGTACCAGAAGCGGCAGATTTCTTGCGACACCTTGCAGTGTTTCTTTGATATCTTCAAGTGTAGAATCAAAGTACAGGAAACGGCCGACTGCCAGTGTGATAAAATACATGATCAGTGAATCATAGTTCGAATCATGGTAGATGAACTTGATATATAATAAGATCAGAATAATATAAAAGGCAGAGATCAGCCGCACGGACGCCTTTTGTCTGGTCGGAATTGCAGTTAACGGAACGAACAGGATATCGAACCAGTTTGTCATAAATACAGAAAATACCAGAAATAAAAGTAAGATAATGTTCTGGTATTTCTGCCAGTAAAAGGCAGCCTGTGGGATCCGCTCATCGATAATATAATAAAGAGACAGGAACAACAGTACCGAAGTACTGGAAAATACCATCTCATAAAAGCTTTCAATAAGCGAGATTTCTTTTACTTTGTGGATATGGTTCAGCTTCCGGATCTGTTTTGGCGTCAGATCCTGTGTATTAAGTTTATAGTGTTTCTTAAGCTTTGCTGCCAGAATAACGATCGCAAGCACTGCGATCAGGCAGAGCAGGGAGACAAGCATGAAGCCTCCGGCATTCTTAAAGTTAAAATAATGAATCAGATAATATTGGAACATATCATATACCTTCTTTGATGTAATATTTTTTCGGTTACATATTGTAGCACTTTGAAAAAATATTGCAAATAGGAGAATTAGTAGTGGCAGGTCTTGTAGATATGAAATTGAGTTAAGTGTCAAAAAAATTAAAAAAATTTAAAAAGTGCTTGCATTTTAGAAAATATCATGCTATTATAAATGAGCATTGTTGATGCGGGTGTAGTTCAATGGTAGAACACCAGCCTTCCAAGCTGGATACGTGGGTTCGATTCCCATCACCCGCTTTTTTGCTACCCTTTTTTATGAAGGGAGATATGTTGGCATTTACGGCTATGATTTCCTGGGGCTTCTATTCCGCAATCATCAAGAAAATCGGTGAATGGGATTATCCGACGGCAGCGGTGACCAGGAGAATCTATTTTTACGGAATGTTATTCCTGATTCCGGTTCTGATGTGGCAAGGGGTGTCATGGGATGTGACGGTTGTGCTATCTGTGGTGATACTGCATGAGAAGATGACGTTCGTATCTGTGACGGGAGCTCTGTTAATTCTGCTGGGACTGATCGTATCGCAGAAGAAAATTAATCAGAAAAAATAAAAGATTATAAGAAGCTTTGAATCCGGTGGATTATTGTGCCGGATCCAAGGCTTTTTTTGCCGTTGGTCGCTTGAAAGAAGCTGCAAAAGAAGATGCCGGTAAGAAATTCTGCAGATAATAAGCTGGATAAGAAATGAAAATGTGGATATCGGGTTCTGCGGTCAGCTGGAAATATACAGATATATATGAAAAAATATACAATAAAATATGGAAATATTCCTGTGACAAAACAGAAAGTTTGTTGTAAAATAACCGGTACAGTTCAAAAAACAATAATTAAGAAATGGAATATTTCAGATGAAATCATAGTGGAGGTTTACAGATATATGGAAAACGAACTTTTTGAAAAAGCGCCGGTACATAAGGCATATTTTAATATGGCATTACCGCTGGTATTCAGTATGGTCATTTCACTGGTCTATAATATGGTAGATACATTCTTCATTGCAAGAACGGGAAATACGAATCTGGTAGCAGGTGTGTCACTTGGAGCACCGATGTTCACGGCTATGATCGCACTTGGTGATATCTTCGGACTGGGTGGAAGTTCCGTGATCGCAAGATTATTCGGACAGAGGAAAGATGAGGATGCAAAACGCATCAGTTCCTTCTGTTTTTATGGAGCAATTATCTGCGGAGTGATCGTAACGGTATTACTTCTGATCTTCCGTGCACCGATGCTGCATTTATTAGGAGCGGATGCAAATACTTACAAATATGCATCACAGTACTATACATATCTGGTGCTGGGTTCTGTATTTATTATTGTATCATTTACACCGAACAACCAGCTCAGGTCAGAAGGATTTTCGAAAGCATCCATGGAAGGTTCCGTCCTTGGTGCAGTAGTGAATATTATATTAGATCCTATTTTTATTTCGGTACTGGGTATGGGAGCCGGCGGAGCCGCGATTGCAACAATCATCGGGTATATTGCGACGGACGCTTATTATGTGTGGATATATTTGAAAAAGAGTAAAAAGCTGTCGATTGATCCGGGACATATGCATATTAACATGCAAGAATTCAGACAGATCCTGGCAATCGGAATTCCTGCATCGATCACGAACTTTATGCAGAGCTTTGCAGTTACTGTTACAAACAGGAGTCTGCTTGTATATGGAAGCAATAAAGTTGCGGCGATGGGAATCGTGATGAAAGTAAATATGATCGCGGCGTTGATTCTGGTTGGATTTGCGTTCGGATGTCAACCGTTGGTTGGTTATAATTATGGGGCAAGGAATAAGAAACGTCTGAAAGAGATTCTCGCATTCTGTTATAAATTCGAATGTGGTCTGGCAGTTATACTGGCAGTAATCTTATCTGCCGGTGCAAGACCCTTGATCCGTGTATTCATGAAGACACCGGAGATTGTAGATTCGGGTGTGCTGATGTTACGTCTGCAGCAAGCAGGAATGATGTTTATGGCAGTCGTTCTGGTTACGACCTGTGTATTCCAGTCGGCGGGAAAAGCAATGGGAGCATTCTTGTTATCAGTCAGCCGTCAGGGTGTGATCTATGGAATTGTGATCGTTATTGCTTCGCATATGATCGGATATCATGGTGTGTTGGCAGCACAGGCTGTTTCTGATTTTCTGACAGCATTGATGGCTGCTATCCTGCTGAAACATGAGTTGTGGAGTGAATTAACCGATATAAAAAGGAATGAAGAAGCAGTATAGAAGTAGTATAATAAAAAGAAAGTATAGATGCAGGAAGGAAGATATGGATCATGTCATTAGAAAAAGCAAAGAAATATCTGGAAGAAAAAGGTTATGCAGATCACGTGATTGAACTGGAAGAATCAAGTGCGACGGTACAGCTTGCAGCAGAAGCTCTCGGTGTAGAGCAGGGAATGATCGCAAAGACGATGTCATTTCTGGTTGATGGAGAACCAATCCTGATCCTGACAGAGGGAACGGCGAAGGTTGATAATCGTAAATATAAGGATCAGTTTCATGTGAAGGCGAAGATGATTCCATTCGATGAAGTAGAAGAATATATCGGACATGCCCCGGGCGGTGTGTGTCCATTTGGAATTAAAGATGGAATTAAAGTTTATCTAGATGAATCTCTGAAACGTTTTGAGACGGTATATCCTGCAGTTGGTAATGACCACAGTGCAGTCAGACTTACGATTGCAGAACTGGAAGACGTTGCCGGGGCATGTGGATGGATTGATGTATGTAAAGAAATGTAAAGAAAGAGAGAAAGTGGATTGTCGGTAGATGATCCGCTTTTTTCTATGTATTTGCAAGTCTGTAATGGAGAATCATTATAATCTACTGTACCGTGAAGATGAAAGAGAATTGATTCCTATCTGTAAACAGATGAATGTCTCACTGATGCCATATAGCTCGCTTGCAGCAGGACACCTTGCAAGACCGACATGGAAATCCGAATCTTTAAGAGGAAGAACGGACAGAGTTGCGGTTGGCAAATATGACCGTATGGAAGACGCAGATATGAAGATTGTCACCCGCGTACACGAACTTGCAGAAAAGTATCAGTGTAAGATGTCGCAGATCGCAATCGCATGGCAGTGGGCAAAAGGTGTTACTTCGCCGATCATCGGTGCAACGAAGATGCAGTATCTGGATGATGCGGCAGGTGCATTGAACGTTCGACTGACAGCAGAAGGCATTGCATATCTGGAAGAGTGTTATGTACCACATCCGATTGTTGGTGCGATTGATAAGAATCCGGCGCAGGGTGTGATGTTGTTGGATGAGAAGAAATAGAGAAAATTATGAATAGACAGTAAAGCAGCTGGAGAATATCTGGTTGATAAAATTAATATTTCAGAAAGGCAAGTATCACGAAAAAAGATACTTGCCTTTTTCGTAACTATGCGATCATAAGAAACTATCAATGATGGGTACTGCCGCGCTAGATTATATTTTTACTGGAATGGCAAGAGAAAAAGTGCTGCATACCAGGAGCCGGGAATATGTTGTGGATGAAATATGGAAGTAGATTTTTCATTTTACTGGTACACAAATTTTTTAAAAAATTAGCACTCACCTCTTGACAGTGCTAATAATGCGTGCTATAGTACAAATAGAACAAAGGAAGAGAGATAA
>OGRN01003476.1_pt1 | contig 11147 bp, 9 predicted proteins | sample 1553401 | NCBI WGS metagenome assembly OGRN01 (sample SAMEA2580096, study PRJEB22360) | human gut metagenome | biome: human gut; feature: human-associated habitat; material: faeces | place: Denmark | collected 2008/2010 | reverse complement strand
CAGCATCCGCTATTGTCTGCAGCCGTGCCAAAAGACTCCATGTCCCTGGTTCATTCAAAAAGTTACGTTCCCCCACGGCCTTATGCGCATAAGCGAAAGCGTCCAGCCGCACGATAGAGGCTCCATACCCTGCCAACATGTGCAGCGTGTCGGCATAAAATTTCCACACCAATGGCGAAGCCACATTCAAATCCATCTGCCCCAAATAGCGGCGTCGGGATTCCAACAGGTCGGTCAGGGGAACACGCAACGTTTCCCAGCGCCCCAGATCAAGTTCTGCCGGGCGCTTACCCGCCGCCAACTGGATCCGCAGACTTTCTGTCAGGACACAGGCGGATCGGTACTGCATCCCCAGTTCGGACACCAACTCCCGCGCATCAGGGCAAGGGTAGTCTACCTGCTGGTAGAATGTGTTCCAGTAGGGTTTTTCGGTGCCATCGGGCATACGCACCATCAGAATGGGTAGCCCTGGTTTGCGGAAAAACATCTTATGCAAGTACTCCGGTGTCGGCTGTATATATCCCCCCGGCATCATCTCGCCGCAGCCCGCCCAGAACGCGTTCCAGTCGATGAAGAAGTCCTTATATTTCGACATTTCCCCATTTTTCAAAAGATCTTGAAACTGCGGTGACAGGACCGAGGCGTGGTTCAGGATAAAATCGAGTTTCAGCCGTATTCCCAAAGCACGGATGCGCTCCAAATCCTGCGGCGTCGCCAGCAACTCGTTCAAACTGTAGTCTACAACCGAAAAGCCGCGGTCGAGATCTGTGTTGAAAACACTGGGGAGAATATAAAACGCACCGAAAGCATCTTTACAGCTGCTTTCCAGCAAATCTGCAATGTCACTTAACGTCCCGCCCAAACTGTCCGGGTAAGCGTTCAGCATCGGCGTCAGAGACAGCTCATCTTTTTTCGCATTTGCCACCATGTTCACCTTCCTTGTGCAGCAGCGTAGGCTGCCGTGTCGACCATCGTGCCGTCCCGGTTCTGGATCAGATCCGCATCGCAGGCGCGGCGGTTCAGCATTGCCTGCTCAATTTCCAGCACCATTGTTACAAAGGGGCTGTCGGCCCCGGCGTCTCGGCTGCGGGCCACACGGCAGGCCCGGGGTTTCTCCTGTGTACTGTTAAAAAACACTTTCAGATTGGTATTTTTCAGGTCGGCACTGCCTGCGTGGGTCCATTCCAGCAGCAGCACATCCACATCGGCGAAGTTCTTCGGCTCATACCAGCGCTCCCACTCTTTACGGCCCATACGCTTAAGCCACAGCACCGGCGCACCGGCACGGAACTGCGCCAGCACTGCGTTCAGTGCGTCGTAGTCCTGCTCGGCAGTCCGGCCCAAATATCCCGCCAGCGCGGCCCGCCCTCCCTGTTGGTAGATTTGCATCCATGGGTATGCCGCACATTGGCGCGGATCACTGTCGATTCCGGTTTTCTGCAGCGGCTGCAAGTCGGCGAAGCGTTCCGGAGTGTATTCCCCGGCTGCAAGCAGTGCCTTAAGTCCGGCGCTGCGAAAGATTGTCAACCGCTCCTCATCGTTGTGCTGGGGGATACGGCGGGGGTAGTTATCTCCGGAGAGCACGTATCCCTTCAACCCGACCATCGCCAACGCCTCCCTCAGGGCGGCAGCACCGCTGGTCTTGCCGGAGCCTGAACCTCCGCTGACAGCGATGACAAGTTTGGCCGGAATATCCGTACCATATTTTTCTTCCAGTTTCGTGACCAGATGCGGCAGCAACTTCTCCACACGACGGCAGACAGGGGTTGAGATATGCGCCGTGTCGCCGGGCATATCACCGCCCTGCACATTTTCCAGCGGCATTAGAGTAATGCCTTGCTGCAATGCCTGCCAGCACACATATTTTTCCGGGCTGAACATAAAAGCCTCCTTACCAAAAATGCCCTGCGGCAAAAACCGCAGGGCAATCATGCAAGTTGTCAACGGTTGCAGGGCATTTCGGGATTATCCTCAGCGCCCTTGCAAACCTTAGCGCCGCGAATCCATGCTTCATCGACGCATACATACTTAATGCGCACACGGCGGCCCCACGCATAAGCCGCGTGAATCTTGCCATCCTTGCTTTGCATCATGACAGGGTACTCGTAGCGGCGGTTGTTCACATCGTTCCATGGACCGATGAAACCCTCACCATGTTCTACAATGCGGCGCCACGGCCATGTTTTGCCACCATCCTCCGAGATTGCCATTGCCACAGGGCATCGCTGGTCGGGCCAGACGGTACGGCTACCATCCTCATTGAAAGAGACATCATTATAAATGATGGCAAGTGCGCCGCTCTGCAGCTTGATGGCCGAGATACTGGCGTTGTTGTTGCGCAGCGGGGTGGGTACCGGCACGCTCCATGTTTCGCCGTTGTCATTGGATTCCGAGCGGTAGATATGGTCGGCTGCACGGCTGCGCAGCAGGCAGACCAGTTTGCCGGGTTCCAGTTCAATAACATTGCCGTGAACACGGCCACGGCTTTCGGGGATCTCCACCCCGCCATGTCTTGCCCTGATCATCGGAAATCTGGATAACCGTCACGTCGCTGCCCAAACGGGTACCGTCCAGCGCACAGATAAAGTTGTTGAAGATCCAACGCCCGTTGGAAAGCACCTGAATCTTCTGGCGGCAGAAAGAGCCTGGACGGGTAAATACAGCCTCTGTGGGGCCCCATGTGCGGCCCCCATCGCGGGAAATTTTGCGGCGGATCTCTGCCGTGCCCTGCAGGCTGTCGTCACTGTTGTCATCAGGCTTTTTAGCCGCCTGTGCCGTGTACATCAGCCAAATGTCACCGTTGGGGTTTTGGAACAGTGAGGGGTTCTGCTCACTGCGGGTCGGGTCATCCGAGACAATGACCGGCTGCTCCCACTGTTCGGCGTCGGCAGGCAAGCGGGCCACCGCAATGCTGATGTCGGCGTTTCCCTCACGGGAACCGGCAAACCAGCAGCAGAGCAGATCGCCGTTTTCCAATTCCAGCAAATCAGGTGCGTGGCAGCTTTCCCACGGGTTGGGGATCAGAGATTCCACCATATCAACGGCGGTGTCACGGTAGAGTTTGCCGTCATCACCCAACGTTGGCAGATCAATAATATTACGTGCCATTTGTCAATCCTTTCTCAGCCCTTGACGGAGCCGATGAGAATACCTTTCTTAAAATACTTCTGAACGAACGGATACACACAGATGATGGGCAGCATTGCGATGAAAATCGCGGCTGCTTTCAGATTTTGCTGATTCAGCGTAACGCCGTCCAGCACCACATTTTTGAAAGTTGTTCCGGAGCCGCCATCTGTAATGACAACGTTCTTCAACACCTGCTGGATCGTCTTGATGGCGTCGTCCTTCAAATAAATCTGCGGAATAAGGTATTGGTTCCAGATGGATACTGCGTAGAACAAACCTGTGGTCGCCAGCACAGTGGGGGAAAGCGGCAGGAACACTCGGGTCAGGATCTTGATGTCGCTTGCACCGTCCACAACGGCAGCCTCTTCCAGTTCGTTGGGGATGCCCTCCAAGAATGTCTTGGTGATGATGAGGAACTGCGTGCTGATCGCGCCGGGCACGATCATGACCCACGGACTATTGACAAAGCCGAACTGGTTGTAAATGATATACTGCGGAATGATACCGGCATCAAATACCCATGTAATGATGAACAGGGACATCAGCCAGTAACGATGTTTAAAACGCGGGCGGCTGAGCACGTACGCCGTAACGTAGGTGCAAGCTACCGCCAGCAGTGTCCCCAGCGCAGTATATAAAAAAGAGTTTCGCATACCGGCGAACACATTGAAGCGCGGGTTTGTCAGAATATAGCCGAAAGCTTTCAAGTTGAAGCCCATCGGTAAGAAAGTCATTTCGCCGCGCGCCAGATAGGTGCCATCCGTGGTAGCCACAAAGAACACATACAGGAATGGATACACACAACACACTGCCACCAGCAGCAGGATTGCACTGTTGATATAATCAAACGTCGTCAGCCGTTTGAGATGGGACTTGGGCTGCTTACTCATAATAGCCTATACGCTCCTTTCTCAGAACAGACGTGCGTCACTGACTTTATCAGCAATCTTGTTGACGATGGAAACCAGCACAAAGGCAATAATGGATTTCAATACATTGACCGCAGTGCCGTAGCTGTAATCCGGGAAACCTGTAGACTGGAATGCAATGCGATAAACATACGTCTGGATCACATCAGCCGTGACATAAGTGCCTGTGTTATACATCAGCAGGATACGATCCAAGTTGACGGAGAAGATATTGCCGACACTGATGATAAGCATCGTGATAACAGAAGTAGAAATACAGGGCAGTGTGATGCGCCACATTTTGGTCCAGCGGGATGCGCCGTCAATCTCTGCCGCCTCATACAAAGTAGGGTCGATGTTCATCATGGCAGCAATATAGATAATGGCCGAGTAACCGAACGTCTGCCAAATCTCCAGTATCACGTACAATGGCCGGAACCATTCCGGTTTTGCCATAAAGTTTGTGGAAGTACCGCCCAGCTTGGTGATCAGGATATTGATCAGACCCGATGTAGGGGAGAGCAGCGTATACATGATACTGACCATAACGGCTGCCGAGATGAAATACGGCAGGAAACTCAAAGACTGTACCGTATTGCGCACCCACTTGGTACGAACTTCGTTTAGGAAAAGCGAAAATATAATCGGGATGGGGAATACAACCACCACGGACAGGAACGCCAGAACGATTGTATTTTTGGTGATTTTCCAGATATATGGATCCTGCAAAATGCGCTTGAAGTTTTCAAGCCCCACCCACGTGCTGCCGAAAACGCCTTTGGCTGCGGAGAAATCCTCAAACGCAATCACCATTGCACCGACCGGTCCGATTTTAAACAGGATCAGCAGCAGGAAACCCGGTATCATCAGCAGATACAGCTGATAATTTTTGATAATATCTTTTTTTATCCGCGTACCGAGAGATGCTTTCGGCACGGCAGGTACCGCCGTTTGTGCTTTGCGCTTCGGCATGGTGATTCTCCTTTCACTTTACCCCGGCAACCCCGCCCGCATGGCAGTTTGCCGTGTCGGGCAGGGCTGATTGTTCAGGGTATTACCTTTGTCAAGGCATCAGGCGCCGTACATTGCTTGGTAAGCTGCCAGCTGGATTTCCTCGATGCGAGACAGACCCATATCATTCATTTCCTGCTGGAAGGCTGCCCAGTTGTCAGGAGTCAGCTCACGGGTGCCGTCGATGAACTGCGTAATGCCAGACATCTGTGCATCGTACACAGAGGCAAGCAGGTTGGTGATTTCCTTGCTCTGGTCATCGGTGAATCTCAGAACATAAGAGGTGCCCAGGTTTTCATCGGTAAACAGGCGGCCGGTCGCCTCAGCGATCAGAGGCGCATTCCACTTGAAGAAGGCTTCGTTGTCAACGGGCTTGCAGACGGTAAAGCGGTCACTCAGGAAACTCCAGCGCTTTTCACCTGCGGGGGTAGCTTCTTCAGTCTGATAGTCAACGATGAACTCCTTGTCGCCGTTGGCATCGGTCTTGAAGCTCTCACCCTCGACACCATAGTTGGCCAAGATTTCGCCCTCTTCAGTGTAGAAGTAATCGATGAAAGTCAGGATAGTCTTGATTTTATCTTCACTGCAGTTTGCATTGACGGCAGTAACGCACTCGTCATTGTACTTCATGCTGACGGTCATCTTCTGGGGGTTTCCGTTATCGTCCTTGATGAAGTTCAGAACACCCATCTGGTAGTTGGGGTCGTTGTCGGGGCCACCGTTCTCCATAAACCATTCGGCGCGGTTGTAGTAGTCGTAGAAAACACTACCGTTGCCGTTGAGCATGGCAGCCTCCCAGTCGGCTTCACCGAAAGTACCTGCGACCCATTCGGGCTGGATCAGGCCCTCGTCGTACCACTTCTTCATGGTCTCGACCATCTTGTAGGCACCATCGTTCATAATGTCGATAGAGCCATCCTTGTAGTGGCCGTTGATATAGATGCCGTTGGACTCGGTAGAAGAGATATTGCTGGCTGCGCCGAACCACGAAGCAAAGCGGATGGCGGTGTCACGACCGGTCAACGGGTAGTAGTTGGGGTTGTCTTTTCCGTAGTAGGCTTTCAAAGTTTCCAGTGCCTTGGTAAAGTCATCGATGGTGACGATGGAGTCAGGGTCAATGCCTGCCGCCTTGAACTGGTCAACGCGATAGCCGATCAAATCTGCAAAGATGGGGGTCTCTTTGCACAGACCGTAGATATGGCCGTCCTTATCGGTGACAAGCGCCTTGTAATCGGGATTGTCATCAATGTACTTCTGCAGGTTGGGGGCATACTTCTCAATGTAGGGTGCCAAATCTGCGAACACGCCCTGCGGGCCGTAGACGTTGGTTTGGGCCAGCTTCGTCATAACCGCGTCAGGCAGGTCTCCGGAGATAACACGCTGGTCGATTTCAGAATAGACATCATTGAATTCTTCGGGACCAGAGATGTAGTCGACATGGATACCGGTACGTTCCTCAGCGACATCATACCACTTCAGTTCCTTGATCCAGTCCACGTAGGTAGAACGCATAAACATGGTGTAGGTGTTGTCCCCATCGCCGGAAGATTCCGTCGAGGAGGCAGCGGCAGTACCGTCACCTGTGGAGGCAGTCGTAGAGGCGGAGCCTCCACCGCAGCCAGTGAGAAGCGTGCCGACCATAGCAGTGGCCAGTACGGCAGCGCCGATTCGATTTGCGAGTTTCATTTGTGTTTTCCTCCTTATAAATGGTTTTCTCTTTATAATATCCATTCGCTTTCAGCGGTTAGCTGCAAAACGAACAGCATATTCGATTGCGTTCTTCAAGCTCAGTTCATTGGCCTTACCTGTACCGGCTTGGTCGAAAGCAGTGCCATGATCCACGCTGGTACGTATAATAGGAAGTCCCAGCGTAATGTTTACACCTTCCACAGCACTCCACGCCTGCTTTTCCCTGTCATAGACAAAGCCGACGACCTTGAGCGGAATGTGGCCTTGGTCATGGTACATTGCCACGACAATATCATACCAGCCGCCCAATGCTTTCGAGAAGATTGTGTCCGGCGGAATGGGGCCCTGCGCGTTGATACCTGCGGTACGGGCCGCTTCGATGGCCGGGGTGATCTCGTCGATCTCTTCCCGTCCGAAGAGTCCGCCCTCGCCGCAGTGGGGGTTCAGGCCGGCCACCGCGATGCGGGGGTTCTCGATGCCCATATCCTTGCAGGCCTTGTTGGCGATCTCGATGACCTCCAGCACGCGATCCTTCTTGACCCGGTCGCAGGCTTCCCGCAGGGAAACGTGGGTGGAAACGTGCACCACGCGCAGGTCATGATGAGCCAGCATCATGGTGTACTTTTTGGTGTGGGTGTAGGTAGCGTAGATCTCGGTGTGGCCGTCAAAGTGGGTGTAGCCGTCCGACTTTTCGCCGTGGTAGTACTCCAGTGCCTTGTTCATGGCTTCCTTGTTCAGGGCGTTGGTACAGGTGGCATCCACCTCACCGGCCATGGCCAGCTCAATGACCTTTTTCACGCACTGGAAGGCTGCGTTGCCGCCCTCCACGCTGACCTTTGCTATCTCGAACTTGCTGATGTCCTCGATCAGATCCAGATGCAGCACGTCGATGGTGCCGGGGGTGAACAGGGCATCCGACACCTTCTCGCAGCGGTGGATGACGATGTCCTCGCGGCCAACGAACTTCTTGGCCTGCTCCATCACCTTCACATCGCCCACCACAATGGGGCGGCAGTAGCTGTACTGCTCCGGGTCAGCCAGAGCCTTGATGGTGATCTCCGGGCCGGAACCGGCGGGATCGCCCATGGTAATACCGACAATGGGTTTATTCATAGCAGCCTTCTCCTTGCTTCAGCGCGTTTCAGTGCAGACCCTTGGCCTCGTTCTCTGCCAGAACCTTCTTGATGGCCTCCATGCCCTCTTCCGGCACATAGTTGAAGGGTGCGCGGCACTTGCCAACGGGGTGACCCTGCAGGGCAACGGCGGTCTTGATGATGGTGTTGGGGTTGCCGTACTTGAAGGTCTGCTGCAGGATGGCAATGGCGTCCTGTGCAGCCTGTGCGCCCTCCAGATCCCCGGCCTTGAAGCAATCGTAGATCTTGGCAACGGTCTCCGGCCAGATGTTGGCACGGCCTGCAATGCCGCCTGCGCCGCCCTCTTTCAGGCAGGTAAGAATGCTGCCGTCGTTGCCGGCCAGCACGGCAAATTTCTTGTCCAGATCCCGGGTCTCCCGGATGTAGGCTTTCAGATTGTCCAGGTCGCCGCTGGAGTCCTTGGCGCCCAGGATGACGTCCACGTCCTTGGCCAGCTGGGCCACGAACTCGCCCCGGCGGTTCTGGCTGGAGTGCTCATCGTAGAGCAGGACATCATAGTCCTGATCAGCGAACTGCTGGGCCAGGGCCATCATGGGATCGCCCTCCTTGTCCACCTCTACATAGTGGTCGTACAGCTCCTTCTGGCTGGCGGCGGCGAAGCTGGGGGTAATGATGGACAGCACGTCGGCCCCCATCTCCTCGGCCCGCTTGCTCATGTAGATGGTGTCCCGGGTGGAGATGCAGCCCGTACCGGCATAGACCGGGACCCGGCCTTTCACCTGGTCGATGGCGGCCTCCAGGACCTCCTCTTTCTCCTTCATGCTCAGGATGTACCCCTCTCCATTGGTGCCGAAGGTGAAAATTCCGTGGACGCCGCCGGCAATCTGGCGCTCAATCTGGTTGCGCAGTTCCGGGATATTCACATCCTCAGTTTCCGGGTACATAGGGGTGACAATGGGGACAATAATGCCTTTCAGTTCCACATTTTTCATAACAGTTCCTCTTTTCCTGAAAATCAATCCGAGTCAATGATTACAGAATTTCCTGATACAGGGCCCGGGCATCTGCCGGGGTGACCTGGCGCATGTTGTTCACCAGAAGGCGGGTGACCTGCATGCCAGCCTCCACCAGACTGTCCAGATCCTCTTCGGGCACTCCGAACTCCTTCAAACTGGTGGGAATGTCCAGATCCTTGACGATTTTCTCCATCCAGGCCACCAAATAGGCGCTCTTCTCTTCCGCCGTCGCACAAGTCTTTTCACCGTGGACACACCGGTCGTAGGCGGCGGCAAACTTCTCCCGGCACACCGGCTCGTTAAAGCGCATAACCGGGGCCAGCAGGATGGCATTGGACACGCCGTGGGCGATGTGGTACTTACCTCCCAGGGGATAGCTCAGGGCATGGACGGCTGTGGTGCCCGAGGCGGTGATGGCCACACCGGCAAAGAAGCTGGCGATCTGCATCTTATTTTTGGCGTCCATGGCGTTGGGGTCGTCGCAGGCGGCCATGATGTTATTCAAGATCAGGTCCAGGGCCTGCATGGCAAACATGTCGCTGAAGGGATTCGCTTTGTTGCTGGTCCAGCACTCAATGGCATGGCACAGGGCGTCCACACCGGTGGAGGCGGCAATTTTTCTTGGGAGATTCTTGATCATTACCGCATCCAAAATCACATAATCGGCAATCATGGTATCATTGACGATGCCCACCTTCAACTCCTGCTCCGGGACCGCCACAATGGCGTTAGGAGTGGCCTCAGCTCCGGTCCCTGCGGTGGTGGGGATCATCAGGGTCTTGATGCACTTCTTGGCGCGAGTGGGGGTGTCCAGCAGCTCCTTGATACCGTATTCATCGGTCATCAGGATGCTGGCCAGCTTGGCGGTATCCATGACGCTGCCACCGCCCACGGCCATAATGAAATCGGCGCCGCATGCCTTGCATTGGTCCACCAGCTTTTGGGCTTCGGCGTAAGTGGGCTCCGCCGGAAGGTCATCCAGGATCACGGTATCCACACCGCTCTCCTCCACCCGGGCCATGGGCGCTTCCAGCAACCCTGCTCCTCGGATTCCCTGATCGGTGAAGACCGCCAAGTGCTTTACCTGGTTTTCTTCCAATATCCCGCAGATATTTTCCAAGGCATCTTCCCCGCTGAAAACGCTGTGGGGCATCTTCAGATTGTATTTCGCAAGCATGAAATATCCTCCTTCTGCATCGTCCCGGCCCCTGTCAGTTTCGCCAGCCTGCACAGCAGGTCAGCCTCACCGAAACCTCCGGATTTAGAAATGATGTAATGGTTTTTTCTCTGGTAGGTAAAGTGTGTCAGGACTACGCCGGTATCCAACTCGCATACGGGAGTCAACTCGGTTACATTCACCGCCCGCATCAAAGCCAGCAACGTGTCGCCCCCGGTACACATCAGCGTGGCCTCCAAGCCATTGTCCAGAAGCCGCCGCATCAACTGCCCCAAAGTATGGGAAATCCGAATCCGCACCTGTTGTAGGTCCAGGCCACGTTCTGCGGCGACAGCCTTGGCATCAGGGCCGCCCGGGGGATCGTTGGTATCCAGGATACAAACTCCCTTTTGAGTGGCTGTCTTGTACCAGTACTTTACTTTTACGGCGCAGCCCCTGCTCTCCAGCCACTCCGGCAGAAGTTTTTCTTCCGGCAGCAGCCGGAAACGGGGAAACCCGGCCTGCTCTGCGTAGTCTAACTGACGGCGGGTCACTGGGTTCACGCTGCCGCAGGCAATAAAGAGAATCTTTTCCAGCGCCGGCACCTGGGGAGGCGGTCCAGACAGTGCCAGCAGATTTGCCAACACGGCCGCAAATCCCGCGCAGCCTGCACACAGCCGCACGCCGGAGACACCCAACCGCCAGCCAATCCGCAGAAGATCGTCATCGCTGGCAGCGTCAAAGACCTGAATACCGGGAGAGTCGTTATCGGGATCTCCCGGATGCCGCTGTATCACCGGCAGGGAGGACTGCTGATGAAGAATGTCGGATATACGGGAATGCCGCACCGGCTCAAAAGGATCCCTCCCAAATACGCTTTCTGCAACCGGTACGCCGTCGATCAGATGGACGCCGTTCTGAGTAATGCGATTCATTTTGGGAAAAGCAGGAATAAAGGGAAGCCTATCGGTACCGGCCGCGTCCAGCACAGCTGTCAGCTCAGCGCCGATGTTGCCCCGCAAAGCAGAGTCGGTTTTTTTATATATGCAGCAGACGCCGGCCGCAAGTGCATGTTCCACAGCTTTTCGAACTACGGAATATGCCTGCTCTGGTTCCAAATGCCTCGTTTCCGCATCCATGACCA
>OGRN01003466.1_pt1 | contig 11160 bp, 7 predicted proteins | sample 1553401 | NCBI WGS metagenome assembly OGRN01 (sample SAMEA2580096, study PRJEB22360) | human gut metagenome | biome: human gut; feature: human-associated habitat; material: faeces | place: Denmark | collected 2008/2010 | reverse complement strand
AAAAGGACCTACCGGCTTATCTGTCACATAGACATAATCCTGATTCATCTCACGTCGCCTTCCAATATGTGTCATGGAAAACGTCTTCATTTACCAATTCCTGCCTTTCTTACTGCTACATCTGTGCATTCCATGCGGAATGTTTCATTAACTTCGCCTGTCATTGTTATCTGCACGGACTTTGCCCGATGCACTTTATTTTATCACACGTACTGTAAAAGAACAAGTCAACTTCCCATATAACGTTTCCGAAGCTGTCCACAGGCTCCGTCAATATCTCTTCCCATCTCCCTGCGGATGGTTGCGTTGATCCCATTCTTTTCCAGTTTATTCTTAAATTCCGTTGTAACTCTCACATCCGGCTGCACATAATCACGTTCCTTGATCGGATTTACCGGGATGAGGTTTACATGACAGTTGATGCCTTTGATCAGCCTGCACAGATTCCTTACATCCTCGTCCGTGTCATTCACGCCGCCCACTAAACTGTACTCAAATGTGATTCTTCTGCCTGTCTGCTCAAAATAATATCTGCAGGCATCGATCACTTCATGGATCTCATATTTATTTGCGACCGGCATCAATTCCAGCCGCTTTTCCTGCGTGGATGCATGCAGGGATAATGCCAGCGTGATCTGTAGTTTTTTATCTGCAAGTTCCCGCATACGCGGAACAATTCCACAGGTGGATACTGTCACATTTCTCTGGCTGATATTTAATCCATTTTCATCGGTCAGAAGTTCAATGAACTTTAACAGGTTATCGAAATTATCCATTGGCTCCCCGGTTCCCATCACGACCACATTGGAAACCCGCTCGCCGGTGTCTCTTCCAATCTGGTAAATCTGGTCTAACATCTCTGATGGGGTCAGTCCTCTCACAAGACCGTCCAATGTAGATGCGCAGAATCGGCATCCCATGCGGCATCCCACCTGAGAAGAAATACAGACAGAATTTCCATGTTTATACCGCATGAGAACACTCTCTATCACATTTCCATCACTGAGACGGAACAGATACTTCTGTGTACCGTCAATCCGGGATGTCTGTACATCTACCATCTTCAGTGCTGTGACAGGATATTCTTTCAGTTTTTCCCTCAGGCTTTTGGAAAGATTGGTCATCTCATCATAAGAAGTAACAAGGTGTTCATGCAGCCAGCTGTAAATCTGCTTCGCACGAAAAGGCTTATCTCCCAGAGTGGTCATCAGTTTCTTTAATTCGTCGATCGTCATTGACTTAATGTCTGTCATTACTTATTTTCTCCTGAATTTTGCAATAAAGAAGCCATCTGTTTTGTGTACTCCCGGCAGAAGCTGAAGATAACCCAGAGCTGTTGTCTCAGAATGCAGTTCTTCCGGAAGATACGGATCAATACTCTCCAGTTTGAACGGATGATTATTCATAAACCACAACATGTTCTCTTCATTCTCTTCCTTTGCGATAGTACAGGTACTAAATACCAGCACTCCGCCCGGTTTCACATATTCTGCCGCATTGTCAAGGATTGTTCTCTGAAGGATTACAATCTCTTCCTGCTTCTGTGCTGTCACCCTGTATTTGATCTCCGGCTTCTTTCCAATTACTCCATATCCGGAACATGGGACATCTGCCAGAACGACATCTGCCTTGAGTTCTGAATCTACATCAAATACCGTAGCATCCATCACATGAGCCTGCACATTAATGCAGTCTGTTCTGTGAATATTCTCTTCGATCATATCCACTTTATACTGGCTGATATCGCGTGCATCTACTGTTCCGTAATCTCCCATTTTATCTGCAACATGGAGACTCTTTCCACCAGGTGCTGCGCACATATCTATCACATAATCCCCTTTTTGCGGATCTGCAATTTCTGCCACCAGCATGGAGCTTACATCCTGCACCTGGATTTTCCCCTGTATAAATGCATCCAGTGCAAGAATATGGTTATAATTTGAAATTTCATATGCATAGGGAAGATAAGGTGCAGGTTTCACTTCCACTCCCTGATCGACCAGGCTCTCATAAATCTCTTTCTGTGGATATTTATGAGTTCTGCAGCGTACTGTGATCGGTTTCTCAGTGAGAAAATCTGTAAGGATCTTTTCTGTTTTTTCTTCCCCGTAATCCTCAAGCCAACGGTTTACCAGTGTTTCCGGCATAGAATATCTGACAGACAGATATCTGACCGGATTTTCTTCCCTTGAAGGAAGTTTCAGATTTTTCCACTCTCTGGCAATCGTACGAAGAACACCGTTTACAAAAGGTTTCAGGCTGTAAAAGCCTTTTCTCTGTGCCAGCTTCACCGCTTCATTACACACTGCGCTGTCCGGCACACTGTCCATAAACCTGATCTGATAAACTGCACTTCTCAGGATTTCCCTGATCACAGGCTTCATTTTATCTACAGATACTTTTGAATATGAATCAATAATATAATCTATTAAAATACGATATTCCAGTGTTCCTTCGCAGACTCTGGTAATAAAAGCTCTCTCCTGTCTTGGAAGGAACTGATATTTGGAAAGAGCATTGCGGATAGCGATATGGCTGTGTTTTCCCTCTTCCTCGATTTCCAGTAATATCTGCAATATCAGTTCTCTTGTATTTATTCCATTAGTCACGGTCTCTTCCTCCGGCAAGTATGATCAGTCTTAAAAGCTGCAGAATTGATGAAGCAAGTGCTGCAACATAGGTGAGTGCCGCTGCTGTAAGGACTTTTCTTGCACCTTTTACCTCATCAGCTCCAAGCATTCCTGAACTTCCAAGCATTTTCAATGCTCTTGAAGATGCATTAAATTCTACCGGAAGAGTTACAAGCTGAAAAAGAACCGCAAATGTAAACAAAATGATTCCAACAGTCAGCAGTGGACGGATTGAGAAAATCAGTCCTGCCAGAAACAATGGCCAGGAAAGTGTGGAACCGATGTTTGCAACAGGCACAATCGCAGAGCGAAGATTCAATGGCACATAGTTAGTCGCATGCTGAATAGCATGTCCACATTCATGCGCAGCCACTCCGATCGCAGCCACCGATGTTTTATCATATACATCCTGGGAAAGTGCCAGTTTCTTACTTCCCGGATCATAGTGGTCTGTCAGGCTGCCGGATATGGGTACTACCGTAACATCCGTAATTCCCGACATACGAAGAATCCGTCTGGCAGCATCGGCACCTGTAAGCCCCGATGCACTGCGCACTCTGCTGTAAACAGAAAACGTACTCTTTACCTTTGCAGATGCCAGTAAAGACAGCACCATTCCGATAACGAGCAGTAAATACGTAGGATCAAAATAATAATATCCGTACATCTAATCACTCCTTATGATCTGTAAAAACAATTCCATTTTCAATGTGATATCCCCGGAGAAAGGCTTCTGTTTCCATACGCTTCTTACCTTCCAGCTGTACCTCTGTAAGAATCAGCACTCCTTCTCCACATGCTGTATGGATCCCCTCTTTATCTGCCAGGAAGATTGTTCCCGGAACAGCATCTGTTTTCTCAGTGCTGACTTTACATTTCCACACTTTCAGAGTTTTTCCATTAAGAAATGTATAAGCACTTGGCCATGGATTCAGGCCGCGTACAAGGCGTTCCAGTTCTTCTGCAGATTTTCTGAAATCCATCAGTCCCATCTGTTTGGTGATCATAGCCGCATAAGGTGTAGGACTCTCCTCCGGCTGTTTTTCAAACTCCGCGGTTCCCTGCTCAATAGACGGAAGCGTCTTGATCAGCAGATCCGCACCGGCCTGCGCAAGTTTTCCAAACAGGCTTCCACCTGTTTCTGTCGGAGAGATCGGAATCACTATCTTAGAGATCATATCACCGGTATCAAGACCTTCTCCCATCTGCTGGATCGTTACACCTGATACTTTTTCCCCGTCGATCACAGCCTGCTGGATAGGCGCTGCTCCTCTGTATTTCGGAAGAAGAGACGCATGAATATTGATACATCCAAATTTCGGAAGCTCCAGGATTTCTTTTGGAATAATCTGTCCATATGCAGCAACAACTATGATCTCAGGATTGATTTCTTTCAGAATCTCCAGAAATTCAGGGTTATTTCTCACTTTCTCCGGCTGATATACCGGAATATCGTGCATAACGGCTTCTTCTTTTACAGGTGTTGGCAATAATGTCTTACCTCTCCCTTTTGGTTTGTCAGGCTGAGTCACCACTGCTGCCACCGCATATCCGGCTTCTGTCAGTGCATGTAATGACGGCACTGCGAAATCCGGTGTTCCCATAAATACTATCTTCATTTGATTATCACTCCTCATCCTCATCATAGGAAACCTGATGAAGTTCTCCTTCTACCAGTTCTGTATACATATGTCCGTCCAGATGATCGATCTCATGGCAGAAAGCACGCGCAAGAAGACCTTCCCCTTCATATTCTACTTCATTCATATCTTCATCCAGAGCTTTTACCTTTACATAGTTCGGACGTGTTACCTGACCAGCCATTCCAGGTACACTTAAGCATCCTTCATCACCAGTCTGTTCGCCTGATGTTTCAAGGATTTCAGGATTGATCAGCACGATAGGACCTTCTCCTATATCAATCACAACGATACGCTTCAGCATACCTACCTGTGGTGCCGCGAGGCCAACTCCCATTGCATCATACATGGTTTCAAGCATATCCCCGATCAGATCATGAATACGTGGTGTCATCTTTTCTACCGGTCTGCTGACCTTTGCAAGTACTTCGTCGCCCTGTAATCTGATTTTTCTAAGTGCCATTTCTTTATTCTCCTCTTCTTTGATTATGATGTTAGGATCAAAAGATATTTTGCCCCTAACCTGATATCTTGATTATTGTTATATCACGATTTCAGAAATTACTGCCTGTCGGATTTCCTTTCTGCAGCAGATTACTTCAGTAATGAGATTTTGAAAAAATCTGCCATAATTAACTGAAATCAAATTGTATGTATATTTTCCGGAAACCGGAATTTATCTCTATGTATTTCTCCAGCTGGTCTTTGATATGTACCAGCGTTTTATGATCTTTATGTTTTAAATAGATAACCTGTCTGTAAATATCCTTAACTTTTCCAACTGACGCATATGCCGGGCCAATGATATGCAGGTCATTTTCTCTGTATATCCTTTCTATATAAAGTTTCAGATAATACATGGCCTGAACCAGTTTCTCATCTTCCGGACCTGAACCCAGAACTGCCAGCATATGTGCCGCAGGCGGATAATCCAGAAGCATACGGTAACTCATCTCTTCCTCATAGAATGCCTGATAATCCTGCACTGCCGCCGCCTGAATACTGTAATGATCCGGATGATAGGTCTGGATCACTGCCTCTCCCGGTTTTTCCCCCCGTCCTCCCCGGCCGACTGCCTGACAGAGAAGCTGAAAGGTACGTTCCGCACATCGATAATCCTCTGCATTCAGCGAAAGATCCGCTGCTACTATTCCCATGAGTGTGACATCCGGAAAATCATGCCCCTTAACGATCATCTGTGTTCCGATCAGTATATCTGCCTCATGAGCAGCAAAAGCTGCAAGGATCTTTTCATAGCTGCCCTTGGTTCTTGTTGTATCAAAATCCATTCTGAGAGTCCTGACTTCTGGAAAATCTTCCCGCACTACCTTCTCGATCTGCTGTGTTCCTGCCTTAAATCCGCCAATATAAGGCGATCCGCACACCGGGCATATCCGGGGTTTTCCTGTCTCATATCCACAGTAATGACATAAAAGCCTTTCATTATTATGCTCCGAAAGAGAAACATCACAATGCGGACACTTCATCACATGTCCACAGGACCGGCAGGATACAAAACCTGCGTATCCTCTTCTGTTCAGAAAAAGCATTACCTGTTCTTTTTTCTCAAACCGGCCTTTCATCTTTTGCCGGAGTTCTCTGCTCAGTACAGACCTGTTTCCTGCTTTTAATTCCTCACGCAGGTCTACGATAGAAACCCGGGGCAGAGGTCTGCTTCCATATCTTGTTGTCAGCCTGACCAGACTATATTCCCCATTCATTGCCTTACTGTAGGCTTCCACTGATGGAGTAGCTGAACCCATTACCACATTTGCATGTTCTAAAACAGCTCTCCGGATTGCAGTTTCCCTTGCATGATAACGGGGTGTGCTTTCACTTTTATAGCTTGGTTCATGTTCTTCATCAATAATGATCAGTCCCAGACTGGCAAATGGCGTAAACAGCGCAGATCTGGGACCGATCATCACCTGGACTTCTCCCTTTTTCGCACGTTTAAACTGATCATAGCGTTCTCCCTGAGACTGTCTGGAATTGATGACTGATACTTTATCCCCAAATCTGGCATAAAATCTGCGTACCGTCTGATATGTCAGAGCAATCTCCGGGATCAGCACGATTGCTTCTTTTCCCTGAGAAAGCGTCTGCTCGATCAGCTTTATATACACCTGGGTTTTCCCGCTCCCTGTCACTCCCTCGATCAGTACAGGCTTCGGCGATGGGTTTTTCCACTCTCTCTGTATCTGCTTTACTGCCGCTTCCTGTTCATCTGTAAGCGGCATTCGCCTTTCTCCGGAAATATCACCTGTATTCAGTGAAGTTCTCATTATCTCATCATATTCTATGCGGATAATCCCCTGCTCCTGAAATTTCTTTACAACAGCAGAAGTTGTCCCCAGTTCTTTCGCCGCATGTGTATAATCCAGTCTTTTTTTCTCCAGAAGTTCCCTCAGAAGTCTTGTTCTGGCTTTAAACCTTGTTTGTTCAAGTTCTTTCAGCAACTGCGTTCCCGCCTCTTCGGAAATATCCAGGCATATATATTTTTTCTCTTTTGCCTTGATTTTCTCCTGGATAGGAAGTACTGTCCTGAGAGCCTGGATCATGGTGGAACCATAATTTTCTCTCATCCAGGCTGCCAGGGCGATCAGTCTGGATTCCGTAGTCTCTTCTCCACTGCAGATTTCACTGATTTCTTTAATCTTTTCGGGAGCAATTTTCGGTTTATCTGACAATCCGATCACATATCCTTTACGCACCCGGCCGGCATTTCCAAAAGGGATGGCTGCCACCATCCCTGCCTTTATTTTCTTCTCCAGCCTTTCCGGTACACGATATTGAAAACTCCGGTCCAGTTTATCACTGGAAATATCAATTATTATATCAGCATATATCATGAACTTATTCCTGTTTGACCCGCTACCTATTTACCAGCAAGAATATCTGCGATCAGGACACGTTCATCCATAGGATATTTCTTTCCTTTAATTTCCTGATAATCCTCATGTCCCTTACCTGCCAGAACTATAATATCCCCCGGCTCTCCATGATGGATCGCATAGGCGATGGCTTCTTTTCTGTCCGGAATCTCTACATATTTTCCATCGGTTTTTGCCATACCGATTTTGATATCATCGATGATCGCCTGTGGTTCTTCATCACGTGGATTATCAGAGGTAATGATGGTAAGGTCTGCAAGCTTTCCGGAAACCTCTCCCATCTCATAGCGGCGAAGCTTCGATCTGTTGCCTCCGCATCCAAACAGACATACCAGTCTGTGGGGATGATATTCTTTCAAAGTGGTCAGAAGACTCTCCAGAGCCATGGCATTATGCGCGTAATCGATCATCAGAGTAAAATCATCGGATACTTTTACCATTTCGATACGGCCTTTTACCTTAGCTACTTTTAAGGCTTTGAGAATGTTCTCTTCCGAAACCTTAAAATGACGGCAGATTGCGATTGCTGTCAATGAATTGTAGATGCTGAATTTACCGGGAATATCTATCTCCACATGAAAATCCAGAAGTCCTTTCAGATGGTAGGAAATACCCAGATATCCTTTACCTCCGACCAGCTTTGCATCTTCCGCACGAAGGTCTGCTTCCGGTGAAAATCCATAAGTTTCCAGGCTGCATGTATGACCTTCAATAATCTTCTCGAAATGTTCATCATCTCTGTTTACAATTCCTACCTTGCACTGTTTCAGAAGTAAGGACTTGCATCTGAGATAATCATCAAAATCCTTATGTTCATTTGGTCCGATATGATCCGGCTCAATATTTGTAAAAATACCAAAATCGAAAACAAATCCCTGAGTTCTGTGAAGCATCAGTCCCTGGGAGGAAACTTCCATAACCACACAGTCACAGCCGGCTTCTGCCATCTCATGGAAATATTCCTGAATCACATAAGACTCCGGTGTTGTGTTCTTTGCAGGAATCACTTTGTCACCGATGATCGCTTCAATGGTTCCGATCAGTCCCACTTTATATCCGGCATTTTCCAGAATAGATTTTACCATATACGTAGTGGTTGTTTTTCCTTTTGTTCCTGTGATACCGATTGTTTTCAGTTTCTCTGCGGGATATCCGAAATATGCGGCAGAAATAAACGCCATTGCATATCGTGTATCTTTCACAAGAATGACTGTCACATCTTCCGGTGCTTCCACAGCTTCTTCCACGATCAGAACCTTTGCTCCTTTTGCAACTACATCCGGCACAAATTTATGGCCATCCACCACTGCACCGCGGATACAGATAAAAAGAGAGCCCTCTTCTACTTTCCGGGAATCATAAATCACATTTTTTACTTCCTGGTCTGTACTGCCCTGAAGACATGTATATTCCAGCTTTTCCAGTAAGGATATTAATTTCATTTTAATCCTCCATATCATTTCCTGCCTGCCTGAATTTTATACAGCCTCTGCGGCAATTTCGTTACTGTTCACTCCGTTCACAGTAACTTAGCCAAAATTCATTCCAGATTGCCTGCGGCAATGGAATTTTGGCTTGTATGTCTCGGGATTTTGGCATATTCATGCCAAAACACCTCGCGGGATAGTGATGTGTGAACAGTAACGCAATTTCTTTAAAGTCAGGCAGAGGTGTTTTACTAAAGCGTATATTCTATATAAGAATAGCACACCTCCCCTGTCGTTTCAACGTTGTTTCTCTACTTCTGCTGTTTTTTTGTCTTCCTGTAACAGAATGCACTGACTCCGGACATGATTGCAAAAATCCCCAGTACAATATACAAAGCCGTTTCTGTCTCATCTCCTGTACGTGGTTTGGAAGCAGTAGTATAAGCACTTCCGGACTTTGAGTCATATCCATAACTCTGGGAAGCCAGAGATGCCGGTTGCGGCGTAACTGTAACAATATTATCAGTTTCCTTTAATTCTACGTTTGCCTTAGATGTCATTGCCTGTGTACCAGTCTCATCAGATGTAACGATTACCTCATTGATCAATTCCTGACTTGCCATATATTGTGGAACAGTCACTGTGGCGTAAAGTGCAAAAGCCTCTCCCGGTGCGATCTGCGGAATCAGAGCCTGTGTGCCTGTGCTGTTTAATGTTACGCCCTCTTTCCTGACAAAGTTTGCCTGAATACCGGCATTTTGGAATCTTTCTGTACTGAGAACCGAATGAAGTGTCCGCTCACCCGTATTCCTGATGCAGATCTGATATGTGATCGTATCTCCCGGATATGCCTGTGTTCTGTCCGCAGTTTTCTCCACCTCAAAAGCCGCCTTTAATGCAATGACTTCTGTTTCGACTGATTTCTGACATCCAATACTTTCTTCCTTTCCCGGATATTTCGCTTTTACAGTTACTGTATGAATAAGCTCTCCTGCCTGCTCTTCTGTAAGCTGTACTGTCATCTGAAGATTTCTGATTTCTCCTGCCTTAAGACCTGAAATAATTCCCTGCATACCATTTGCAGTAAATCCCTCTTCCTGTTTCCATTCGGCTTTTATATTATCCTGAGAAAAAACACTGGATATCTCTATATTTTCCAGAGGTAATTCTCCTGTATTCTCTACAGACAATATATAAGTAAGGTTCTGCCCTGCACGTACCTCTTTCGTCTCCTGCTGTAACCGGGCTGTGATCCCTGTTTTTGCCTCCTGTACGGAAAGCAGAGCTGAAGGAGTTTCTGCAACAGTCCGGGTTTCATCCCCTGATTTCATCCAGAAATACGCACCTGTCCCCTCCCAATCTTTGCAAAGCGGTGCATCCTGGCACAGAGGATAATCTGTTTTTACAGAAGAAATACGATATTCTTCACGCAGAGACACCGGCACTTTCATGGTAAAGATATCTGTTTCCGCATCTGAAAGTGCAGTCTCACAGGTCAGCTTTGTAATCTGGGTTGTCTCACCTTTCTTATTTTGTATCTGTACGGATTCAGCCTGCAGATCATTCTTTAACGCTTCTGCATTTACCTGAAAATATTCTGAAATATATACAGTCAGAAAATATCGGGTTTTATCTTCCCTGATCTCATTTTGGTTCTCCTGCTCACTCTGTTGTGTCTGTCCGGTTTCTGTGTCAAATCCTTCTGCGTTTTCTTCTGCCTTCCGGTATTCTTCGCTTTCTATATCTTCTATATCTATTACTGCACTCTCTGATTCACACTCTGTATTTTCGGAATCCACTTCATCTGTCGTATTTTCTGTTGCTTCTGCTTCTCTCACTTCTCCATCCCATGTACTATTTTCCATCTGCAACTGTCCGTTCTCCGAAGCAGTATTCTCCTGTTGACTTTTGTACAGTTCTTTCAGACCGCTCACTTCCAGTGTCAGTTCTGCCTGAAATTTCTCTTCATCGATCCACTGTGCACTCTGCTTTAAACCCACAGCAGGAACATATAACTCTGCAACTTCAAATTCTGCTGCTGATACTGCTCCTGCTCCCAAAATCCCGACAGCAGCCGTTATCATGACTGCTTTTTTTAACTGATTCCATATTCTTTTTTTCATTCTCTCATTCTCCTGAATTTTTATTCTATGTCATCTGAGGTACTTCCACTGTCAGAATGATATCGGTACAGTATCTTTCGAGATTATAAGTTCATATCCACAGACATACGCATCTCTCCTCTCTGTTTTGCACAATAAATAAGATTTTCAGAGTTTCTGCTCAGGATTCAAAACCATCTCCCGGACTATCAATAAATAATTGGAAATTTTTGCACCGGACCGGTGCGTGAAAATAAGAATACTGATAACGGCTGTTGCCGATGAATCTACTTTAGCATGTCTATGCTATAAAAACAAGATACCACTTTTTATTTTTCGTATTTGTTTATAATTCTTTTATAAATTTACCGATTGTTTCAGAAATTCGACATACTTTGAACATAATTTTCCCATATAATAGGTCTTGGATAGATGAAAAACCACTCTCTATCTCCCCCCTCAAAAAA
>OGRN01003465.1_pt1 | contig 11162 bp, 10 predicted proteins | sample 1553401 | NCBI WGS metagenome assembly OGRN01 (sample SAMEA2580096, study PRJEB22360) | human gut metagenome | biome: human gut; feature: human-associated habitat; material: faeces | place: Denmark | collected 2008/2010 | reverse complement strand
GAAGTACATACTTATCAGGAAAATGGTCACCGCTACGATATTGCTTTCAAAGTGCCACGCACCGTCGCTGATTTACAACAAAAGCACCGTGCTTATCAAGAAATTGCGCAAAGTAACAGCGGCATGTTAGGCCGCACACCGGATTTTCTTAATACTGGGATGGCCGTCTTAGCAGAACGCGCTGCCTTCCTCGGGCAAAATCAATATACTGATTTTGCAGCTAATGCCCGCAATTACGCTAAGGAGGTCAAAGCTAACGATATCTTCATTAGCCATGCGCTTCAAAACCCACAACTCAACCGTCAAAAAGCCATCAATGCCATTCCGTCTGGATACGCGGGTGTTCATACCATTGAACGTAATCAAGATGGAATCTTCGTTTCTGGTGCCAAAATGGTCAATACGATGGCCCCAATTGCTGATGACCTCCTGATTTTTAATCCGCCGGAACTGTTGTTAGAAAACGGCGATAGTAGTTATGCTGTCGCCTTTGCTACGCCACTCAATAATCCGGGCGTCAAGATCATTTGTCGCAAATTATTAGATCATCCCACCGCTTCCATTACGGATTACCCACTCAGCAACGCCCTTGATGAGATTGACGCCTACATTGTCTTTGATCACGCCTTTATTCCGTGGTCAAAAGTATTTGTTGAAAATAATGTTGAAATGAGTAATCGTTTCTTCATCGATTCAGGCATGTTTAGCCACACTTCCCATCAAGATGAGGTTCGAGGTATTACTAAGCTTGAGTTAGCAACCAGTTTAGCGCTTCGGATTGCTCATATCTTAGGATTAGATGGTTTCTTAGGTGTCCAAGAAAAACTCGGTCGGTTAACCGCTAATCTGGAACTCATCAAGGGTACCATCACCCGTTCAGAAGACAACGGTCATCTGGACGAATTCGGTATCTATACGCCCAGTCTCCAAGCTTTGCAAGCGGTTCGCTCGACCCTTCCCGAGTACTATGACGAGGCCTTGCGCGTGACTCAACACTTAGCGGCCGGTTCCATGGTTGGCGTGCCAAGTTTTGCGGAATTTGACGGCGATAATGCGACAATCCTCAACCAGGCACTCACGACGGACCGAGCCACCGCTAAAACCCGCACGCGCTTGTTGAACTTAGCCTTCGATTTAACAAGTTCTGGCTTTGGTCAGCGCCAATTGATGTACGAATACTATCATGGTGGTGATCCAATGCGTATTCGTGCCCAACATTATCAACGCGCCGATTTACAGGCTGGCAATCAGATGATTGACCGACTATTGTCAGCGGACAACGCAAACACCCATGAATAAGTAATCACACCAATACCCAGGTTAGTCCTTAAGTGAGTATTGGTGTGATTTTTTGCGCCTTTATATTATTGACTATTTAGTCAAATATAATTCGCGTAACTGTTGACATTCCGCTGAGGTCAGCCCTAGACCCGTCTGCAAGTAATTTGAAAATGTGTCGTACCGGGCTTTGATGACTTCAAAGTAATGGCTCAGGTAATCAGCGTCTACTAATAATGCCTGGTTCACGGCCCGTTGTTGCTCATCAGATAATTGCGACGCCATCGTCGCCAAGATTTGTTGATTAGCAGCCGCACGTGCTTGATTTGTGAGCAGATAGTCAGCCATGATTTGCTCGTCACTAATACCCAAAATTTTTAGAAATAAGGCGGCCCCGACGCCGGTGCGATCCTTACCGGCAAAACAATGGAACAGTAGTGGCTGATCTGGAACCAGTAGTAGCTGTATAAATTGACAATAACTTTGACGGGCAGTAGGATCTAACGCTAGCTGTTCATATAACTGAACCATGCGGTCATGGACCGCCCCCGTACTACTAATCATCGATTGTAAACTTGCGTCGTTCGTCATGACTTGTGCTAGCACATCCAGCACGTGATACTGGACGTGTGGCCATGTCGCATCTGGAAATTGATGACGCTCATCAGCACTACGCATGTCCACGATTCGCGTAATGCCAAGCGTGGTTGCTAGATACTGCGTCTGTGCCGGTGTTAATTGATCCAATTGTCCTGACCGGTAAATTAAACCATCTTTGATTACTTGCTGATTTTTATTGCGATAACCACCTAGTGACCGTAAATTAGTAATCCCTTCCATGACCAAGCCCCCTGCTAGATTGATAACTTAATTGTAAACTGTCACCGTTAAATTTTCAGTCAAAGGCCATTTAAAAAGTCATTTAGTCACCAGACCTAACTGATCTGGTGACTAAATGACTTTTTAACCGCTAACTTGATAGACTCAATTAATCAAAGTGTCGCCATTCGTGATCCAACAACGCACGCGCTACAAATAGCCCGAGCGAAAAAAACATGATAATTACCCGGGCCTCCGTCAGCCATAGTGAACCGACACCAATTTGATTATTGCCAATACTATAAATTGCACGATAAATATATAATCCCGGAACCATAATTACGATTGAAGGTACCGTCAATGAAATCCGGGGATAGCCGTTATAACGATTAACCACCGATGCGATCAAGCCGGCAACGAGCGCCCCACAAAAGGCGGCCGCGGCCGGTGGCATTGCTGTCAAGTCAACTAGTTCAAGGCGCAATGTATTCGCAATGGCCCCAATAAATCCCGCGGTAATGGCCATTTTTTGCGAGCTATTAAACATTATTGAGAACCCGTAAACACCGCAAAAACTAGCTGGTAATCGTAATAAAAGTACCGCTAACGGTGAAAGTCCTAGCGGTAAGAAATCAGCTGGCTTGAAGCTCACCAGTGTCGCGACTAGCCAGCCGACGAGAGTTGCAATCAGGGTAACCATAATCGCGTAAGCTAAGCGCTCCAGTCCTGAGCGCATATCCAACTTAGAGATATCCAACATACTCGTAATGAACGGAAAACCCGGAATCACGAATAACATGGCACCAATATACCCCGCCTCATGCTGGGCAAGAATTTGGAAATTATATTCAAAAATCTTAAAACTAACCATATAAGCCAAACACGCTACCGCAACGCTGACCGCAATCCCGGCAACCGTCGTCATCGACCGTTTACCCATCAGCGCCCGAACATAGTTACCAAGACCCGCGCCCAAAAAGGAACAAATCATCTCGGGAATACCCCCACCAAGTAAGAAGATAAATCCACTACAGGCTAAGCCAGCTGCCAACCCAAGAACCAGTGGCGAATACTGTTTAGGACGCGTCTGAACTTCATCAATTGCTGCATGCACTTGTGCCACCGTTAACCGTGCATATTTCGCATCAAAGTCTTTGACAAACTGTTCAAGAATATTTAGTTTATCCGTATTTACACCAGTATTTGGTATCGATAATACTTGCGTATAACTACGTTCATGATGAAAACACGTGTACTGAATCGAAATCAACCCGATATCTGCCGAGCACGTTAAATTCAGGCTGCGAGCAATCTTATTCATCGCATCACGAACCCGCCACGCTCCCGTCCCACACGACAACATTAAAATACCAACTCGACCAACAATTGATGTTCGCTCTTGTAAGCTAGCATGCTTAGCGGGAACATCTTCATTACGGATAAAGTCCTTCCATGGAATTGTCATATGATGTCGTTGTGATAGCGGCATCACCGACTTACGCTCTTTATTCATTTCTTCCTCCATCTTAGATCGTCCATTATGTTAGTAGCTTTCCCCCTTATTTTAGGCTACTAACATCATTTATGATAGCGATTTTGTCATTTTAAAAGCATAATGTTTCACGTGAAACATTAGCCTCATGATGAGTTTCCCAGCTTGTTAATTGAACTACCCCCTCAAAAGTAAACTTGATTACCATTCGTTAATTTAAACGTCACAATTTTCGCCGCTATCCGCAATCATATGATAAGTTACCGGTATCATCTAATAAAGGAGCGATTTGTATGTGCACTAGTCTAACTTATACAAATAGTCATGGAGGCCACTTCTTAGCTCGTACAATGGATTTTAACGTTGACTTTGAGACCCGTATTATGTTCATGCCTCGACATTACCGCGTGACGGGTGACCTTGGTGATTTCACCACGACTTATGGCTTTATTGGCGCGGGTCGCCAACTGAACCATGAAATTTTCACGGACGGCGTTAACGAATGTGGTGTCAGCATCGCAGCACTCTACTTTCCGAATCATGCAATTTACCAGCCTCACAGTAACCAAGACAAAATCGATCTCGCACCCCACGATTTCGTCGCCTGGGTACTCGGAAAAATCACCAGTGTTGCTGACCTACGTGAGCGCGTCAAAGACGTTCAATTAATTAGTAGCACGGCAGAATTAATTAACGAAATTCCACCACTTCACTTTATCATCAGTGACCAAACCGGTGAAACCGCCGTCTTGGAACCAACTAGCGGCGAGCTTCGCCTGCTTAATAACCCAGTCGGCGTCCTGACCAATTCACCAAACCTCAAATGGCAGCTACAAAACTTAAGTAAGTATGGCACCCTGACTAACACCGAGCGACCACTAAATAAATTCATTAACTACCAACCTGGTTCACAGGGACCTGGTACGGGCGCATTAGGTCTACCTGGTGACTATGCTTCGATGTCTCGCTTTGCACGGACCGTCTTCTTGAAACACTATGCGCAAGTGCCAGCGACAACAACAGATACAGTCAACTTACTTCAACACATCTTGAATGCTGTGACTATTCCCAAGGGCGCCAAAGTAGCCGCCAACGGCCAAGCAACCTATACTGAGTACCGTAGCTACATGGATTTGAATCATCAAACGTACGCACTAGAACTGTACGAAAATCCGGGAGTGATTCAGCAAGTTAACTTAACGGATCATTTATTAGAAAAACAGACCGTTCCGTTAGAATACGTCCTTAGTCGCACCCCACACGTCCAGTTACTAACTCCCGATGTTGCCACCTTGCCAGCGGCCCATTAAGACTTTCAGAAAAGCAGTAACTCAAAAAAGCTTGCATCACAAATCTAGTTGACTTTGTGACGTAAGCTTTTCGTATTATTTAAACTTAGGCTAACGCGGCTTTTAGATTAGCTAAGGTTAATTCGCTCGTTGAAGTGAAGTTAACATCCGCACCCGTCAAAATGGCAGGATCACCAATCCCAATCGACGTTTCACTAGCACCATTAATTGACTGAATACCGACCTTAGCATCTTCAACGCCCGCACATTCTTCAGGCTTCAAGCCAAGCACTTCCGCGCCACGTGCGAAGATCTCTGGATCTGGCTTACCGTGTTTCAAGGTTGCGGGATCCACCCGGGCTTCAAAGTAATGCGCCAAGCCTAACTGTTCCAGAACCAATGGTGAATTCTTAGAAGCTGAGGCCAAGGATAAACGATACCCATGCTTGGCGAGATCGGCTAAGAAGTCTTCGATACCAGGTAAAATTGCAGTTTTATCCATTCCCTTCAACAGGTTCAGATAATTAGTATTTTTCTTGGCTGCGTAAGCCACTTTTTCAGCTTCCGTATAGTCGTTTTCCTTACCACCCGTTTTTAAGATTAAGTTCAACGAGTCCATTCGACTAACACCCTTTAAATTATCGGCAAGTTCTTCACTCCAGGCAACGCCCAACTCGTCAGCTAATTGATGCCAAGCTTGTGAGTGATAAACGGACGTATCCGCAATCACGCCATCTAAATCAAATACAAACCCTTTAATATCTGCAAATTTACTCATTAATGGTTCCTCCTCGTTAATTACCAGCACAATTGATTGCTGGGTACCGGACAACTGCGCAATCATCAATAGATGCGCCAAGAGTGACGGCTACCCGTCTTGTTTTGAAGCACACCGTTAATGTTCACTTAACATTATAAAACGCTTTCAGTTTCAATGCAACCGGTTGCATAACAATTTTAATGACGACTGTTGCTAATCACATGCCTGCCCGCCGATCAAATCGCAATGGCGGCCCCATTATTGCCGTCCATCCTGAATTTACGGATTTACTAATAATGACTGATCCAACCATTTTTCCACAAACGGTTGCACGCTTTTATGCCCACTTAATCTTGGGTCGGAATTGGAATATCCGGTCGATACTGGTACTGATGCTGGGTTAAAAATTGCCGTAATTTAAAACTAGCAGCCAATTTAAAGCACGTTTCCGCATCCCGTAAATCGCATCCGGTCAGTGTTGTGATATGGTGCAGTCGATTACGCAGTGTATTTGGATGAACGTATAATTGCTTAGCCGTGCGGGTCAAATTGCAAGTCGCCCGTAAGTAGACATCTAATGTTGGTACCAGTTCTGTATGGTTTTGCTGATCATAGGCTAACAACAAACGTAGGGCTGGATTAATAAAGAACGGTAAGATCTCAAGGTGATTAACTCGTGCCAACGCAAGATTATAGAATTGGTCTTCACAAAAAATCACCCGACCACGGCCAGTCTTCAGTTGCGCCGTTCGTTCACAAACTGTATACGCGGCAAAGGTATCTTCCGGATTAACGTAGTGCTGAGACACGATCAAGCGGCAATCCGCTTGCTTCGTAATTTGCTGCAACGTTAGTTTAAATTGATTCTGATTATATGCGACCAGACTAATTGGGATCAGTGCCACACATTGTTGCTGATAAGTCGAAACCAACACTTGTTTGAATCGTGGCATCATCAAGTACTGTAGTCGCTGCTGTAAAATCATCGGTGCTTGATCAGCTAGTGGTTCGCAGCGGATTAACACCATGGCTGTCGGTAATTGCACGTGTTGTTCAGCAAACTGATCAGCAAACGTTCCCCCTTGATGTTCCGTCAATAATAAGTTTAATAACCGGTCCCGTTGCGATTCAGCTGTTGGCATAATCTGATTTTTAACTAACGAGCCAGCGATAACCTGACCAATCGAATTGATCAGTAGTGCTTGTCGATCATTCAGTGGTTTATTGAGTGCTGGCATCACCAAATAACCGATCAGCTCGGTGCCATTTGCTAACGGCGTAATTAGCATGGGCCCCGCCGACAACTGATCTTCCGCCACATAGACTTGCGTTAAAAAATCCGGCGTATCCGGTGCAAATCCGTGGTCTAACAGCCAGCGTCCGACTCGATTCGTCTCAACTGCAGCGTGAATACTAGTCCCATTGAGTTGCGTCGTATGCGACCGTGTCAGAATCTCCCCGTTCAGATCAATAATCGCCAGCGGATTCTCTAATAAGTGTACTGCTTGGGCCAGTGTGGTATCAAAATCCGCCGTGATTGCTTGGATAGCGAGCTGATTGATGGCTGCTTGAATTTGAACATCGTGTTGTAAGCACTGACCAAGCGTCATTAATAATTTCAATAACTGATTTTGTGCCGCAATGATCGTAGTCAGACCGGTTCCCAGATTTACTAGTCCGACCGACTGACGATGGCCGCGCCAACTATAAGCAAGTTGAACTAGCTGACCCGAGTCGGGGGACAAATATAACCGGTGGCTTGCTAACGCTTCCGTCGGATCAACAAATTGGACGTGAGTAACTTCGGGATTATGTGTAAATGTTGGATCGACAGTCACCTCAAACGTTGTGGCTAACTGCCGCAATAACGGCTTTAATTGCATACTCAAGTAACCTCCTTATTCACGCTTGTCGCCTTCATCATAAATAATGTAAGCGTTTTTGTAAAGAGGCCTACTGATAACCCACCACCCCCCCTCGAAAGGTCCTCAGCTTTCTTAGGCCCGTATTCGGACAAAAAAGAGCGGGAATCCCGCTCTTTTCATAAACCTATTAGGCTAAGAAATCAGTCTGTGTTTTGGCATCGTACCGAGTCGTATGGAGCGGTTCTTGCGCTGCTTTCCCGATTGCGATTCCCATTACTGGCACGTATCGTTTAGGATCAAGACCCAGCGTCGGAATCATCTTTTCAAAGTCAATTCCGGAGAACGCATTGGCATCATACCCATGAGCTCGTGCCACTAGCAACAACTGCATCCCGACAACGGAACAATCAATCGTCGCATCGAATTTCAAGAAGTCTGGTGTGGCATTTTCATATAATGGTAAGAAGGTTCCCAGAATTTGATCCAAGCGTTCCTTCGTAATATTCCCATCCTCATAAACTTTGTTCCAGACATCGCGATAAACATAATGCGACTGGGTATCACCGGCAATAAAGACGATGGCCGATGCACTGTCAACCTGTGGGTAATTGAATTTCATCACGGCTTGTTTGAACTTAGCCTTTGCCTCGGGGGTATCCACGACGACAAAGTGCCATGACTGTAAATTACATGCCGATGGCGCGGTGGCGGCTTCCGCAATCATCTTTTGTAACTCATCACGTCCAATTTTAACGTTCGGGTCAAACTGCCGAACTGAATGGCGGTTAAACATCACGTCTGCTAAATCATTGTTCACCAAATTTTTTACTGCTTCTGACATCAGCTATTCCTCGCTTTCGTAATCCGCCTAAATAATGTAAGTCGCTGCCTTGGGATTGAAGAAACTCCGGTCATACCGACCCGTTAAGAGCTTTGGCATTGTTGTCGCAGCATCAACTTCGTCCAACTTCAGTGTGTTGAACATAACTGACGTGTCGAAGTGGAACCAAGCGGCACCGAGTGGCTTCAAGACCTTCAATTCGCCAAATGGATCATCATCGGTTGACTCCAACTGAATACTTAGGTTCCCAGGTTCAACTTGATCAGCTAAGGACCGTAATTGAGTCGCAACTAATTGGACGTTACTGAAATGGTTCGTCCCATCTTCATGTTGATCAATGTCATATTTGTAGAAGAAACTATTCATTTCGGCTTCCTTACCTAACGCGAGCTGCCCCGCAAATTGTTTCATAATTGACGGATCATTCAGTTCACCGGCCGTCCACGAAACGTTCAGTAATGTCTTGCCATGGCGTTCGACCGTGGCTGTCGCACTGTTGTCATTCCGGCGCAATTCGATGGCATCCGCTAATTTCTTAGGAATCCCAGCACCTTCCCGACCTGCAATCACACCACTCTCCGCCCCGGGACCGTGGAGTAAGAGGTTAATCGGGTAAGCGCCCATCATTTTATCCTTGTAGCTAACTAACGCAAATAGGCTTTCTTCAAGGTATGGGGCACTAAAAGTCGGTTTTCCCATATGAACGACATAACCGCAAACCACCGGTGCCATTAATTTTAATGGTGCTGGAATTAAAGCCTTAAGCACCGCTTCGTCAGTGGCATAAGCAAACCCAATACCTTCCTGGTCATTCATGCTTGGTGCTGTCAAAAAGTTCTTAACATCCTGATCACTTGCAATAAAACTTGCCATGGTAAAACACTCCTTTGTTTGCGTGACTAGCTTACATGATACCGTCCATGATGTGCACGTCTGGTGCACCATCCGTCACGATCCGTTTAACTCGGTCTTCAATCAGTGGATTATATTCTGGATGGGTCAAAATGTAGAAACGGTTATCCTCTAAGGCTTTAAAGACGGTATCGGCAATCGTATCAATTGGTTTCCCGTTGGTAATGACATACTTCGCAAATTGTTGTCCCTTTAAGTACGCTTCACTTTGATAATACGGGTCCGTTGGGTCGCTGTATTGCACTGGCCGGTGATTTTCAGTGTGATAGAGATCCGTCTGAACAAAGCCAGGGCACATCACGTGCATGTCGATATCAATATTAGCCCGTTGTAAGTCATAGACGGTCGCTTCAGTCATCCCAACAGAAGCGAACTTGCTAGCATGATAAGAAGGCATTCCGGGCGTATCAACTAAGCCGGCAATCGAAGCCACGTTAAGAATATCCGCATGGGTCTTCTGTTGAATCATAATTGGGATAACGCGCTTCATCGCATAAACTTGACTCATTAAGTTGATATGCATGATCCATTCCCAATCACGAGTCGGCAATTCCCAAATCCGACCAGGTAGCGCGATCCCGGCATTATTAATCAGTAGGTCTTTTCCATGGCCTGCTCAACCGCATCGTCGACACTAGCTTCCTTTGTAACGTCAGCGGTAACCATCAACACCTCGGCACCCTTGTCGAGAATATGTTGGTACGTTTTCTTCAAAGCTGGTTCGTCGATATCAACAATCGTGAGCTTCATACCCCGATCCGCGGCGCCTTCAGCAATAACTTGACCAAATCCGTGGGCCGCACCCGTGATAAACATAACTTTATCTTTAAAATCTTTCATGATGTTTTGCGTCCTCCTCGATGAAATTGTGATTTTATTAACTTATCAGTAAACATTAACCTGATGACCGGTCATTTGTCTTGACTACGCTTTCATATTAACCCACTAAATTTATTTGAGTAATGGATAAAAGTACTAGTCTTACGACGATTAAACTGTAGCTTTTATACATGTGTGTTAGTTCACAATTATAACTAACTAAAGTGTGGTTCCAACTTTAATTAGCTAATAAAAACGCACGTCAGCCCTTCTTAGCTTACATGCGCATCATTATAATTGGATTTATTTTCTTAATACTGCAACCGTTCATTGTCATTGTGCACGGCTACGTTGCCGAAACATTCAAGGTCCGTGCCAGATCAATCACTCGTGCTTTGATCTGATCTCGGACCTGTCGAAATACTAGCAATTGGTCACTAACGCTGCCAGTCGTGCGAGCCGGATCAGGCAATGGCCAGTGTAGCCTGGTCACCGTTGCCGGAGTGACGGGGCAGCGATCCCGTGCATCACCACACAACGTCACCACGACTGCACACTGATTAAGATAGGTCAGGTCGATTAATTTAGAAACATGGTCACTGATATCAATACCCACCTCGCTCATTACTTGAACAGCTAGTGGGTTCAGGCCATGTGTCTCCACCCCAGCACTAGCAACTTGCCAGTTTGGTCCCAATAATTGCTGTGCAAAGCCTTCTGCCATCTGACTGCGACAGGCATTGCCCGTACATAAAAAATATATTTTTGGCATTTCGCCGTCCTCCTAAATTACTGACGATAACGACACTAATCGCGTATCATCACCAATATTATGCCCGCAAGAATCCCGCTTGCTCCGCTAATAACCATTAAGATACAACATCGTCATGCGCGTAACCGCGATAGATTGCTGTGACTATTCCAGCAATCGAATAAGCTAGCCTTAACCCTCAAGCATGCGCTCACTATATTTTTGTAATCGATTTCAAAACGATTTATACTAGAGTTGATATTACAATATTATTCTAAACTTATAACCAGTCCCCTGAGCAGTTACTCATCGCGAGAACGGTCTTATTTCAACTAA
>OGRN01003464.1_pt1 | contig 11165 bp, 10 predicted proteins | sample 1553401 | NCBI WGS metagenome assembly OGRN01 (sample SAMEA2580096, study PRJEB22360) | human gut metagenome | biome: human gut; feature: human-associated habitat; material: faeces | place: Denmark | collected 2008/2010 | reverse complement strand
CGCCCATAATCTTCACCACCTGGGCCAACTTGCCGCCCACGGTGGCCAGCTCGTCATTACCCACGCCTTCGGCACGCAGCGTCACGGTCGCCTTGGTAATGTTTTCAATCTTGGTATATATCTTCTGAAATGCTCGTGTTGTCATACCGCGCCTTATTTGGATTCTTTTTCACTCACTGTTTTCTCGATCTGACGGCGGTAGTCCTCGAATTTCTCCGATTTCCACTCCGAATAGTTCATCTGACGGAAGAGGTTGATCAGGCCCTTGAAGAACGATGCGCACTCCTCGAAACCGGTGAACCCGAACTCCCGGTCGCAGATGTCGAGCACCATCTCGTACATCATCTTCTGGCGTTCGATCGGGCAGTTGGCGTCGATCTCGTCGAAGGCGTCCTGCTGCAAGATCACGAAGTCGATCAGCTCCGACTTCCAGAACCGCTCGTGGTACTCCACCGGCACACCGTCGTCACCCAGGATGTTGATCTGGTCGTTGGCCTCCTTACCGCGCTGCACGAGCGTCTTGCCCGTATAAACCTTATCCACCCAGCCCTTTTCGATGCGGGTGTCGAGGTACTCCTCAATCTCGGGATATTCGAGGTATTTCGAGTAGGACTCCAGCGGGTCGATAGCCGGGTAACGCTTCGAATCGGCGCGGCCCTGCGAAAGGGCGTAGAAACAGCGGGCGGCTTTCTTCGTCGATTCGGTCACCGGCTCCTTGAGGTTACCGCCGGCAGGCGACACCGTACCCAGGAAGGTCACCGAACCCGTCTTGCCGTTGCTCAGCTTGACCAGACCAGCCCGCGCATAGAAGTTCGAAATGATCGCCGAAAGATCGACCGGGAAGGCGTCCTGGCCCGGAAGCTCCTCCAAACGGTTGGACATCTCGCGCAGCGCCTGCGCCCAACGCGAAGTCGAGTCGGCCATAACGAGCACCTTGAGGCCCATCGAACGGTAGTACTCGCCGATGGTCATACCCGTATAAACGGACGCCTCACGCGCCGCGACGGGCATGTTCGAAGTATTGCAGATGATGATGGTACGTTCCATGAGCTTGTGACCCGTGCGGGGATCGACCAGCTCGGGGAACTCCTTAAAGATCTCGACCACCTCGTTGGCACGCTCGCCGCAGGCCACGATGATAATTACGTCGGCATCGGCCTGCTTCGAAATCGCATGCTGGAGCACCGTCTTGCCCGCACCGAAAGGCCCGGGGATGAAGCCCGTACCGCCCTCGGCCAGCGGGTTGAAAGTGTCGATGGCCCGCACGCCCGTCTCCATGACGCGCGAGGGGCGCGGCTTCTCCCGGTAACAGCGCACGGCCTGCTTCACGGGCCACCGCTGAACCATCGTAATATCGTGATCCCGGCCATCGGCATCGGTGATGACGGCGATCGTGTCCGTAACCTTGTACTCTCCGGTGGGCACGACGCTCTTGACCGTATAGGTTCCCTCCATCGTGAAGGGTACCATGATCTTGTGCTCGACCCACTCCTCCTTGACCTGGCCCAGCCACGATGCGGCCGAAACCTTGTCGCCGGGCTTAGCCAGCGGCTTGAACTCCCACTTCTTCTCGAAGTCGATAGGGTCGGTGATCGAACCGCGCGCGATGAACAGACCGTCCATCTTCTCCAGGTCGTTCTGCAGACCGTCGTAGTTGCGCGAAAGAAGACCGGGAGCGAGCGTCGCTTCCAGCATGTGACCCTCGAATTCGACCTTTTCGCCGATCTTCAGTCCGCGGGTCGAGTCGAAAACCTGCACGTAGGCATTGTCGCCCACGACCTTGATGACCTCGGCCATCATCTTGGTATCCCCGCAGTAAACGTGACAGATTTCGTTCTGGCCGACAGGGCCGTCCGCCTTCACGATCACGATGTTCGAGATGATACCGTTTACTCGTCCTGTTGTTTTCATTATCTGTTTTATTGTTTATTGATCAAATCCTTGCCGTCCAGACTGGTCATCAGGCGGTGCAGCATTTCGCGCCCCTGCTTGTCGTCCAAACGGGTCCAGCGCGCCACGATGTTCACCTTCACCAGGTAAGCCAGCAGCGCGTTGATGTCGAAATAATCGAAAGTGGAAAGCTCCTCGGCCTGGTTCCAGCGGATCGCGTCGATCTTGCGCTCCTTCTCCACCAGGTTGGTTTCGTCGTTCACGGCAGCGATCACCGCCTCCAGATAGGGGACATCGCCCCTGCAAGCCGAAATCGGCGGCCGACGAGCGTTTGAGCTGCTGCGAAGTTTCATCCCCGCCCACGACAGACTGCTCGGCCGAACGTCCCGTAACGCGGGCTACGACGGCGGCAGAGATGTTGCGCAGGTTGCGGTCGAAATCGGCCCACTGGCGCAGGAAACGGCTTTTGGAGTGGGCGCACTCGTCGTAGTAGGCCGAGAAAAGAGCGTTCTCGAACGATCGGTCGGTGTCGATCCCGTCCTCGTTGTCGGCATCTTCATCGACGATGGCCGAATAGGAACGGACCACGGTCGCCATACGCGCCGGAAGCCGGTCGGGGTTCTTGGTCTGCTCCTCGATCTCTTCCCGCGAGAGGTTGCCCAGCGGGTTGTGCGCCGTGCGTCCCTTGCGGAAATTAACCAGGTTCTCGCAGTCGTAGTAACCGTAAAGCAGGCGCACGCAACGTGCGTCGCGGGCGGAAACCCCTTCGAGAATCTCCTCGATGATCGCCCGGGCGTTGAAGCCCTTGGTATCGGCATCGAGCGAATACTCCCGCAATCCGGCTACCAAACAGTAGTAATTCTTGTCGAACATGGCGCCCGGCTTAAGCGTTATACAGCATTTTATAGACCTTGTCGCGCAGGTACTCCTTCAACAGAGCGTCGAAATCCTGGTCCGAAAACGAAATGTAGTAGCCGCCGTCTTTGGCACCCACCTTGAATCCCGTCCTGACCTCCTTCGAATAACCCACCTCGACGCCTGCGGCCAGCAGCTCCTTCGCAGCGGCTTCGAACGTCGCTTCGAACGCCTTCTGTTCCGCCTCCGGCAGCAGGGCCTTCAACTGGTTCTTCGACGAATCGGCGCCGCTCCAGTTCTTGGCGACGGTAAGCAGCATCTGCTTTACGAATTCGGGATCGAGCGTCGCGGCTTTCACGGCGGGAGCGGTGCTCTTGGCGATAATCATGGAGCTGATCTCGGCTTTGATCTTCGAGAGGGCCTGCTTGCCCGCGAGCGAAATTTCGGTCATCGCGTTCTTCTCCACGTCCTGTGCTTTGGTATTGGCTTCGGCGAGGATCTTCGCAGCCTGCGCCTCGGCCTCCTTCACGATCTTGGCCGCATTGGTCTTCGCTTCGGCCACCAGACGTTCCGCCTCGGCACGGCCTTTCTCCAGTCCCTCGTCGTAGAGCTTCTGGGTTAACTGTTGAAGTTTGTTTTCCATAAGAATTTATGTTTATTATATTTGAATTTCTTATTCGTCACTCCATGACCTCGCGTCACGGATTCCGGGATGCAGCCCGGCCCCGCACCGACCCCGCCGACCGAAACGCACGGCATACAGCACCGCTTTCCCCGCCGGCAAATCCGACCGCAGGCATTCGATCCGGGATCACCGGAATCTTTCTCTTCCTCACCTCCATCCGAGACTCGATCGCAAGCGATCTCTCCCCGACTCCGACCGGAAACATCGGAACTGTTCCCGAAATCACACTCCTCCGAATTAGTTCCTACAAATATATAAAATCCATTTTAACCCACGCATATTCGGCGCATTTTTTTTCGGATCGAACCATAAAAAAATCGTTTGGGACAACCAACGTCTTCATCTTGAAAAAAGCTCCCTCCGAATGAAAATCCGAAGGGAGCAATGGCTTATTCAAAATTCATCGCCCTGATGTTCGGGACGCAGCAGATCGGTGACTACCTTTACGGGCGAAAAAGTCGTGATGGGGACTTCGACGAAGACCGTATTCCACCGGGCCATGGCACCGTTCCAAAGACCGGGCAGTTCCTGCGCGAGCAACTCGCGTCCGCCGTCCGACTTGCGGGAGATAAAACCCGTAGCGGGATCGACGAACTCCTGCAGATCGAAACGACCTCCTTTCGAGGTACGGAAGCTGCAAACCAGATCCACCGGATTGAAATGGGTTGCCAAGCGCATCAATTCCCGCTTTTCGGGAGCGATCTGGTTCGATTCGGCGATCTGGAGCGTCTCCAACCCGTCGGCCCCGGTCACCCAGAAGGGGCCGCCGCCCGGTTCGCCTTCGTTGCGCACCATGCCGCACACCCGGATCGGGCGGTCGAGCACCTGCCTCAAAAGAGCCGTGCCGTAATCCTTGGGCAGTTTCACGCAGAGTTCATTCTCGATGAACGCGGCGATGGGCTCCAACTCGGCACCCGGCACTTCGAGGGCCATGAGGTATTCAAAAATCCGCTCCTGCAATGCGAGCAACACTCCGGCCAGCGCTTTTTTATAAAGCACCGTATCGCCCCGCCGGGCATCGGTAGTAACATTGTCGATATTTTTAACGAAGACTATGTCCGCATCGATCTTTCCGAGGTTCCCGATCAGCGCCCCGTGTCCCGCAGGACGGAAGAGCAGCCGCCCGTCTGCCCGTCGGAAAGGCGTACAGTCGGGATTCACGGCCAGCGTGTCGGTCGAAGGGTCCTGCACGGAGAAGGAGATGCGATACTTGACCCCGAAACGGGATTCGTAACCCGGTATCTTTTCGGCCAGCAACGCTTCGAAACGGGTCAGATGCTCGGGCGAGACGGTAAAGTGAATCTTCACCTCGCCCCCGGCGGCGGCGTACTGCGCCCCTTCGACCAGATGCTCTTCGACGGCTTTGCGCACCTCATCCCCATAGCGGTGGAACGACACCAGTCCCTTCGGGGTTTCCCCGTAACGGAGCCCTTCGGCGACGATATTTTCGACCGTCCGCAGCTCGTCGGCATCGTCACCGACGATCGTCCGCAGCTCGGGCCAGAAGGCGAAGCGGCGGCGGTTGGCCAGCAACTCCCCGACTACAGCCGTACGGCGCCCCTCGCGGACGAACTCGAACAAATCCTTGAACATACGGGTCGCGGCGCCCGAAGCGGGCACGAATTTCACCACCCGCAAAGACTCCTTCGCACGGTCGTAACGGGCCGCCGCCTGCTCGATCCCGGCAGCATCCAGCACCCGAATACCGTCGCCGCACGAAGCGGCCCGCGTCACGGGAAGAAAGGGAAAACCTTCCCGAAAATTCTTCAACTGGGTTTCGAGAGCCGCCGGCGTCAGGCCGTGCTCCTCCATTTGCACAAAATCCTCTTTCGTAAACATATCGGAAACCGTTTATCAGTCACATTCATTCTCTTTCAGCAAGATCGGCGCCACATCGACCGACGCCCGACGAAGCGGGCGATAAAAAACAGCGACTCCGCCCGTTTTTCTCTTCACGCACACGGCGCCCTACCCGCCTGTTACAAAAAGCTCCCTTCTCACTCGCATAGATCGAAACCGTTGAACGATCGTTCTCCTTGCCCGACACAACGCCCCACATCACTCGACCGAAAACGGCGAATTGCGAGCCCCTTTCTCTCCGCCGGGCAAAAAAGCCGTCCTCTCCTGCCTCACTCATCGGAAACATCGAACTACATTCTCTGTTTTCTACGCCCGGCAGAACGAGTGAAGTCGTTCTGCCCTCGCTTGTCGAAAACATTCAAATTAACGAAATAATTCCTAACTTTGCAAATATGATACGAGAATTTAACAATCCCGAACTCGCCCCGCGCAACAGTTTTCACGTGGCGCAACGAGCGGCACGCCTCATCGAGTTCGACCGGACGGAAGATTTGCAGGAACTCTTCGAGAAAGGGATGCCTGATCCGTGGTACGTCCTCGGCGGAGGCAACAACGTCCTCTTCACGCAGGACTATCCCGGCACACTGCTGACCCCTGTGGCACAAGGTATCCGCATCGTGGACGAACAGCCGGACTGCGTGACGATCGAAGCCGACGCGGGCGTCGAGTGGGACGACCTGGTCGAATGGGCCGTGCAGCACGAACTGTGGGGATTGGAGAATCTCGCGCTCATCCCCGGCAAAGTCGGGGCCGCACCCGTCCAGAACATCGGAGCCTACGGTTGCGAAGCCAAGGATGCGATCCGAAGCGTCGAGATGTTCTGCACAGAGACCTTCAACACGCTCGTCCTGAACAGAGAACACTGCGCGTTCGGGTACCGGGACAGCGTCTTCAAACGCTCCCTGCGGGGACGTGTAATCATCACTTCGGTCCGCTTTGCGTTGAGCCGCACGCCCCGACCCCGCCTCGAATACGGGGACCTGGCCGCAGAGGTCGAAGCGCGGGGAGGCATCACGCTGCGCAACATCCGCGAGGCCGTTTGTGCGATCCGCCGGGCCAAGCTGCCCGACCCTGCGGTGACGGGCAACGCCGGGAGCTTCTTCAAGAATCCGGTCGTCGGCCGCGAGGAGGCCGAACGCTTGTCGGCACTTTATCCCGATATGCCGCACTATCCGGCAGCCGACCCTTCGCAAGTCAAGCTGGCCGCAGGCTGGCTGATCGACCGCGCCGGACTGAAAGGCCACAGCGAAGGACGCGTGGGGATCCACCCCCGGCAGGCGCTGGTGATTATCAACCTCGGAGGCGCTACGGGTACGGAGATCGTCGCTTTCGCCCGCAAAGTGCAGGAACAGGTAAAGAAACGCTTCGGCGTGGAGATCGAACCCGAAGTCAATATATTATAAAACCGACAAGGCACTGCCTATGAACCTACTGGACAATTTCCAACGCTACATCCGCCGCAACGAGCTGGCAGCTCCGGAGGATTTCATCCTGCTGACCGTTTCGGGCGGCGTGGACTCGATGGTCATGCTCTCGCTCTTCGTGCGAAGCGGCTATCGCGTCGGCGTGGCCCACTGCAATTTCCAGTTGCGGGGCGTGGAGAGCGAAGAGGACGAGGAACTCGTACGCCGCGAGGCGGAGAAGTACGGCGTGCCCTGGTACAACAAACGCTTCGACACCAAAGGCGAGATGGAGCGCACGGGCGAATCGATGGAAATGGCCGCACGGCGGCTGCGCTACGCCTGGTTCGACGAATTGAGCCGCGAGCACGGTTACACGGTGGTAGCCATCGCCCACCACATCGACGACTCGATCGAAACCTTCTTCATCAACCTGTTGCGCGGCACCGGCCTGCGGGGTCTGACGGGGATCACCACCCATGCCGGGAAGCTGATCCGCCCGCTGATGTTCGCTTCGCGCAAGGACATCCTCGAATACGCCGTAGCACAACACATTCCCTACCGGGAAGATTCGTCGAACCGCTCGACCAAATACCTGCGCAACAAGATCCGCCTGGGACTCGTACCCCGCATCAAGGAGATCAGCCCCAAGTTCACCGACCTGATGCGTCAGAACATCGGCCGTCTGACCGACGCGCAGCTCTTCATCAACCACGGCATCCAGCGCATCCGCGAAGAGGTCATCACCACCGAAAACGGGATCGACACGATCCACATCGACCGTATCGACCGGGCTTTCCCGCTGAATTTCGTAATCTTCGAACTGCTCAACTCGACCTATTCGTTCAAAGGCGACGTGTCGGACGCCCTGGTCAGGGCGCTGGAACAGAACTCCGGCACGGGCAAGCGGTTCTACTCCAAATCCCACGTGGCGTACATCGACCGGGGACGGATTATGGTAACCCCGATCCCGGCGGACGACCCCTGCCAGGTGCAGGTCGAGGCGGGCGCCCCGCGCTGCTACTGCGGCAACTCGGTGCTCTACTTCGAGCTGCGCGACATCGACGATATCCAGGGCTTCGGCGTACCCGAACACATCGCCCAGGTGGATGCCGACAAACTCAAATACCCGCTCACGGTGCGCCGCTGGCAGGAGGGGGACTGGTTCATTCCCTACGGCATGTCCGGCCGCAAGAAGGTCAGCGACTACCTGATCGACCATAAAGTCCCGCTGCCGGAGAAGGCACGGCAGTTCGTACTGCTTTCCGGGGATGAGATCGTCTGGCTCGTCGGGCGGCGCATCGACGACCGCTACCGGCTCACGGCCGAGACCGAAAACGTGCTGCGCATCACCAAAGAGATCATTTAAGCCATGGCGAAAAGCGGCGTAAAATTCAAAGATACGATGGCGGCCTACGACCGTCTCCGAGGCGAAATCGCGGGACGGAAGTTCGCGCCCGTCTATCTGCTCATGGGCGAAGAGGCCTTCTTCATCGACGCTCTCTGCGACCTGCTGGCCTCGACGATCCTCCAGGAGTCCGAACGGGCTTTCAACCAGCTGACCGTCTATGGGCGGGACTCCGACGCGGGACAAGTGGTGAACCTCTGCCGGCAGATGCCGATGATGGGTTCGTACCAGGTGGTGATTCTCAAGGAGGCGCAGCAACTGCGCGGTCTCGACAAACTCTCGCTATACACTTCGAAACCCTCGCCCACGACGATCCTGATCGTCTGCCACAAGGAGAAGAACGTGGACAAGCGTTCGCAGCTCTACAAAAGCATCGCCCAGCACGGTGCGGTGCTCGAATCGGTCCGGCCGCGCGATTACGAGATCGGCCCCTGGCTCGCGCAGTTCGTCGCCTCGAAAGGCTGCACGATCGACGCGAAAGCCCAGGCGATGCTGACCGACCACCTGGGCACCGACCTCGCCAAAATCTCCAACGAACTGGGCAAGCTGCTGCTCTCGCTACCGGAAGGAACGAAGAAAATCACCGACGCACACATCGAACAGAACATCGGCATCTCGAAGGATTTCAATAACTTCGAACTCTGCAAGGCCGTCACGGGACAGAACCTCGAACAGGCCCTGCGCATCGCCGACCATTTCGCCCGCAACCCCAAAGACAACCCCCTGCTGGTAACGATTCTGGCCCTTTTCAATCAGTTCCGCGAAATTTTCCGCATCAACTACCTGCGGTGGCTCAGCCGCCACAAGGGAGTTCCGTTTCCCTCGGACACGGAACTCATAGGCATCCTGCGAATGAACAACGCCTACGCTCTGGGCGAACTGAAGCAGACCTCGGCACGGTGGGACAACCGCCGGGTGTTCCGTATCCTGGGGCTGCTGCGCGAATACGACGCCAAATCGAAGGGCATGAACGCGGGCGGCGCCCCGGACGGGGAGCTGCTCCGCGAGCTGCTTCTCAAAATCTTCCTCCAATAATGGAACGCATCCTGCTGCGCAACGGTATCCCGGAGCCGATGCCCCGCATCGAAGGCACATACCTCTATCAGACGCTTCATGTCCGGGGACGCCGCCCCCTCTGGCTCGACCGCCACACGGAACTGCTGGCTCGCAACATACAAGAGCTTTTCGGGTTGCGCTGGGCCCCCGACCTTCGCCGGCTGGAGGCAGAGATCGCCGCCCTGCTCGACGCCAACCGTCACCCCGTCGCAGGCTCTTCGTTCGTACGCATGGCCTTCACACCGGCGGGCGACCTGCTGCTGATCCCCGGAGCGGTATCCTTCTACGACGGGTATGCCCTGCGGTCGCTGCGGCCCGCTGCGGCTGTCGTGAACTACGGCGTTCCCTACCCCGAATACCCCACCTCGGCACGCGAAGCAGCCTGCATGCTGGCTTTGCAGGCAGCGGTGACGGCGGACAACCGGGCGGCGGAAGCGGACATTGAACGGGCGGCAGTCCGGACAGGCGTACAAGCGGTGATCCGCTGCGACGGCGAGGGATTCGTGCACGTATGCGACGAAGCGCCCCTGTTCGCCGTGAAAGGGAAAAAAGTCTATACTCCGCCCGCCCCGCCGAGTGTCGAACGGGAATTGGCATGCCGGGCCGTCGAAGCCGCCCGCCTGCCTCTGCTGGAGCTGGAGATCGGCCGGGAGCAACTTGCCCGTTTCGACGAAATTTTCTATGTCGATCACCGGGGCCTCACCTCGCTATCGGCCTGCGAAGGGCAACTCTACGCCGCAATCATCACCGAACGTATCGCCCGCGTCCTGAACAAATTATACTAACACATCCTGCCCGATACAAACCGGACAGGTTTCCTTTGTCCCACCCTATTTACAATACCTTCACAAAAGATCGGAATACACTCGGCATAAAAAACAGTTCGCTCGTTTCATTCTGCACTCATTTTCATTACTTTTGCAGAAAGTCGGATACATTCGGCAACACCCCCGGATCCGTTTGTTGGATTCTGTATTCATTTTCATTACCTTTGCTCCCAATGTCACACACCATCGCCATTTTTCCGGGATCGTTCGATCCCTTTACCCGGGGCCATCAGGCACTCGTGGACGATGCCCTGCGAATCTTCGACAAGGTCGTCATCGGCATCGGCAACAATGTTTCCAAGGCAGGACTGCTGCGCATCGAAGCCCGCAAACAACTCATCGAAGACCTCTATGCGGACAACCCCCGGGTCGAAGTGAGAATCTATACCGGTCTGACGGGCGACTTCGCCCGCGACCAGCATGCCTCGGCCATCATCCGCGGCGTGCGCAACACCACCGATTTCGAATACGAACGGACGATGGAGGCGACCAACCACCGCCTGCATCCCGACATCATCACCGTGATGCTCTTCACCCCGGCTCCCGTAGCCGACATCGCCTCGAGCACCGTACGCGAAGTACTGGCTTTCGGCCGCACGGTCGATGAATTCATGCCCGAAGGAATAGACATAAAAAAATACCTCTGATTACTATATTGCTATGATGGAATTTACCGCAGAAATGATCGCCGGTTTTCTCGGCGGCCAAGTCGCAGGCGACAAAGAGGCCAAGGTGCACACCGTCTCCTCGATCGAAGAGGGCGAACCCGGCGCCCTGACCTACCTGACCAACCCCAAATACGAAAAACACCTTTACAAAACCCGTGCGTCGATCGTATTGGTGAACAAGGATTTCACCCCTTCGGAACCCGTGACCGCCACCTTGATTAAAGTCGAAGACACCGGCGCCGCAGTGCTCAAACTGCTGCAAATGTATCAGGCCGCAAAACCCCGCAAACAGGGCATCAGCGAGCGGGCTTCGATCTCGGAGCGGGCGACACTGGGCGAAGATTGTTACGTGGGCGATTTCGCCGTTATCGAGGCGGGAGCCCGCATCGGCGCCGACTGCCAAATCTATCCCCAGGTCTATATCGGTGACGGCGTGACCGTCGGCGACGGAACGATCCTCTACCCGGGTGTCAAGATTTACGAGGGGTGCGTGATCGGCAGCCGCTGCATCCTGCA
>OGRN01003462.1_pt1 | contig 11179 bp, 9 predicted proteins | sample 1553401 | NCBI WGS metagenome assembly OGRN01 (sample SAMEA2580096, study PRJEB22360) | human gut metagenome | biome: human gut; feature: human-associated habitat; material: faeces | place: Denmark | collected 2008/2010 | reverse complement strand
AAACGATCCAGTATCAGGACATCAACTACCAGCTTTCGCAGAATGAGGACAAGACTGCCATCTTTGAAGCGTGGTGCGATTTCCTGAACTACTTTGACAGCTCCGTGCAATTCCAGCTTTCCTTTGTGAACCTCTCGGCTTCGCAGGAAACCTTTGCACGGAGCATTTCTATTCCGCCCTGCGGGGATGAATTTGACGGCATCCGCGCCGAGTACGCCGGTATGCTGCAAAACCAGCTTGCCCGCGGCAACAACGGCCTCATTAAGACCAAGTATCTCACGTTCGGCATTGAGGCGGACAACCTCCGCGCCGCCAAGCCCCGTCTGGAGCGCATCGAAACCGACCTTCTGAACAACTTCAAGCGGTTGGGCGTTGTGGCTGCGCCGCTGAACGGCTTTGAGCGCCTGCACGTTATGCACGACATCCTGCGGATGGACGAGCAGGAACCGTTCCGCTTCTCGTGGGACTGGCTGGCTCCCTCCGGGCTGTCCACCAAGGACTTTATCGCGCCCAGCTCCTTTGAGTTCAAGACCGGCAGGATGTTCCGCATGGGCAAAAAGCTGGGTGCGATCAGCTTCGTGCAGATTCTGGCACCGGAGCTGAATGACCGGATGCTGGCGGACTTTCTGGATATGGAGAGCAGCGTCCTTGTCAATCTCCATGTGCAGTCTGTGGATCAGGTCAACGCCATCAAGACCGTCAAGCGCAAGATCACCGATTTGGACAAATCCAAAATCGAAGAACAGAAAAAAGCCGTCCGTGCCGGGTACGATATGGACATCATCCCGTCCGACCTTGCCACCTACGGCGCGGAGGCCAAGAAGCTGTTGCAGGATTTGCAGTCCCGTAATGAGCGAATGTTCCTGCTGACCTTCCTCATTCTCAACACGGCGGACACGCCCCGGCAACTCGACAACAACATCTTCCAGACCTCCAGCATCGCGCAAAAGTATAACTGTGCGCTGACCCGGCTGGACTTCCAGCAGGAAGAAGGACTGATGAGCAGCCTCCCGCTGGGGCTGAATCAGATTGAGATTCAGCGGGGCTTGACCACCTCCAGCGTGGCGATTTTTGTGCCTTTCACCACACAGGAATTGTTTCAGACCGGTTCGGAGGCGCTGTACTACGGCATCAACGCCCTTTCCAACAACCTTATCATGGTAGACCGGAAGCTGCTGAAAAATCCCAACGGCCTGATTTTAGGCACTCCCGGCAGCGGCAAGTCATTCTCGGCAAAACGTGAGATCACCAATGCGTTTCTCATCTGCCCCAAGGATGACATCATCATCTGTGACCCGGAGGGCGAATATACGCCGCTGGTGGAGCGCCTGCACGGACAGGTCATTAAGCTGTCGCCCACCGGCAAGGGCTACGACGGTTCGCCCTGCTATATCAATCCGATGGACTTGAATCTGGATTACAGCGACGATGATAACCCATTGAGCTTGAAATCCGACTTCATTCTGTCGCTGTGCGAGTTGATCGTCGGCGGCAAGGATGGGCTTGCCCCTGTGGAAAAGACCATCATCGACCGCTGCGTGCGCATCGTCTACCGGGATTACCTCAACGACCCGAAGCCGGAGAATATGCCGCTGCTGGAGGACTTGTATAACGCCCTCCGTGCGCAGGATGAAAAGGAAGCGCAGTACATCGCCACTGCTTTGGAAATCTACGTCACCGGCTCTCTGAATGTGTTCAACCATCACACGAATGTGGATGTGAATAGCCGCATCGTCTGCTATGACATCAAGGAGCTGGGCAAGCAGCTCAAGAAAATCGGGATGTTGGTGGTGCAAGATCAGGTCTGGAACCGTGTGACCATCAACCGCGCTGCCCATAAAACGACCCGCTACTATCTTGACGAGTTCCATCTTCTTTTGAAGGAGGAACAGACGGCTTCGTACAGTGTCGAAATCTGGAAACGCTATCGCAAATGGGGCGGCATCCCCACCGGGATCACGCAAAATGTCAAAGACCTGTTATCCAGCCGCGAGGTTGAGAACATTTTTGAGAACAGCGATTTCATCTATATGCTCAATCAGGCCGCTGGCGACCGGCAGATTCTCGCAAAGCAGCTCAACATTTCGCCGCATCAGCTTTCTTATGTGACCCACTCCGGCGAGGGCGAGGGGCTGCTGTTCTACGGCAACACGATCCTGCCCTTCATTGACCACTTCCCGAAGGACACCGAGCTGTACCGCGTCATGACCACCAAACCGCAAGAGGTGGCGTCGGCATGAAAAGAGAACCGCGTTTGCAGTTTTCCGATGCCGATCTTGCCGAGCCGAAGCTGGAAAAGCCCATCAAGCGGGTGAAAAAAGCGGAGGCCAAGGCGGATAAGGCGCAGGCGAAAATCCCCAAGAAAACCGTGGTCAAAAAGGAACGCGGCTTTGATCCTGCCACCGGCAAGGTCAAAACGCAGCTCCGTTTTGAGAAAGTGGATAAGAGAAAGCCGCCCTCAAAGCTGATCCATGCCGTGCAGGATGCCCCCGCCAACTTTGTTCTCTCTCAGGTTCACCGGGAGGTGGCGCAGAGCGAGGACGATAATGTGGGCGTGGAGGCTGCGCACAAGGTAGAGCAATCCGTGGAGAGCGGCGGGCGGCTGGTGCAGTCTGCCCACCGCACCCATCAGCTCAAGCCTTATCGTGCTGCCACCCGTGCAGAGAAAAAGCTGGAACGAGCCAATCTTGACGCGCTCCAGAAGAAAGCAGAGATCGACAGCCCCACCAGCAATCCCGTTTCCAAATGGCAGCAGAAGCAGGCAATTAAGAAGCAGTATGCCGCTGCCAAGCACAATCAGGCGGCGCAGACTACGGCAAAGGCGGCAGAGAATACCGCCAAGGCCGCGAAAAAAGCCGCTGAAAAGGCTGAGACAGCGGGCAAATATGTGTGGGAACACCGGCGCGGCTTTGCCATTGCCGCCGCAATTCTGCTGATGCTGGCATTTCTGCTCAACGGCCTGTCCTCCTGCTCGGTGATGATGGATGGCGTCGGCTCCGGGATTGCGGCCAGTACCTATCCATCGCAGGACGCCGATATGCTGAGCGCGGAGGCGCAGTATTGCGCGATGGAAGCCGAGCTTCAGCGCTACCTCGACACCTACGAAAGCACCCATGACTACGATGAGTACCACTTTGATCTGGACACCATCGAGCATGACCCCTATGTACTCATTTCCATAATTACGGCGTTGCATCAAGGGGAATGGACGCTGGATGAGGTGCAGGGTACGCTCCAGATGCTCTTTGACCGCCAGTACATTTTGACCGAGGATGTGGTGGTGGAAACCCGCTACCGCACAGAAACCGACACATGGACGGACGCGGACGGCAACACCCATACGGACACCTATCAGGTTCCGTATGACTACTACATCTGCACGGTCACGCTGGAGAACTTCAATCTCTCCCATGTTCCCGTTTACATTATGAGCGAAGAACAGCTTGGAATGTACGCCACCTATATGGCCACCCTCGGCAACCGTCCCGACCTGTTCCCCGGTTCAGGCTACATCGGCAAGTATGTGGAGGGCAGCTATACCGACTACGACATTCCCCCGGAGGCGCTGGACGATGAGGTATTCGCCGCCATTATCAAGGAAGCGGAAAAATATCTCGGCTACCCCTACGTTTGGGGCGGCAGCAGTCCCTCTACCTCATTTGACTGTTCGGGCTTCGTCAGTTGGGTCATCAATCATTCCGGTTGGGATGTGGGCAGGCTGGGAGCGCAGGGGCTTTGCAACATCTGTACGCCCGTATCCTCTGCCAACGTCAAACCGGGCGATCTGGTGTTTTTCACCGGAACCTACGATACCCCCGGTGTCAGCCATGTGGGTATCTACGTCGGCAACAATATGATGATCCACTGCGGAGATCCGATCTCTTATGCAAACTTAAATTCAAACTATTGGCAGTCCCATTTCTACCGCTATGGGCGCTTGCCGTAAAGGAGAGTGAACGATATGAACCCGAAAATTATGAAGCTCCGTGGGGAGCTGGAGAAGAACAAAGGCAAAATCTCCGATCTGCAAGGCCGCAACCGCGAGCTGGAAAAGCAGATTCGTGAGCTGGAGGACACCGACATCATCGGCATGGTGCGTGAGAACGGCATGACGATGGAGCAGTTTGCCGAGCTGTTCCGCCGTATGCAGGCCGCGCCTGCACCGGCCACTTCGGAAAAGGAGGCGTTGAACCATGACTAAAAACACACCGCGCATTTTTATCAGCCTGCTGCTGATGCTCCTGTGCATCGGGATTCTCCCTGTTTCCGCCTTTGCCAGCGGCGGTGATTATCCTGATAATGCGCTGCCCACCGCCGAAAGCAGCGCCGCAGACGCACAGGAAACAAAACAGATCGGCACGGTCACGACCAACGGCGGCAACCTGAACGTCCGCACCGGCGCGGGACTGGACAATACCGCGTTTACGCAGCTCCCCAACGGCACGGTGGTCGATGTGATCGGCAGGGACGGCGATTGGGTAAAAATCCTGCTGCCCGCCCGTGTGGGCTATGTGTACGGCAGCTATCTGACCGTCACCGACGCCGCCGACAGTACCGTGAGCATCGGCGGCATTACGCTTCCGTTTGATGAAAAAGAGCTGACCGACCTCTGGCAGCTCCTTGTTGGCAGCATGACGGGCGGCAGCGACGCGCTGACACCGGACGGCAATCTGACGCTGATCGACGATATTGGCTCCAGCACCAAGGCAGGAAAACAGTTCATTACGCTGGAAAGCAAGAACGGCAATACATTTTACCTGATTATTGACCGTGACGATGAGGGCGAAGAAACCGTCCACTTCTTAAATCAGGTGGATGAGGCTGACCTGATGGCGCTGACCGGCGAGGAAGAAACGCCCGCCACTTGCTCCTGCACCACAAAATGCGTGGCCGGTACGGTCAATACATCCTGCCCCGTCTGCGCGGTCAACATGACCGAGTGCGTGGGCAAGGAGGCAAAGCCCGAAGTCCCCACCGAGCCGACAGAACCCGCCGCCGAGGAATCGGAGAAAAAGAGCGGCGTGGGCGGCATCCTCGTCGTCCTGCTGATCGTCGCGCTGGGCGGCGGTGCCGCGTTCTACATTTTCAAGCAGAAAAAGGCCAAGCCGCAGACCAAAGGCAGCGCCGATCTGGACGATTATGACTACGGCGAGGACGAGGACGAATATGAGTTTGAGCCGTATGAGGGCGAACCGGAACAGGATACTACGGAGGATACGGACGCATGAGATATTTCACCAATAATCCGCTGGAACGCCTGATGATGCAGAAGCCGAAAGCAGCGCGGGAGGACAGCCCTCCCGACGCTGCCAAGGAACACTTCTGCTACGGCTGCAAGCGCTTCGGACAGAGCTGCGTTCGCCCCTGCTACCGTGACGTAAAGAGAATGGAGGCTGCACCATGCGCCTTGTGATCGCCGAAAAACCCTCCGTGGCGCAGAGCATCGCCGCCGTGCTGGGTGCTAAATCACGGCATGACGGGTATCTGGAGGGCGGCGGGTACATCGTGTCGTGGTGCTTCGGGCATCTGGCAGAGCTGGCCGACGCCGCCGTTTACAATGCCGATGATGCCAAATGGACGCTGGCGGCGCTGCCCATCACTCCTATCTCGTTCCGCTTCATCGTCCGCTCTGAAAAGCAGAAGCAGTTTGACATTCTGCGGGAGCTGATGCGCCGGGAGGATGTGGCAGAGGTGGTCAACGCCTGCGACGCTGGGCGCGAGGGTGAGCTGATCTTCCGCACGGTTTACTGCCTTGCGGGATGCTCCAAGCCGATTCTGCGGCTTTGGATTTCTTCAATGGAGGATGATGTCATCCGCAGCGGCTTCCAGCAGCTTAAGTCTGGGCGCGACTATGACGGCCTGCATCAATCTGCCCTGTGCCGCGCCAAGGCTGATTGGCTGGTTGGTATCAACGCCACGCGGTATTTCTCCCTGACGTATGGCCGCACATTGAACATTGGGCGCGTCATGTCGCCCACGCTGGCGTTGCTGGTACAGCGCGAGGCGGAGATCTCCGCATTTGTGGCAGAACCGTTCTACACCGTCCAGCTCGATTGCGGCTTTCCCGCCACGACAGACCGAATGAAGGACAGAAAGGATGCCGATGCCATCGCCAACGCCTGCAAGGGCAAGACAGTAACCGTCAAAAGTGTGGAGCGCAAGGAAAAGTCTGAGAAAGCGCCCGCGCTCTACGATTTGACCTCCCTCCAGCGCGACGCCAACCGCGTTCTCGGCTACACCTCTCAGCAGACCCTCGACTATCTCCAAGCGCTCTATGAAAAGAAGCTCTGTACCTACCCGCGCACCGACAGCCGCTATCTGACCGACGATATGGAGGGCAGCGTCCCCGGCCTTGTCGCCGCCGCTGCCGCTGTCTGCGGCATGGAGAAGCCGCCGACCATCTGCGCCAAGCAGGTATGCAGCAGTAAAAAAGTCACCGATCACCACGCCATTGTTCCCACCATCAGCGCAGAAAAGGTAGATATGGCCTCTCTGCCGCTGGGCGAACGCGAGGTGCTGAAGCTGGCGGCAAGAGGCTTGCTTCGTGCGGTGGATGAACCACATCGCTACGCAGAAACGGTCATTACGGTGGACTGTGCCGGTCAGAGCTTCACCGCCAAGGGCAAAACCGTCCTTGCTCCCGGCTGGAAGCGCTATGAGCAGGAGCAGACGGAGGCAGCGCCCGCGCTGCCGGTGGTAACGGATAATCAGACGCTTTCCGTATCTGCCGCGTCGGTCAAGACCGGAAAAACCACGCCGCCCAAGCATTTCACCGAGGATACGCTGCTGGCCGCGATGGAAAACGCGGGCAAGGAGGATATGCCAGATGATGCCGAGCGCAAGGGCATCGGAACCCCGGCGACCCGCTCCGGTATCATTGAAAAGCTGGTGTCCTCCGGTTTTGTGGAGCGCAGGAAGTCCAAAAAGATCACAAATCTGCTGCCCACCTCCACCGGCACGGCGCTTATCACCGTTCTGCCTGAACAGCTCCAGTCTCCGCAGCTCACCGCTGAATGGGAGCACCGCCTGAAAGAGATCGAGCGCGGTGAAATCGCCCCGGACAGCTTCATGGATGGGATCGCCGCCATGCTGAATGAGCTGGTGCAGACCTACAAACCCATCCCCGGTACGGAAGTCCTGTTCCCCTCCGGGCGTGAGGTGGTCGGCAAGTGTCCCCGCTGCGGAGCCGAGGTGACGGAATCACCGAAAGGCTTTTTCTGCGAGAACCGTGCCTGTTCCTTTGTTCTCTGGAAAAACAGCCGCTTTTTCACCGCCAAGAAAAAGGTGCTGACAAAATCCCTTGCCGCTGCGCTTTTGAAAAATGGCCGCGCTCCGCTGAAAGGCTGCTACTCCGAAAAGACCGGGAAAACCTATGATGGCAGCGTTCTTCTGGAGGACGATGGACAGCGCACGGGCTATAAGCTGGTGTTCGACAATGGCTGATACGCCGCGTATGGATCACAAGCAGCTCCGCCGCTCCAAAAAGCTCATTCGGAAGCTCTGCTGCAATTACGATCACGGCAACTGCCTCGCGCTGGATGATGGAGAGCCTTGCGTCTGCGTACAGGGTATTTCCTACTCGCTGCTGTGCAACTGGTTCCGAAACGCGGTACTTCCCACCGACCATGAGCTGCTGGCCGACGTGATGCGGGAAAGACCGGGAAAGCGCTGCACCGTCTGCGGCAAGCCGGTCTATTCTTCCTCCAACCGTGCCAAATATTGCCCCGCCTGCGCCAAGCAGGAACGCCGAAAGCAGGACGCCAAACGAAAGCGTGAACAATACTGGAACCTCCGCAAATAGAGGGCGTAAACGCCCCGTGCCGCAAGGCTTTTTCCATGCGGAATCACAAGGGGCTGAGACATTCTATCCGCAAGCTCAAAAACAACGTCTATCTGCGGAGAATCGCCCCTGTGCAGGATGTGTTTTCTTCTGCGCAGGGGCGCTATTTTTTCTGAAAGGAGATCATCATGGCTGAAAAACAAACCAGCAAAGACCGGATGCGGGAGATCGTTGACAGCATCGAAAACGGCATCAAGGAGCTGTTCGAGAGCGATAAGTACCGGCAGTATCTCTCCACTATGAGCCGCTTTCACCGCTACTCGGTCAACAACACCATGCTCATCTATATGCAGCGCCCCGACGCCACCCATGTGGCGGGCTTCAACAAGTGGCGCGATCAGTTCGGCAGGAACGTCCTGAAAGGCGAAAAAGGTATCCGCATCATCGCTCCTACTCCCTATAAGAAAAAGGTCGAGGAAATCAAGACCGACCCCGAAACCAACGCGCCGATACTGGATGCAGACGGCAAGGCCATCATTGAGGAAAAGGAAATCCGTATCCCTATGTTCAAGGTGGTGTCCGTCTTTGATGTGTCACAGACTGCGGGAAAGCCCTTGCCCCAGCTTGCCGCCGATCTGAGCGGCAATGTGCAGCAGTATGAGGTTTTCATGGAGGCGCTGCGCCGTGCTTCTCCCGTTCCGATGGAGATAAAGCCCGTTGCGCGGGATACGGACGGCTTTTTCAGCATTAAGGCGCAGAGCATCACCATCCGCGCCGGTATGAGTGAGGTGCAGACGGTATGCGCCGCCGTCCATGAGATTGCCCACGCCAAGCTCCATGACTACGAACACATGACGGAGCTTGCGGACGATGGTGAGACGATCCTTGTCCCCGGTGAAAAGAGCCGCAACACCGAGGAGGTCGAGGCCGAAAGCATCTCCTATGCGGTCTGCCAGTATTACGGCATTGAAACGGGCGAAAACAGCTTCGGCTATATCGCCACATGGTCAAAGGGCAAGGAGTTGAAAGAGCTTCGCGCCAGTCTGGAAACCATCAACAAGACTGCCTCCGAGCTGATTACGGACATTGACCGGCATTTTGCGGAGATTTGCAAGGAGCGCGGCATCAATCGTGAAGAAGTGAGCGCCACACAAACAGACGAAGCGCTTTATCTTGTGGATGGCTCGGTATATCTCCATGTGCAGCATACAGACGGCGGTTGGGACTATTCGCTCTACGACAAGGAAAGCAAAAAGCTGCTGGATGGCGGTGTTATTGACAGCAGCGCCATTGAAGATTCGCCGGTTGCATCTGTTGCCGGGGCTGTCCGAACGGAGGTATTTGCCATTCAGGGCATGACACCAACCAAGGTGACATTTGCAGATATGGAAATTCTGGAGGACTTGCAGGAGGCGCAAATTACGCCGCCCTTGGACAGCGAACAGATCACCGGCGCAGTCGCTGTTCCCACCGATGCGGCAGATAATATGCTCCCGGAGCTGGAACAGGCCGTCCCGATGCCTGACCCCACGCTGACGGTGGACGATATGCGCAGCTATGGGTATCTGGATAGCGATATGCTCCCACTTTCCAAGGATCGGGCGGTGGAGCTGCTGGAGCATGACATCACGGTTTATATGCTCTATCCCGACAACGCCGAGGAAATGGTCTTTGAAGCCGAGGACATCATCAAGCACGACGGAATGTTCGGTGTCACAAGACCGGATTGGGATGCGGTCAAGGGCCATATCCCACCCCGCGATGTGGAGCAGCGTTTTTTGAACAGTCCCACCGATTCTATGGCGATCTACCAACTGCGCCGGGATGCGCCGGTGGAGCTTCGTTTTGCCAATCTCGGCAGTCTGGCCGCGCCGCCTGACCCGGCCAACTATGAAGCTGTCTATACCCGTGAGGTGTACCCGGACGATGATACCGGCAGAATCCTTGAAAACTTCTACTACATTTTCAACGACGAGCGCCCCGGCGATTTTGTGGGACACAGCCTCTCCGTCAGTGACATCGTTGCGCTGAAACAGGACGGCAAGGTATCCTATCACTACTGTGACAGCATGGGATTTCAGGAGCTGCCCGCCTTTCAGAAACCGGAGAATTACCTGAAAGCCGCCGAAATGTCGATGGAGGACGATTACGGCATGATCGACGGCATTATCAACAACGGCCCCAAACAGCCCACCGTCGCCGACCTTGAAGCACAGGTCAAGGCCGGTATGTCCATCTCCTTGATGGATTTGGCAGAGGCGGCACACCGGGAAAAGAAGAAATCTGTGCTGGAGCAGCTCAAAAGCCAACCGGCCCAAGAACGTCCACACAAAACAGCGCCCAAAAAGAGCGCGGAAAAGGAGCTTTGATATGAACATCACCTTTGAAGAACGCCAGCTTATGAGCCTCTACAACACCGGCACCCGCACGGGCTTGATCGCGGCGCTGGAGGAAATGCGCGGCTACCTCGCTGCGGATGAAACGGAGCTGCGGGAGCTGACGGACAGCGCCATCGTAAAGCTGCGCAGGATGAACGACGCGGAATATGACGCGCTCGACCTGTTCCCCGATTTTGAAAAGGAGGATATGGATGCCGAGTAAAGTACAGCTCTATGCGCAGATGGCAGACCGCACGGCGGAGCAGATCACGGGAAGCTACCAGAAGTGGACGGCATTTCTGACCACCGCCGCAAGGCTGTATAAGTACCCCTACAACGAGCAGCTCATGATCTTCGCCCAGCGCCCGGAAGCCACGGCCTGCGCGGAATACGACCTTTGGAATAAGCAGATGCGCCGCTATGTGCGGCGAGGCAGCAAGGGCATCGCCCTTGTGGATACCAGCAGCGACCAACCAAAACTCCGATATGTATTTGATGTTTCCGACACCAGCGGCGGCGAGAACTCTCGCCGCCCTTATCTTTGGGAATACCGGCAGGAGCATCGTGAGGTGGTATCTGCGGCGCTGGAGCAGCGCTTCGACGTTTCTGGTGAAAACGGACTTGCCGATCAGATGGAGCGTGTGGCGGCGCAGCTTGTAGATGAATACTGGCACGACAACTGGCGCGATATTGTCGGCATCGTTGACGGTTCCTTTCTGGAAGGTTATGATGATTTCAACATCGGAGCCGCATTTCGGAACGCCGCCGTTGTCAGCACCACCTATGCGCTGCTGTCCCGCTGCGGGATGCAGCCGGGAGATTACTTCGAGCATGAGGATTTTCTGAACGTCTTTGATTTCAACACCCCGCAGACCGTCGCCGCTCTTGGAACGGCCATCAGCCAGTCCAGCGAGCTGGTGCTGCGGCAGATCGAAATCACCATCAAGAATTACGAGCGCGAGAAACTCGCGGAAAGGAGCGAAAGCCATGAGCGAACTGACCTACACCCGCAGCGGGGATT
>OGRN01003461.1_pt1 | contig 11180 bp, 10 predicted proteins | sample 1553401 | NCBI WGS metagenome assembly OGRN01 (sample SAMEA2580096, study PRJEB22360) | human gut metagenome | biome: human gut; feature: human-associated habitat; material: faeces | place: Denmark | collected 2008/2010 | reverse complement strand
GGAATCTATGAACCGGCATTTCGTGAAACCTATCAGTGGCTGACAGAACAGAAGGCTGCAGAAGAACGGAAGATAGGCTCGACGGAAATTGCCGGCTGGCTGGGATTTAACAGTAAGGAGATGTGGAATACATTTTTGCCGGAGCTGGATCAGAGCTATAAAGAGCAGGCGAGCAGGATGGTAGGAGAACTGATGGTCAGACAGATCAGGAAGCATAAGGCAGTGTGGTATCCGGGAGCAGAGGAGATGCTTACAGCCCTGAAGAACCGGGGATATCATCTTGTGATCTTAAGTAACTGTAAAGCTTCCTATCGTGAGGCGCACTGGAAGGAATTTGGGATGGAACGATGGTTCGATCATTTTTATGACTGCGAATCGTATGGATTCCGTCCAAAGACAGAGATTGTGCAGGAAATCATTCGGGAATATACAGGTCCTTATCTGGTGGTCGGAGACAGGAGGCAGGATCTGGAATGTGCCAGAGCCTGCAAAAGCCCATTTATAGGATGCCTGTATGGATATGGTGAGAGAGGGGAGCTGAACGGGGCAGATCATCTTGCAGAACATATAGAGGATATACCACAGTTGGTGATATGAGGATGAGCTCAGCTTTATCCGAAAGCAGAAGCTGTACACTGACAGAAGGTATAGGACTGATGGGAATGGCATAAATATTATAAAAAACCGAAGGATCCTGAAATATGATTTCCCTCAGTCTCTGTATGATCGTAAAAAATGAAGAAGCAGTTCTTGAGAGAATCTTGAAGCCGGTTTCTCAGGTAATGGATGCGATCCTGATCGCAGATACCGGTTCTTCAGACAGAACAAAAGAGATTGCGGAGCAGTATACGTCGCTGGTGTATGATTTTCCCTGGTGTGACGATTTTTCTGCTCCGCGTAATTTTCTTCTGGAAAAAGTCCGCACCGATTACTGGATGTGGATGGATGCGGATGATGTCCTGAATGAAGAAAATCTGGAAAAACTGAAGAGTCTTAAAGAAGCTCTGGATCCCGGAACAGATGTTGTAATGATGGAATATGCGGCAGGGTTTGACCAGAGCGGGAGAACAACATTTTCTTATTTTCGGGAGCGGATAATGAAAACATCCAGAAATTTCAGATGGAATGGGGCAGTTCATGAAACTGTGATTCCGGAGGGAAACATCATCTATTCAGATGTGGTGATCCGGCACCGGAAATGTGGAACAGGTGATCCGGACCGTAATCTCCGCATTTATGAAAAAATGCTGGCAGGAGGAGAAAAGCTGGAACCCAGACATCAGCTTTATTATGGGAGAGAACTGTATTATCATCAGCGATATCCGGAGGCAGAGGCTGTGTTGGTGGAGTTCCTGAAAAATCCGTCCGGATGGCTGGAAAATAAGATCGATGCCTGTTTTGTACTTGGACAGTGCTACCGGAAAATGGGAGAGAAAAAGTCCGCACTGGAAGCTTTTCTGTACAGTCTGACTATGGATGTGCCGAGGGCGGAAATCTGTTGTGAGGTCGGAAAGATTTTTCTGGAAAGAGAGCTTCCCAGACAGGCTGGCTATTGGTATGGGCAGGCGCTCACTGTGCCTTCAGATAAGAAAAAGGGTGGATTTTTTATGGCTGAGTATCATGGGTTTGTGCCATATATGCAGCTTTGCGTTTGTTATGATAAAATGGGATGCCCGGAGCAGGCATTCTTTTTTCATAAGAAAGCGATGGAACTGAAGCCGGAAGATCCGGGAGTATTGTATGACCAGAAATATTTCCGGGAAAAATATGGTCTATCATAAAATGAAAGACATATTTATTATATTTTCCTGGCAGGGTACAGGCTTGAGGGAATCCTATGCACAGGTAAAAGCTGTTGTCATATACTGTAGGGAAAGTTATTTTCCTATGAGGTGATCGCAGAATGCTGTTCAGGCATCGAAAACGTAAGGAAATGGAAATGCAGCAGGACAGTCATGAGGATTTGTCCTGTATGTCCTGTTATGGAAATCATAGTTCCTGTGGATGTGACAGATGTGGAACAAGAGGCTGCCCAGGCCCTGTGGGACCTACAGGACCAACCGGTCCCAGAGGCTGTCCGGGAGTTCCGGGTCCTATGGGTCCTCAGGGACCGCAGGGGGAACCGGGAATACAGGGATATACGGGAGCCACTGGTCCAGCGGGAGCAACGGGTCCAGCCGGAGTCATCGGTCCGACGGGAGCAACGGGAGCCACTGGTCCAGCGGGAGCAATGGGAGCGATAGGAGCAACAGGAGCCACTGGTCCAGCGGGAACGACGGGGGTAACAGGTCCGGCTGGTGCGATCGGAGCCACGGGTCCAGCAGGTCCAACAGGAGCAACAGGAGCCACCGGCCCTGCCGGAACAGTAACCCCGGCAGCTGCTGTTGGAAATGCAACAACGGTAGATGATATTGTGGAGGATTTTAATGCACTTCTTGCAAACCTTCGTGATGCAGGACTCCTGGAAAGATAGTGAAATGATAAACACACGTTACTGTGCGGCTGCGTATTTTATGCAGCCGCTGCATATTCTCCATAAAAATATTTCATTGTAGCTTTCTGACGAAAGGTGCTATAATATTCTTATGTAAGTATGAACATGGGGGATGAAATCGTGAAAAAAAACAAGTATGAGATCGATATGTGTAATGGGTCGATCATGGACAAGCTGATTTCGTTTTCACTGCCGCTGATGCTGTCCGGTATCCTGCAGCTGATGTTCAATGCAGTGGATATCGTGGTAGTGGGACGTTTCAGCGGAAGTGAGGCGCTGGCGGCAGTAGGCTCCACTACCGCACTGATCAATGTGTTTACCAACCTTTTTATCGGGATTTCTCTTGGTGCCAATGTGCTGGCAGCCAGATTTTATGCTGCCGGTAAGGACGAAGAAATGTCAGAAACAGTACATACATCGATCCTGCTGGCTCTGATCAGCGGGATCATCATGGCAGTTCTGGGAGTGATCTTTGCCAGAATCTGCCTGGAACTGATGGATACACCGGACGATGTGATCGATCTTTCTACTCTTTATATGCGTATTTATTTCCTGGGAATGCCGTTTTTTATGCTGTATAACTATGGTGCGGCGATCCTGCGTGCTGTGGGAGATACCAAGCGGCCGCTGGTCTTTCTGATCATTTCCGGCTGTGCCAATGCGCTTTTGAATCTGTTTTTCGTGATCGTGTGTCATTTAAGCGTGGCCGGTGTGGGAATCGGAACGGTGATCTCTCAGCTGATCTCCTGCATTCTTGTCCTTCGGTGTCTGTATCAGACAGAGGGAAGCTATCAGCTGCGTTTTTCAAAACTGTCCATAAAGGGAGAGTACCTGAAGCAGATCTTCCAGGTGGGACTGCCTGCCGGGATCCAGAGTACAGTGATCAATTTTTCCAATGTACTTCTTCAGTCTTCTGTAAACTCCTTTGGTTCCATTGCTATGGCAGGATATACAGCAGCCAATAATATTTTTGGATTTCTGTATGTGTCCGTGAATTCGGTTACCCAGGCCTGCATGAGCTTTACCAGTCAGAATTATGGTGTGCGAAAACCGAAACGTATGGACCGGGTGCTTGTTGACTGTATGATCCTGTCCTTTGTCGTATCCTTTGCCATGGGCTGTGGTGCATACTTTTTCGGTCCGCAGCTTCTGAAGATCTATACGGAAGACCCTAAGGTTATCCAATGCGGAATGGAGATTCTTGTCTATACCACAGTTACCTATTTCCTTTGCGGACAGATGGATCTGTTTCCGGGAGCACTGCGCGGAATGGGACGCTCTGGTGTGCCGATGATCCTGTCTATTATCGGAACGGTCGGCCTTCGAATTGTGTGGATCTTCGGAATCTTCCCGGTTCACAGATCATTGAAAGTACTGTTTATTTCCTATCCGGCATCCTGGATCATTACGATCATCATGCAGGTGACCTGTTTCTGGTTTGTAAGGCGGAAGGTGCACAGACAACTTTTGGGAGAGAATGCAGAATAAAAACGAATACACAGAATATCAGAGAAAGCGGATAGAATTCCGCTTTTCTGTGTTTACGGGGAAAATAAAACAGGTCAACTCATGTCCATTTTGCAAACAGGAGACATTGGAGCTGGAAAATAAAGAATATGGAGGAAACATGGAATTATTAAAACCTGATTATTACGACGAATTTACCTGTATTGCAGACAAATGCACCATCAGCTGCTGCAGGGAATGGAAGATCAACATAGATGATGAAACCTACAGAAACTGGAAAACCATCCAGCCGCCGTCAGAGGTGCCCGGACACAGAAGCTGCCTGCAGGCCTATACCATGAAAAAGGACGGCAGCCGGATCATGAAGATGACGGAAGAGCACGACTGTCCTTTTCTTGCAAAGAACAGACTGTGCTATCTGGTAAGTGCTTATGGGGATTCGATGCTTTCAGAGACCTGCCAGATTTTTCCAAGGGAGATCCATGAATTTCAGGATCATAAGGAAGCGACCATGATGCCCTGTTGCCCGGCTGTCCTGGACATCTGGAAGGAGAAGAAAAGAATCGCTTTTCCGGAAACTCCAAAAGAAAAGGAACAGCCGCTTTTTCTTGTGCGCCGGAAGGTTATGGATCTTATAATGGATCCTGAAAAAACACCGGAGGAAATCCTTCTTGAAAGTTTTTATGTTCTGAAGGAACTTCACTGGAACATGCCGCTTACCACAGAGCTTGTGGAAGATTATTTTTCAGAGAAAACGATTCGCCAACTGGAACATGCTATTAATGAGATAGAGCTGCCTGTTCTGGATACCATGGACGAATGCAATGAACTTTTGCAGGACCTGGCTGTAAATTACCGGAAAGAAGGACTTTACCGGAAATATCTGGAGCCGGTGATGGAACTTGCGGAGGAATTGTCCGAAGAATATGAGGAAGAGGAACTGGTGGAAGCCCGGGAGGATTTTTATCGGAAATTTCGTGTATATGAAGACCTTCTCCGGAGCTTTCTTGCCAACGAAGTATATTCAGATCTTCTGACACCGGAGGGAGATTTGGAAGATGCCCTGGTCCATATGCAGTGGATCGGTATGGAATATGCCACCATCCGCCAGGCTGTTTTTCTTCGGTGGCAGAAAGATGGACGGGGATCTCTTCCCTACGAAACACTCCGGGATTATATGGTAGTGATCTCCAGAATGACCGGATATGAGGAAGACGATATCCGGGAATATCTTGAGAACAGTTTTGAAGAGCTTCTGTGGGAGTGGGGATATTTTGCGCTGATCACAGGGAAATGACTTTATAACTTAAAGTTATATTAAGTATTAAAAATATACATTTTAATTATATGATGTTTTGTGTTAGAATATAGGACGAATAGGGCAGCGGAGGAATGACTGCCCTGAAATGGATAACGATCAGAAAGGAACTTGTTTTATGGATAAGGGAACAATTTTTAAATTTCATAATGACCTTGATACCGATCAGATCATTGCATCCCAGTATCTGCTTCTGCCGAATCTGGATGAAATGAAAGGCCACACATTTGAATCACTGGATCCGGATTTTTCCAAAAAGGTTAAACCGGGAGATTTTGTAGTTGGAGGAGAGAACTTCGGATGCGGATCCTCCAGAGAGCAGGCACCGGGTGTTCTTAAGGCACTTGGAGTAAAGGCAGTTATTGCGAAATCTTTTGCCCGTATTTTTTTCCGCAATGCCATTAATATCGGACTTCCGGCAATTGTCTGTAAGGATCTTCCGGATGCTGTGAAGACAGGAGATACCCTGGAGCTTCATATGTCCGAGGGAACTGCTGTTGCCAATGGTAAGACTTATTCCTGCACAAAACTGCCGGAATACATGCAGAATATACTGAATCAGGGCGGCCTTATCGCTTCTCTGAACCGTGAGGAGGAATAAGAGATGGGAATGACGATCGCAGAAAAAATCATCGCGGCAGCAGCCGGTGTGGACAGCGTAAAACCTGGAGATATCTATACAGTTCAGCTGGATCATCTGATGAGCAATGACGGAACCACACATCTGACTGTTGACATGTACAACAACAAATTAAAAAATCCACATATCGCAGATACAAAGAAACTGGTATTTATCGTAGACCACAATGTACCGTCTGACAGCCCGAAAACAGCAGCATCCCAGAAAAAAATGAGAGATTTTGCAAGAGAAAACAACATTGATTTCTGGGAAGGAAAAGGCGTGTGTCATCAGATCATGATCGAGAATTATGTCCGTCCGGGACAGCTGATCTTTGGTGCAGACAGCCATACCTGTTCTTATGGAGCACTTGGCGCTTTCGGTACTGGTGTAGGATGTACAGACTTTCTTTATGGAATGGTAACCGGAACTTCCTGGGTTATGGTACCGGAAACTGTGAAATTCAACCTGACAGGGAAACTTCCTGAGGGTGTTTATGCAAGAGATCTGATCCTTACCATTATCGGAGAGATCGGAGCAAACGGATGTAATTATCAGGCAATGGAGTTTACCGGCGAAGGCGCCAAAACATTAAGCATCAGCGACCGTATGGCACTTTGCAACATGGCTGTTGAGGCTGGTGCGAAGACAGGAATCTTTGAGGCTGATGATAAAGCTCTGGAATATCTGAAAGAGCATGGACGTGAGCCAAAAGCGGTATATCACAGCGATCCGGATGCCGTTTACGCAAGAGAGTATACCTTTGATCTTTCAAAAGTCCGTCCGGTTGTAGCGAAGCCAGACTTTGTTGACAATGTGGTTCCGGCTAAGGAAACCTGTGGCATCAAGATCAACGAAGCGTTCCTTGGCTCCTGCAATAACGGCCGTATTGAAGATCTCCGTGTAGGCGCAGAGGTGATCAAAGGCAAAAAAGTTGCAGAGGGAGTTCGTTTCCTGGTTGTTCCTGCAAGCCAGACCATCTATCGTCAGGCATTAAAGGAGGGGCTTATCGATATCTTCATGGAAGCAGGGGCTATTGTTATGAACCCGAACTGCAGTGTATGCTGGGGAAGCTGCCAGGGTGTTATCGGCGAGAATGAGGTCCTGATCAGCACAGGAACCCGTAATTTCAAGGGACGTGCAGGTCATCCGAGCTCCAAGGTTTACCTGGGATCTGCGGCAACAGTTACTGCATCTGCCGTTGCAGGTGAGATCGCAACTGCTGACAGAGTATAAGAGTTTCAGAAAAGATTTAAATAATATATTCAGAAATTATCAGAGGATGATCCGTTTCGGCGTGGGTTCTTATAACAGAGCAGACAGAAAACATTTGCCTGATGATACGGAACGGAATAAACAGGAGATATACATATGGAAGCATTTACAGGAAAAGTGTGGGTACTTGGTGATGATATTGATACGGATATCATTATCCCGACGGAGTACCTTGCACTGAAAACCATTGACGATATGAAACAGTACGGATTCAGCCCCCTTCGTCCGGAGCTGGCCGGACAGATCCAAAAGGGCGACATTATTGTAGCAGGAAAGAACTTCGGATGCGGATCCTCCAGAGAGCAGGCACCGGAGATCATCAAGGCACTGGGTGTGCAGTGTGTCATTGCGAAATCTTTTGCCCGGATCTTTTTCCGCAACTCCATTAACAACGGCCTTCTTCTTATTGAGCAGCCGGATCTTCATGACAATGTAAAAGAGGGAGATCAGGTTACGGTAGTAATGAATGAGCATGTAGAGCACAATGGAAAACAGTACCCGATCGCTTCTCTTCCAGAGAATCTGATGGATATCATCCAGGCTGGCGGACTGGTAAAAGCCATGCGTAAGCTGAACGGCCTGGACTAAAAAACGGAGAGGAGAGAAATAATGGGCGAGACGATCATTGAAAAAATTATCAGACATAATACAGGCAAGGCAGTAAAGCCTGGTGATATCGTGACGGTCAATGTGGACAGAGTGATGATCCATGATATCTTTATTCCGTTTGTAGCGGAAAAATTTGAGGAGATGGGCTTTCAGAAACTGTGGAATCCGGACAAGGTTGTTCTGATCTATGACCATCTTGTACCGGCAAGTCAGCAGGATGATACCAGACATTTCCATGTGGGAGATGCTTTTGCAGCTAAATATGGCATGAAAAACGTACACAGAAGTGACGGTATCTGTCATCAGCTTATGACTGAGGCAGGTTATGTTAAACCCGGTAATATTGTATTTGGCACAGACAGCCATACCACGACTTATGGATGTGTCGGTGCGTTTTCTTCCGGCATCGGTTACACAGAGATGGCCAGCATCCTGGGAACAGGAACCATGTGGATCAAGGTTCCGGAAACCATAAAGGTTGTGATCGACGGAGAACTTCCGGAGAATGTCATGTCCAAGGATATCATCCTCCGCCTGATCGGTGACCTTCGTGCAGATGGAGCTACTTACCGTGCTTTGGAATTTTGCGGAAGCACCATTGAAAATATGTCTGTGGCAAGCCGTATGACTATGGCGAATATGGCAATTGAGGCCGGTGCGAAATGTGCACTTTTCACACCGGATGAGAAGACAGCTGCTTACTGCAACGTAGAGCTTGATGATTATCAGAAGAGTCTTGTGGGAGATGAGGATGCTGTCTACATGAAGACCATAACTTATAAAGCAGAGGATTTTGTGCCGGTAATGGCATGTCCGTCTCAGGTGGACAAGATCCGTGATGTCAGTGAGCTTCAGGGTGAGACCATCGACCAGGTATTCATCGGTTCCTGCACCAACGGACGTCTGGAGGACCTTATGGCGGCAGCAGAGGTGCTGAAGGGCAAAAAGGTTGCAGACTTTGTAAAGCTGATCGTGACTCCTGCCAGCCGCAAAATTTACCGTCAGGCTATTGAGCTTGGCATTCTGGATACTCTTGCGGAAGCAGGGGCTATCATTACACATCCGGGCTGCGGACTTTGCTGCGGAAGGACCGGCGGAATCCTGACAGACGGTGAAAAGGTCGTGGCAACCAACAATCGTAATTTCCTGGGACGTATGGGAACTTCCAAGGTTCAGATCTATCTGGCATCTCCAAAAACAGCAGCAGCCTGTGCCGTTGCAGGCAAGATCGTAATGCCGGAATAAGAAGCAGAAGATCCTGAGAGAAATACTGCTGTCAGAAACAGATAAAGAAACGTATGAGAAAGACAGATTTTCGCAGAGGCGTCAGTCTGTCTTTTTTTACCGGATCAGAAGGATCCGGGAGAAGTCATTTTTACAGAAAATGGGATTTATTGTATTATAATAACAGCCAGTGTGACAACATAACATATATTACATAAGAATTACATAAGACTCGAGGGATAAGGGTATGGAGAAAAGATCAACCATCAGTAAAAAGACACTGAAGATCATACTTGGGATCTGTATTGCCGCAGCAATCCTGGCTGTGGCCGGGTTATTTGGCTACACATACATGGCAGATCACAACACACTGGGCCGGAAAATTTCCGTGTGGGGAGTGGAGGTTTCCAGGCTGGACGCAAAGCAGGCAGAAGAAAAAATTGCTGCGGAATTTGAAAACCGGCCGGTATCTTTTCAGGAAAATGACAAGGAGGTTTACAGCATGACGCTCAAAGATCTGGGGTACAGCCTCAATGAGGAAGATCTTCTGAATAAGCTTACAGACCTTCAGAAACAGAGAGAAGAGAACCGGAAGATTTTTCCAAAGGAAGAAAACGTAAATCTGGAATGCCAGATCGAGGAAGATGAGGAGCAGGAAAAACAGGCTCTGGATCTTTCCAATTTCGGAACGGAAGAAAGAAAATCTTCCACCGATGCATCCATTCAGTACAATGAGGAGAAAAAAGAATTCATCCTTGTGAAACAGGTACAGGGCACGGAGATTGATCCGGATAAACTGGAGACCACCGTGGACACAAATCTGAATGCGGCATTTGATACAGCTCTTCTTGGAGATACAATCACAATCCCGTTGAATAAACATGTATATATCAGCCCGGCAGTGACAGCAACAGAAGATATGGAAAATAAAGTTACAAGTCTGAACAGTCAGCTGAAAAAATACCGGAGTACTACAGTTACATACACATTTGGAAGTGAAACGGTTGTGCTGGATGCAGACACCATCAGTTCCTGGCTGAAAGCGGAAGGTGAGACCCTGACTCTGGATGAAGATGCCATCAAAACCTATATCAGCGATCTTGCCAACAAATACAATACCATTTATGTTCCCCGTACTTTCCATACCTCAACGGGAACGGACGTGACCATTGAGGGGAATGAGTATGGATACCGGATCGACCAGGACGGAGAGTACGCACAGCTTGTGGAAGATCTGAAAAGTGGTACTGCAGTTACCCGTGATCCCGTTTACAGCAAAACCGGTTATCAGAGAAACGGAACTGACGATCTTGCAGGCAGCTACATAGAAGTCAGCCTGGATGCCCAGCATCTGTGGCTTTATAAAGATGGAAACCTTGTGACAGAAACGGATATTGTCAGCGGAAAACCGGTGAAGGGCCGGGAAACATACCGTGGTGCATGGCCCATTGCTTATAAGGCAAGTCCTTTTAATCTGACCAGCGCGGAATATGGATATGATGTAAAAGTCAATTACTGGATGCCTTTTGTCTACGGACAGGGACTTCATGATGCTTCCTGGCAGTCCTCTTTTGGTGGAAACCGGTATAAGACCAACGGAAGCCACGGATGTATCAACCTGCCAAAGGATCAGGCGGCATTGATCTATGAGACGATTGATGCGGGATACCCGATCATTATTTACTGATTGAAAAAGAAAACAGTCACCTGGTCTAAAGCCGGGTAATCTGGCCGGATGAGTCAGATAGACTGAGATTATATTAAAAAAGCTTCGGAGAAATCCGGAGCTTTTTTATGCCACAGGAAATTACAACACCGTGTCAGTAATGAGAAGAATTTTTAAAAGTGTGTTAAAAAAAACACAAGAAATTACTGGAAATGACTTGTAGAAATAAGAATATCGTGTTATGATGGTTTAAGAAATCGAGCTAATACACTTCTTAATTGCGGAGGAAGAGTGTTTTACCTCTTTTATTTGAGCACTTTTAAGAAAAAATCTCAAGTAAGTGTTAGTCAGGTTTCCTTTTTTTATGTATATATTGTTAAAAAATAAACAATATTTAGATAAAAAAGATGCATTTAAACCGTCAGATTTTAGACTAAGAAAGGATAATGAAAAGTATGAAGTACAGTTATTATCCGGGTTGCACCCTGAGAACAAAGGCCAAAGATCT
>OGRN01003450.1_pt1 | contig 11199 bp, 10 predicted proteins | sample 1553401 | NCBI WGS metagenome assembly OGRN01 (sample SAMEA2580096, study PRJEB22360) | human gut metagenome | biome: human gut; feature: human-associated habitat; material: faeces | place: Denmark | collected 2008/2010 | reverse complement strand
TTCTAAATCGAGCTCAGCATCTTGATAATCAGTCTCTGACATATCAAAATAAGAATAGGTCAAGTCACTGGGATCGAAACCAATTTGTTTTAAAAATTTTTCTTTAGCTTGACTATACTGCCCTAAATCCTCACCAGCCAAGACAGTTATCATGGGAAGCTTTTCTTTGGACAGCTTTTCAATCGTTTCCATAGCAATCATGGTTTTATTATAACAGAATTTTCACCATAACAAAAAGCCCACCACTAAAGTGATGAACTTTACTTGATTAACCAGAGTTACGAAGACCTGTTGCAATACCATTGATGGTAATGTGAATAAGGCTAATTTCGTCATCGGTCAAATCATTGTTACGAAGACGTTTAATCAATTCAATTTGGATGTAGTTCAAGACATTGAAGTATGGCAAACGGAAGTCCAAACTTGCTTTAAGCGATGGACTCTCATCAAGGAAGCCATCATGTTTTTCAATGGCAAGAATAACATCCTTAGTCATCTGCCACTCATCCAAAATAATATTGAAGACACTACGAACTTCTTCACTTTCTGCCAATTGTGCATAGTGGAAGGCGATATTCATATCTGATTTTGAAAGCACCATGTCTACGTTTGACAAAAGTGAACGGAAGAATGGCCATGTTTCAAACATATGTTGAAGTTTCTCGAGGTTGCCTTCTTCAGCTTGGATAAAGCGATTAAAGGCAGAACCCACACCATACCAACCTGGGAACATGATACGATTTTGTGACCATGAGAATACCCAAGGAATCGCACGAAGACCAGAAATTTCAGTAATAGTCTTACGAGCAGCTGGACGAGAACCAATATTCAAACTTGACACTTCTTTGATAGGACTAGCTTCAAAGAAGTAATCATAGAAATGTTCGTTTCCAAAGACAAGATCACGATAGATAACATTAGAATCATGAACAATACCGTCCATAATTTCACGGAAATCAACCAATTCATCTGGGTCGGCAATTTGACGTGTTACCATACGGTCAAGGGCAGCTGAAACAAGCATTTCAAGATTGTAGTAGGCAGCATCCTTATTACCATATTTATTACCGATAACTTCACCTTGCTCAGTCAAACGGATACGGTCTTTAATGGTACCAAATGGTTGAGACGTAATGGCATCGTATGATGGGCCACCACCACGACCGACAGTACCACCACGGCCATGGAAGAAGGTAATCTTAATACCACGCTCTTCACCAATCTTAGTCAATTCGTTTTGAGCTTTGTAAAGCGTCCAACCTGAAGACAAGTAACCACCATCTTTGTTAGAGTCTGAGTAACCCAACATGATTTCTTGGTAGTTGTTACTATTCTTGATCCAACGTTTAACGATATCATAACCAAGATATTGTTTCATGATATCATTAGAGTTTTCCAAGTCTTCGATAGTTTCAAAAAGTGGAACAATTTGGACACGCGCACGTTCTGTATCAACCAAGCCAACTTCTTTAAGAAGGATAGCCAACTCAAACATATCAGAAACGCTCTCAGTGTGAGAAATGATATGTTGTTTGATGACATCTTCACCAATATAGTCTTTCAAGAGACGAGCTGTACGGAAGATTGCCAATTCTTTTTCAAGAATTTCTGACTTAGGCACATTAGTTGATGACAAAGTACGAGGATCTTCTTGCAATTCTTTGAGAAGAACCGCAACCTTTTCAACCTCAGTCAATTCACTATAGTTATCAACAATATTAGCAGACTTAAGCAATTCTGCCACACAAGTTTCATGAACGCTTGAATCCTGACGCATATCGATTGTAGCAAGATAGAAACCAAAGACTTCTACAGCTTGGAGAAGCTCTTCAAAATCACCTGAAATTAAGACAGCATCGTCGTTTTCAAGAAGTGAATTTTTGATTGCCAAAAGATCATCATGGAAATCCTCAGCTGTTTCATAAAATTCAGTCGTTTGTTGTGAGACAGCTTGAAGACTTTGGCTGAGACGTTGTTGCACGTAATCAGCTACTACTTCACCCGTTGAAGCTGAGCCTAGACGAACATTTTCAGAAAGACGTTTAGCAACTCTTTCCTTGCTAAAGTTTCCTTCTTTAAAGAAAAGAAGTGTCTGAATCAACTTAGACTGGATGTAACTGAAAGCACGACGGTAAGGTTCATTTTCACGATAAACAGATGTATCTGGAGAATGTTTCGCCATCTCTGCTACTGTATCTGAAACCTCAGTCAAGCGTGATGAGAGGGAGAATGAACGGTAAAGATTATCAACTTTTTCGATATAGTAATTGAGGATAACTTCACTTTGCAATGTTGCAGAAAGTTTAAGAGTTTCTGCTGTTACAAATGGGTTCCCGTCACGGTCACCACCAATCCACATCCCCATAGTAATAGGTGTTGGATTGTCAAGTTTGATACCTTTTTCAACCGCTAAACGTTTGAATTCATGCGATAAGTTCGTAATCGCCTTAATCAATGAGGAGTTATAATACTCCATAACGTTAGTGATTTCGTTTTTAACCTTAAGTTTTTTCTCACGAATGATATCTGTTTGCATCATGATTTCTACATAACGACGCAAATCTGCATACCATTTATCCTTGTTGATAAGACCAGCCTTAACATCACGATGCTTACGGAGAAGTTCGTGAATGTGGTTAGTCAATTCAAGCATGGTTTTACGTTGAACCTGAGTTGGGTGGGCTGTCAATACTGGCACGACATTGACATGTTCAAGAATGTCACGTGCATTTTCACTTTCAGCGACAACATCAAAGGTTTCAGACAACTTACCTAGATAAGATTCATCAATATTGTTCTTGTGGTTGACTTCATAAGCCAAATCCACGTCTTCAGAGATATTAATCAAAAGAGGTAACAAAGAGAAATAACGTGATGCAACGACCATATCGTCATTTGTCATTTCTGAAATGACTTGTGTTAGAGCCACATAGTCACCTTCATCATAAAGTTCAACCAAATGTTGGATAGTTGTGAGACCTTGCTCTCCAGCCATGCCTCGTGTTGCATCATCCAACAATTCTTTCAAGATACCAACTTCTTCAGAGATGATTTCCTGGTTGTTACTGCTTTCCAATTTGTTAAAAGCCAAACCTTATTCTCCTTACTTTATGTAGTACCCTCTTATCATATCACTTTTAAAACAAAAGTAAACTATTTTCCTTTAAATCGTCAGTTATTTTGCAATTTTCCGACTTTTTCAAACAAATTTTCAAGGCTATTTCCGAACTTTATAAAAAAGACTCTGAAACAGAGTTCAGAATCTTAATTATACTTTTCTTGATAGAATTTGATTTCATCGCCATCTTCAACCTTAAGTTGGTTGGCTGCTTTTTCACCAAGTTTACCATTGACATCAAACATCCAATAGATTCCCTTATCTTTATCTTGAGAAATACCATCAATCTCAGTGATGAAGCCATCGTTTTCTTGAACAGAATATACTTCTTCCAAGACATCAAGTACTGTATCCCCTTTTTGGATTTCTACTGATTTTTTCTTACTTTCCTTATCTGTTTTCAAAATCAAAGTCACTTGACCTTGAACCTTAGACTGATGATTGTTTGTGCTACTAGTAAGTTTAGCTGCCTCATTTTTTCCACAGGCTGCTAGGGTAACAAGTGATAAGGCAAGAAAGAGATAAGTTAATAATTTTTTCATTTCAAAAACCTCCTAAAAATAGACTGGATGAATGGATAGAATAGAAGCGTCGATACTGCATGATAAGTATCATAAAGAAGGCCAGAAACAACAAAGGTAAGACCGCTCTTAAATAGGAGGCCATAACTATAATCCAAGAGAACTCCGTAGAGAAAGGATAAAATAGTTACTAAAGCAATCTGCCAAACAAGTGACAACCTAGGTGCAATCAAACTCCAAAGAGCCATCAAGACGCCGAAGGCCAGAATCTGATTAAAGACCCAAGGACCAAAACCAAAGATGAATCCTGAGATGGCCATGGTTAAAGCCATAATCAAGAGACCATCTACCAAGCCCAAATAAAGAACAGCCACAAAAAACATAGCTGTAATAGGCTGAATATTTGGCAATCCTATAAATGCTGACCGTAATCCTACTGCCAGAGCTGACAGAATAGCTATCCGAGCCATTCGTTGAATCGTTAGTTTCATACATCTATTATGCCAGAAATAAGGAAATATGACTAGTTTTTAAAAATAAAAACTAAAGATTTCTTGAAATACAGAGTGAGATCATACAAATTGTAGAAAATAATGTTCCTTGTTGCCTCTCCCAAATATCAAACAGTTTGAGCAGGCTGAATATTTGATATAAAAAATGTACTCTCATTCACTATCCTCTGTCATCTTGACAACGATAAAAAATTAAGTTCAATTAATTATAAAAGTTAACTTGACTTAATTTTTGTTTTAAAGTATATTAAACTCAAGGAGGTAGCTAATGATTCAAATTGAAAATATTAATGTGTCTTACCAACAGACATTAGCTCTGGATAATATCACCTTAAACTTGGAGGGACCTAGTATTACTGGGATTATTGGACCAAATGGTGCTGGTAAATCAACTCTAATTAAAGCATTAATTGGTATTATTCCTCACTCTGGAAAAATCCTTTTCAATAAACAACCTATTCGTCAGCAATTGAATCGTATTTCCTATGTTGCACAGAAGGCTGATATTGATTTTAACTTTCCGATTACTGTCAGAGAGTGCATCTCTCTAGGACTCTATCCCAAAACCAAGTTCTTTAAACGTCTAACTAAAAGAGATTGGTCTAAGGTCACAAAAGCTTTAGCTCTACTCGGTTTAAATGATCTGGCCCATCGCCAGATAAGCCAATTATCAGGGGGCCAATTTCAACGGGTTCTGATTGCTCGTTGTCTTGTACAAGAGGCAGATGTCCTCCTATTAGATGAGCCCTTCGTTGGGATCGATTCTGTTAGTGAAGATATTATCATGAACACCTTGAGAGAACTTAGGGACAAAGGTAAGCTTATTCTTATTGTCCACCATGATTTGAGCAAAGTTCCTCATTATTTTGACCAAGTTATCCTCCTAAATCGTAAACTGATTGCTAGTGGGCCTACTAATCTTGTTTTTAATGAGGATAATCTCCGTAAAACCTACGGTAACAGTTTATTTTATAAAGGAGATGCAAATGTTTTCTGAATTTATTGATGGTTTGCTAAATTTCCACTTCTTGCAGAACGCCCTTATAACGGCTTTAGTTATTGGAATTGTCGGGGGGGCTGTTGGTTGTTTTATTATTCTAAGAGGTATGTCACTTATGGGTGATGCAATTTCACATGCGGTTCTACCTGGGGTAGCCATTTCCTTTATCTTGGGTATTAACTTTTTCATAGGAGCTATCATCTTTGGACTTTTAGCTTCTACAATGATTACCTATATCAAAAGCAATTCCATTATTAAGAGTGACACGGCAATTGGGATTACCTTTTCGAGCTTTCTAGCTCTCGGTATTATTCTCATCGGTGTTGCTAATAGTTCCACAGATCTCTTTCATATTCTCTTTGGAAATATTCTAGCTGTACAAGACATGGATATGTGGATAACGATTATCGTTTCACTTCTCGTACTAGCAACTATTACAATCTTCTTTCGCCCTCTACTCCTAACATCCTTTGATCCAATTTTGGCCAAGTCTATGGGAGTTAAGGTCACCTTCTACCACTACTTACTTATGGTTATTCTAACTTTGGTTTCTGTAACTGCCATGCAGAGTGTTGGCACTATTCTTATTGTGGCTCTTTTAATCACACCGGCTGCTACCGCCTACTTATATGCTAATAGTCTTAAAACCATGATTCTCCTCTCATCAGTTTTTGGGGCCCTAGCCTCTGTTCTAGGTCTTTTTATAGGCTATAGTTTTAACATTGCGGCCGGTTCAAGCATTGTGTTAACATCTGCCCTTCTCTTTCTCATCAGCTTTTTCATCGCCCCAAAACAAAGTGGCATGAATAAAACTTCTAAACAATAAAAAATAGGATGAAAATAATATGAAAAAAATACTATCAACAATAGTACTACTACTTTTAGCGGTAGTTACTCTAACAGCTTGTACCAATAAACAAGGCAGTAACAAGGATAAATTACGAGTCGTTACGACCAATTCCATTATTGCTGATATCACCAAAAATATTGCCGGAGATAAAATCACTCTCCACAGTATTGTCCCCGTTGGTAAGGATCCTCACGAATACGAACCCCTTCCTGATGATGTAAAGAAGACATCGCAAGCTGACTTGATTTTTTACAACGGTATCAATTTAGAAACTGGTGGAAATGCTTGGTTTACTAAGTTAGTCAAGAATGCTCATAAGACAGAAAATAAAGATTATTTTGCAGTTAGTGATGGTGTTGAGGTGATTTACCTTGAAGGTCAGTCAGAAAAAGGTAAGGAGGATCCCCACGCTTGGCTTAATCTGGAAAATGGGATTATTTATGCACAAAATATTGCTAAGCAACTCATCGCTAAGGACCCAAAAAACAAGACCTATTACGAAAAGAATCTAAAAACCTATACTAACAAGCTTAGTAAACTGGACCAAGAAGCTAAAGAGACCTTTAACAACATTCCCGATGAAAAAAAACTAATTGTCACTAGTGAAGGATGTTTCAAATACTTCTCTAAAGCCTATGGAGTACCATCTGCCTACATATGGGAAATCAATACTGAAGAAGAAGGTACACCAGACCAAATCAAAACGCTTGTGGAAAAACTCCGTCAAACCAAGGTGCCAGCACTCTTTGTCGAATCTAGTGTCGATGACCGCCCTATGAAAACAGTCGCTAAGGATACCAATATTCCTATTTATGCAAAAATTTTTACAGATTCTATTGCTGAAAAAGGGCAAAACGGTGATAGCTACTACAACATGATGAAATATAATCTGGATAAAATCACCCAAGGCTTGAATCAGTAAAAATCTTATCTAAGAAACATCCTGTATTCTTATGATAAATCTGTTATACTAAGATGAGACTATTTTCAAAGGAACAGACATGACACCTAATAAAGAAGACTACCTCAAATGTATCTATGAGATTGGTACTGAAGAAAGCAAAATAAGCAATAAGGAAATCGCAAACCGTATGCAGGTGTCTCCACCTGCTGTGACGGAAATGATTAAGAAATTGATTTCTGAAGACCTCATCATCAAAGACAAAGTCAAGGGCTATCTTCTAACGAAAACTGGTAAAATCAATGTTGCTGAACTCTATCGGAAACATCGCCTCATCGAAGTCTTTTTGGTGGACCACTTGCAATACACTTGTGATCAAATTCATCAAGAGGCTGAAATTTTAGAGCATACTGTCTCTGATCACTTTATCAATGCCCTTGACCGCCTACTCAATTACCCCCAAACCTGTCCACACGGTGGGCAAATCCCCAAGTCAGGCCAGCTCATAGAGGAAATCTACAACCAGACTTTTACACAAGACCTAACTCCTGGAGACTATGTACTTCGTCGAGTTCAGGATCAAATTGATTTACTCCATTATTTGGAAACTGTCGGTCTTAAAATTGGAGTAACTTTTACCTTGAAAGGCTTTGACCCTTTTACACTACTATACCGCCTGAATATTGATGGAAAAGAAATTCAAATTCCAGAAACTGTTGCTAGCAACCTTTATATTGAATCAAACTAAAAAAGCGAGGCTGATAAACACCCTTAGAAGTGTCATCAGTCTCACTTTTTTTACATTTGTTTCAAGCGTTCCACCCGTTCTGAAATTGGGGGGTGGGTATAAAAGAGCTTCTGCAAACCAGATTCTTTTTTAGGGTCATTGATAAAGAGGGCTGCGCTAGCATCATCCACGTGATGTTGCATTGGCGCACTATTATCAAGTTTAAGCAGAGCATTAATCATACCTTGTGGGTTACGTGTCAATTCGACGCTAGAAGCATCAGCTAGAAATTCACGCTGACGTGAAATAGCCAACTGAACCAGGGTAGCTGCCAAAGGCGCCAAAATAATGGCAATCAAGGAAATAATGAGAAGAATAATTTCCAAACCGCTACTTCCATTACGGTCATCATCATTTCTACGACGGCCTCCACCCCAGAACATCATATTACGAGCCATCCCAGCTAGCATGGTAATGGCAGATGCTAAGGCAACTGCTATGGTAGAGATTCGGATATCGTAGTTGCGAATATGACTCACTTCATGTCCGATAACCCCTTCAAGCTCCTCACGATTCATAACTGCAAGAAGACCGGTTGTAGCAGCTACTGCAGCATTCTTAGGGCTTGATCCAGTCGCAAAAGCATTCATAGAAGGATCATTGACAATAAAGACACGTGGCATTGGGATTTGAGCCACCATAGCCATGTCCTCGACCACATGATAAAGGTTCGGAGCGGTTTGTTCATCAACCTCTCGTGCACCATTCATAGCCATAACGACATTGGTTGATTGGAAAATCATGGTAACGGCATAGATAAAACCGATAACTAGAGCAAGAATCAAACCACCGAAGCCTGAACCTAACCAAAGATAGCCGACACCATAACCAACAAGGCCCAACAAGAGGAAAAAGACCAGGAGCAAAAGCCAAGTCTTTCTCTTATTTCGAGCAATCTGATCAAATAACATATTAGTTACCTAGTCCACTGAAATCAACCTTAGGAACAGCTTTTTCTTCTTCTGGTGTTTCAAGGAATTCAGCAGCCTTAAAGCCAAACATCTTAGCAATAACATTGCTTGGGAATGTTTCCAATTTCACATTGTAGTTACTTGTCACACTGTTATAAAGTTGACGTGAATAGGCAATTTTGTTTTCAGTGTTCGTCAACTCTTCTTGAAGCTGGCTGAAGTTGGCACTAGCCTTAAGATCAGGGTAACTTTCAGCTACGGCAAAGATTCCAGAAACCTGGCGTGTCAATTCATCACTAGCACGCATCGCTTCTGCTGGCGAAGTCGCCGCTGCTACTTGATTACGAAGTTCTGCTACTTTTTCAAGCGTTGAACCTTCGTATTTTGCATAACCTTTAACAGTTTCAATCAAGTTAGGAAGAAGGTCATTACGACGTTTCAATTGAACATCAATTTGACTCCATGCCTCCTTGGTTTGCATACGGCTTTTAACCAAGCCGTTATAACTTGCAATAACAAAAATCACAAGAACAACAATAATGGCAATAATAATCCAAATCATATTTAGTTTCCTTTCTTATGCTTAAAAAGAGTCAGTACGACTTCTCTTACAAATATTTTGATAGTCTCAGTATATCAAATTTTCAGATAAAAGTGGTAAAATGTGAGTCGTTTTACAAAAAAACTGGACAAGATGTCCAGCTTTTGTATTACTCTTTAGACGTGTGTCGTTTACCTTGGGCTAGGGCATCTGCTTCTGTCATAGTAACGACATTTGCTTTGTTGGTGTTGCTAGGCATACTATTGATGTCATACCAATAAACATCTGCTGTTCCATGACGCGCCACATAAACTGTTCGACTTTCTTCTTGTGAAGGTTGCACAGGCTCTGGCTCAGAACTTGGTTGTTCAGTCACCTGTGAACTCTCAGAACTAGGCTCAGATGGCGCTTCAGTAAATTCAGTAACCGTATTTGTCGCTGTCCCATCTGCATAATTGATTTCTGCATTTGGTGATTGGTTGTCCAAGATAACATGCGTAACTCCCTGACTGTCAAGAGTCTCCTTATCTCCACCAAGTTTAATTTCCAAGAGATTTCCAGAACCATCAATACCAACATACTGAAGTTCTACTTGACGAGGCAACAACTCATCTCCACTGTAGATAGCTGTTACCTTATAGTCTAACCAATAGTTAGGGTGGAGTGCTAGCCAGTTATCCAAGCGATTCTCGTAATAAAGCATACCCGACTGATTACCTTCGTCGGTTCCTTTATAATTTCCAGAATTCAACCAGGCAGTCATAGGTACTAAATTCTTGCCCTCGTCATTGACACCAGAAAACTGATAGCCAATCAAATGCCCTCGATTCATTAGCCAAGATTTTGATTTACCGTCACCATAATAAAACTTATAGTTATGCCATCCTACAGGATCATATTTTATTTTACCGGGACGCTTATTCTTCGGCTCGTCCTTATCTTGTAACTGTATATGAGCACTGTGGGCACGTCCTAACTGGTCCTTCTCCTCCATGACAAACTGCTTTTGACCATTAAAAGTCAAGATACCATTGTTCTCATCCGCTTGAACCACTTGAGAGCTCACAGCCGAAGATTGTTTGCTAGTATCAACTGAAAATCCGAATCCTAAAGTAAATACTAAAACAAGAAGAGCAAATAAACGAATCCTACTATTTCTTTTTTCTTTCATCATCTTAACTCCTTAATTTTTTATCACTTTAATTATACAGGACCAAATCAAAGTGGATGATTAAAAATAAAGAATAATGATATTAGGTATCTTAGAGCTTGCTTAAAAACAAAAACACCCAATTTAATGGATGTTTCTTACCTATTATTTACCTGCTTTTTTACCTTGTTTTGTAAGATAAACTGTAGATATACTTAGTGCTGCAGCAACTCCGACAAGAAGGAAGACCGTTGTCGTATTAGACTTACCTTTTTCTTTTGAAGTGCTAGCTTGGCTTTCAGAACTCTTGGCCACCTGTTTTGCCTCAGTTGCTTTATCAATACGGGCGACATTCTTAGGTGTGTCATCCTTCTTGCTTTCCGCCAATTCTGACAAATCATTGCTAATCTCTTTGGCTACACCTTCAGAGCTTGTAAGTGATGCCGCTTCTGAGGCTAATGTTTCAGAGGCCATAACCGCCATAACTTTACTTGCAATCACATCCACAGACTTCTCATTCAAAAGAGAATTAAAGCGAATAGCTTCTGAGGCGAGCTGACTGCTTGTTACGGGGGTTTTTAGGTCATTGTTATAAGCGACCTGACTATTTGGCGAGATGCTGACAACTTCAGATGTACGTGCTGTTGTTGGAGATTCAGAAACTTTGACATCAACCTGACTTGTTGAACCTTTTTCAATAACTTCTGAAGAAACCTCACTTATCGGATCTTTTTGTGTGCTTTCTGAAGTTGGAGATTTCTCTGGGCTGTCAGAAGTAATTGCTACGTCAACCTGACTAGTAGATGAAGCTACTGAAGTTTCCTCATTCTTTGGTGACTCAGAGGCTGGAGCAGTTGAGCTTGCTTCACTCTTTGGTGTTTCTGATGCTGAAGTCTCGGAGATTACCT
>OGRN01003446.1_pt1 | contig 11209 bp, 8 predicted proteins | sample 1553401 | NCBI WGS metagenome assembly OGRN01 (sample SAMEA2580096, study PRJEB22360) | human gut metagenome | biome: human gut; feature: human-associated habitat; material: faeces | place: Denmark | collected 2008/2010 | reverse complement strand
TCATACCAACAGGGATGGTCTACGATCTGAAAACTGCGGGGCTGCTCTCTGGCAAGCAGCTCCTGAATCTCCGGGTGCTGATCCAATTCTCCGCTGTCCTGCCAATCCACCGGCCGACTCGAAATACAGATTTCTTCCGTCGCTTCGATTTCAATGCTGCCTGTACTGGCAATTTCGATCCCTTTATCTTGGACAAAAGAAATGTGCGTTTTTTGATAGTGCTCCGGCTTCAGATAGTCCCGACCCAAGACAAAATCCAGCCGCTTTGTACCAGCCTTTATCATATGCCTCTGATTCACCAGCATATGATCTTTGTGATCGGCAAAGTCCGGGAGGTCCTGTCCCCACTTGCTTCCTAAGCAGATGATCGTACCATCATTTTGGTAGTATGCGAATACTTTGTCGCCCTCGCTTGGCATACAGTAGAAGTAATTGTTGATCGTATTTTCATAGGGAATCCAGCGGGTGCCGGCGGCTGGACCGTCTTTGTCAAACTTGACCAGCACTTCCACCCTTTGCACGGCAAGCACCGCCCCCGTCAGCACTGTGCTTTGCAGCAGGGTGCTTTTTCCATCCTTCGGTGCCGCGCCAATGGGATCTGTAAGCGTGAGCTCATTGACCAGCAAATCTCCGTCATTTTGTATCCGGCTCCGGACAACGGCATACTCCCTTGTCTCTCCCGCGAGTTCATAACCTACTCCGATCTGAAGTTCCCGCGTAACTCCACGCTGTTCCGCTGTTTGAAACGCAGATATCCGTTTCCCAGTGCTGGCCTGTATCGCCAGATAGTCAGAAATACTCTTTCGCTCAGCTCTGAATTGAAAACAGTCGTATGGAAACACAGAAAAGGGCGTTAGCCCAATGCTGATATGCGGCGTCATGCTCTTGCTGTCCACATAAAGATATAGGCCTTGCTCATTGGCAATACGGCGCACAAACTCCCACGCTGTCTCGTTTTCCCTTGAAAGCATCTGTGGCAGCGCGATATCCTGGGGTATAGACAGCTGTATGCCCAGCGGTTCCATGACGACACAGGCCACCTGAGCGAGGGTTTTTCCTTCGCTCTGAAATGTCTCGCTCTCCCGGTTCCGGTCTGCTTGTATGGAACTGCTGTAGGCGGTAACAAACATCTCCTGATACTGCGCGGTATGAGACAGGTAGATCTCTGATACATATCCGGAAAATATGGGCTTGCCCTCGGACCCCATAACAGCGATCACGCTGTCCTCACAGCAGAGCACGTCATCCTGGGTAACGCTTTCCGGGATAACCGCTTCTAAAGTCATAACGCCGTGCTGATTGGCCTCTTCCGCCACATCAATGGACAGGATCTTAATGCAGGGGATTCCAAAAGCAACTGTTAAATCGCCCAATGTAGCAAAGTCTTTCTGCATATCATCACCTTCTACGAAAGTCCGTTGAGGATAGACACAACAACAGACTGCTCAGGGTTTCCGGCGGCTTCGTCTACGATCTGGATCGACGTCTGAGAAAAATTGTTGTCCGTGTACCATCGCGGGACCTCTTGCTCACCTAAGAACGAAAAGGGATTGTTTGGATCTGGGGCAGCAGTCAGCCGCTCCGGCATAGGCAGCGGCCTGGTTTGCCCAAAATCATCTACATAAGTAAATTTTGCTTCCTCATCTGCGCGGAGCTGTCCCAAATATTCGCTTATGGTCGGATTGACGGATTCCCCATCAGCCCCTAGCGTATCAGCAATCCTTTGGTTGTTAGAGGCAATAGATAAGGCGGCATCTCTCAGATCGACCTCTTGGCCGGTAGATACATTTGTCATATTGATCGGGCTTGTGCAATCGCTCAACAGCGGGGACTGGATATGCTTTAGGTATAGAATAAATTTTTCGTTGATGGGGCCCGCGTTTTCATAATCAGTGCTGGGATCGGCTCCAAATGCCGGATGATTGCCATAACGGACCAGATCGTTGAACAGTTTATTTGCTTCCGATACATCGCCGTCCGCAAAATTCAAGGCCGCTTCATACCCGGCTTTCAGGTACTCAGCCGTTTCCTCACTGATTTTCCCCTCCGCCAATGCCTGATCAACAGCGGCAATGGTCGCGGCCATTACCTCGTCCGCGTCCGCCTGTTCTTCCTGATCTTCTGCTGATTCAGCATCAGCACTATCCGCAGGCTGCAGGATAATTTTGATTACGCCACCGCGCTTACAATAGAGACGGCTGCACACCTGCAAGACGGGCGCACCATCTATCTTATAATTCTTTTTCGTCTCATACCAAACCTTATCAATGATGGGAGAACATTTCCCAGTGTTGATAAAAGAAATCAAATCCTTTATAAATTGGCCTACCGCAGTCGATACTTTTTCTTCGATGGCATCGCCATTCTCATCTAGCTTTTTGGGGGAGCAGTCCCCAAAATGAATTACATTTACATTAGGAACCCAATCGTTGGCATTTAACAGCGGCTGTTCTTCTGGCCCATATAAAACACCGTGCCCGCCGCCCTCTTCCGCAACATTCAATGGGTGCTGCATAGATCCATAACTGCACTCCGCATACATGAGACGGAACGCAAAAATACTTTCTGGTGGGATGTTAAGACTATCAGGCGGCATTTCTGTAGACACTTAGATCACCTCCACTGGCTCTAAATCAACACCATATAGGCATCGGCGAAGAATACTCTCCGCGACCGGGAGCGCTACAATGATCCTCTGCTCCAAGATGCCCCCTACTCGAAAACAGTACCGGTCTGAAACCGCATCTGCATCCAAAATCAGCTTCTTAGGCTGCCCGTCAGGATACCGTTCCACCTGTGGCGACAAGCAGTTTACCAATTCAATATAAGGCAGCCAATAGCGATAGCTGGTTTTTGATTCCGGCTCTCCGGCAAATAATTGAACGGTTTTTGCCTGCAGTTCTGGAATATATGCCTGCATCAGGTTTTTTAATGGATCGCATACCAAAAAAGATGGATCTTCAATGACGCCGCTGACTTCGGGGACCGCACTTTCCATGAAGTATGCGACAATATCCGAAGGCAAGGCGTCAAAAGCCTCTCTGGTCTTGACCCGCTGATAGGAAGGAGGAAGGCCAATGATCTTTAACGGCCGCATGAGCCGTGGGCTAACACGAAGTCGAAAATATTGTTCATACATGATGATTGCTCCTACACTTGCTTGGGCAGAATAGAAAAATCCGACGAGTCCGTGCTGCAGTCGGACACTGTAACAAAAGTGGTCGTGCAGCAGTCCAAAACGCAGTCTTCCAAAAAGCAGGATTCAAAGGATACATGGTCCAATGAGGTTTGTACCATTTCCATAGGACGGAACCAGCTCTTGGCGCGGTTTATTCCCTTGTATGAAGCTGCCACATTTACGAACACCATATTTGATAATGTGCTGCCAACAATACTGCTTCCCGCCATCTGGCAATCTCGAACCTCAACATCATGAAATATACAATTTACAAAGCGGCAATCATTCAACTCCGTCTTGAGAAAAGCACAACCACGGAAATCACAATTTTCAAACACACAGCCAGACAGATCAAACTTACTGAATTTCTTCCCATCAAATACTTTGTTTTGAAACCTGTGATAGGTCTGGTTTTTACTTTGGGAGTTGAATAGGTCTACCTCACTTTTTTCACAGGCCAATATGATTTTCCAATCCCAAAATTCTCCAAACTCAACTCGGAATCCGTCTCCCTTGATCAACTGCTGGTAGGCGGGGATTTCTCTCAACCAATCCATCCGGTACTTTTGCATGGACCCGATCATGCTTAATATGGGGCCAATGCAATACCATGCGGCCTGTTCTGCCTGTAATGGGCTGCAATACTTCTGAAGCTCTCTCTGATCCAAAATTCTCTGAAACGACTCCAACAAATCGTTCCATATCAATGTAAAGGGCGCCCAGTCCACGCACTGTGTATCAAGCGGAGATAGATATAGCATCCATTCCTCGCCGTAGGCGTCAATCCGGCACATTGGCCGTCCCATCATCAGCGCGGTATCAAGGAATGAGATGGACACGCAATATATCGGTTCCAGCTTCTCGTTCTTTTGCCGTGACAGCAAGTGCTCAAAATAGCCTGATAATGGCCGCACAAACAAGGTGCCCTGCGTCTCTTGAAACAGATCTAACAGCTTTGGCCAGACATTTGCCATGACCCCACTGAGTTCTTCGGTTGAGAAAGGAATGTTCTTTATGTTATCCATAGCATGATGTCTCTCTTTACTCAATCGCAACCTCATTGCCGAGCAAGGTTATTTTCCCTTCGCTGATGTCAATAAAGGCGCGGTCTGTTCCCAGGGAAATCTGATTGTCCGCTGAAATATGCACAGAATTGGCATGAACGGTTAATTCCTCCACCGCATTGATACTGATGCTCTTTTCGCTTTCAATCACGATCCCATCGTCAACGGATAGATCGATCATGATGGAATTATTCTCACAAGAAATATGGATGCCCTTCTCTGTGAGTACGATCTGCTTTCCGTGCGCGATCCAGCATTTGTCTTTGGGATCTTCAGAGGCAAATTTTGACGCTGAACTGGCGGCAAAAGCCTCCCCTTCGCTTCCGGAAGGGAAAAACACGCGAACAACATCGCCTTTTTCCGGCATACAGTACCATCCGTTCTGATCAGAAGATGAGTACGCCGTCGAGTATTCAAACCAGTGGTCTCCGCTAAATTCCGAATCAAACGAAAACTGAACCTGCACCTTGTTTCCGGCCACATTCTGTACGGTTCCGCTTAACATTTTTCCACAGCAGTTCCCATTGCTGATAGGCGCCTGGGCTATGCTTCCCAGTGCCGGAACATCACCATCCGCCGGCACTTCATTCCCGATTGGAAGCAGGCCATAGTTCATCTCCAGGATGCCGTCAACCATGCTGGAGTCAACGCTTTTCACAGCGTAGAACTTATCGCCCAGCTTGACATAGGTGGCGCCGTCTTTATACTGTTTCTCCTTGATCAGGGTGGAAATCGTGTTGTAGAGGACAGCCACACCCTCGTCCAGCATGTTTTCGCTCTCTAGCCGGTAGTCGGGCAAAAGCTCCTGGAACAACTGGACGAAGAGCGGCTTCTGCTTGACCGGCGCGGAGATGTGGATGGACTTGAAATTGCACTTGAACCGTTGGCGGGCACATTCGATCACATACTCCAGATAGACCCGGATAATCTCCTTGCGGGGAACGAAGCTGCGGTGCCCTTCCCGGTCCACCACTTCCTCCAGCCGGTCCGCATCGCCCACCCACCGCTTCAGGTCGTAGAACACGCAAAAACCTTCGTCGATGTAGCTCAGATGGAACAGCCGCCTGGCCTCATAGCCGAACCGATACTGGATCTCCTGGCCCTTGACTCCTACCACCGCCACGGCGCTGGGCAGGATCAGGGATTCTGCGTCCTTGTGCTCAACATCCAGATAGGGCACATAGTTGACCTGATCCCGCTTGAGCATTTGGGTAATGGGGTCACCGGCCAGCTGCTCAAAGTATGCGTTGTCCAGATAGACGCCTGCGGTGGTGTTAGAGGAGCCAAAGTCAATAGCCAAAGGCATCCGGCTCTCTAGCAGGGTGCGTACCTCAAAATTCAGAACGGAGACGGTGCGGAACGTCAGGTGCTCCGGCACGATGGTCGCATCCCCCTGGTAGATGTGGTAAAGCAGGTCGGACTGCTTCCGATCCATGCAGTAGAGGGTATAGTTCCGGATGGTGGATTCACGGCAAGTCAGCTCCGCGGACTTGGTGATAAATAGCTTTTCCGGGTCACTCTCATAGGTCCGGAGATTGAAGATGGCGCAGATCTCCCCTCCGCTGACCAGCAGCGCATTGGTGTCTGCCAGCTCCTTGTGATAGCCAATCGTATAATGGTCAAAGTATTCGACGGAAATCCCGCCATACACAATCAACTTGGCGCAGCCCTGCAGGGCGGTGCTCACCAGGTTCAGTTTGGCGGTGGAGAGCAGGGAACTCAGGCGTTCCAGTCCCTCCTCGGAGTCCTGCGTGATAAAGAGCCTGTCGGCTCGCCCGCGAAAGCGCAGGATTTCACGGATCAGCACATCCTTATCCAACGGAGCGTGAATGCCGTTGATAATCCGCTCCCGGTAGCAGATGTCCCGGAGCTGATAGGTGGTCATCAACTCCAGTTCCTCCCGGGTATAGTAGCGCCGCTCCTCTTTCACGCCCGCATTTCGGTTATATGTATAGGAATACTTGCTCAACTTCCACACCGCCTCGTCTGATCTCGTCAGTAAATCTCAATCTCATCCAACACCAATGTAGCATCCACGCCCCACACGCCAAAGTGCTTTGTCCAAAATATCCGTACCTGATACTGTAACGGGAGGAACAGATCTTCCAGCATCTGTACGATCTGCCGGTCGGCATGGACTAGTCCCAAATAGAGCAGAATCTGTTCAGGATTCTCCTTGAGTTGGTAGAGCATGGCGTCCGGATAAAAATAGGTCATCGCCTTACGGTACATGAGCAGGGATGAGCCTGTCTCATACTGTGCCAGAAGCATAGAAGCCACCACGCGCTGTCGATCATCGGAAAGGCTCTGAATTACCCGCGCCGCTGTGCCGCCAAATTCTCCATCCAATAGATCACACCGCAGTTTTTGCACATAGATATCCCGTTTGCTCAGACCCATCAAAGTCTCCTGTGCCGCCAGGACATGGACGGCGGCGTCGAACAGAAACCGCAGATACTCGGAATCCCCCATTTCGTGAAGCAGCTCCTGAAAAACCGCCGAAAATCGGTATAAGCTGTTGATCTCCACCACGGGTCCCGTCACTGTGTCCTCATTGAGGCAGGGGAAGGACTGCTCGTACCACGGGCTGCACTCTTTGGCCTGGGTAAAAAACAGTTCCTGATCCGGGATTCCCCCGGCCCTGGCCCGCAACAATATCTCCCAAATATAATTCATCCCATAACACCACTTTGCTTACGCATCCAAAATCCCAACACAGACATATTCCGGGAACAGCTTTTGGACCTTGGTCACTAGAAAGCTCATCAAATCCAGATTTAAATAGTTGTCCGGGTCGGCCGCGCTGAAATGGAGCAGCATCGTCTCCCGCGCCTCTTTCCGCCGCAGTTCATCCGTGATGAAACGATCCATATCATAGGTTTCCGGTTCCGGCGGGGCCTTGACGCCCAACTCCACACGTTGGAAAGAGACCACATCATTATATCCGTAGCTCAGGATAACGCGCCGGAGCTCCCCCCGGGTCTTAACCCCTTGCTGATAGAGCGCGTTCAGATCCGATGCGAAGCTGTCGGCCGGCTGATTGACCAGCGGCTCATACTCATACCGCAGCTTTTGAGAACTGGGATTGAGCTGGAACAGATCCCAGCTCACAGGCCCCCGCTCCTGGCAGGTAATGAGCATATCTCCCTCCAACAGCCGGACATTGCGCAGGGGGCGGTCCAGGCTGGCTACCAGATAATGACATCCCGGCGTCAGCCGGTGGGCAAAGATACGGTGCTCATAGTGGACATGGTCCGCACAAGGGGAGGGGTACATACTAGTACTTACCTCCACCCGGCTCAGGTTCCAGAGTGGGATCATCCCCCGGTATAGAAAGGAATCATAAGCGCCGAAGTCCACTGATACTGCACGAATCTCATCCCCGCAGGCCGCGTCCAGCCCGTCCACATCCGACAGGTAAACGTCGAACATCTTATAGAGGTAGGCCGCGCATACAGTAGACCAGGGGATATGGTTGGCGTGAAAGATCTGATAAAGCTGTTCGATCCGCTCCAGATACTTTGTACTCCGCTTGACGAAAAACTCGGCGGGGAATGCGCCCTTGTCGGTGGTCACCGTGCCCTGATAGCGGGCCCCGTCCCGCTCGAATTTCAGAACCTCCCGCGCATCCTGTCGCAGAAATACCCGCTCGACCGGCTTCGGCTGCTCCTGGTTCAGACAGTCGGAAAGGGGAGGGGGCCCATCTTCCACATCCTCCGGACAGATTGGAGAAAGGAATTTGTCACTGGCGTCATAGCGGCCGCGCGGTGTAAGACCGACGTAGATGGAAAATTCGCTCCCTGGGGCGCGGATCTCTGATAGGACCCGCCGCTCCAGCGCCGCCTGCTGTTCGGTCAGGTACTGAAACATCTCTGCCATCATTCCATCCGTGACCTGTCGGTAGAGCTGCCGCTCCCGCAGATCCTGGATCTCCAAAGACCGCCTATGGACATAGTCCCGCAGGTCAAATCCGTCTCCAAAGATACTTTCTACCATCGTAAATCCCTCATCTTATCCAACTGCTGATGGCGTGGGACTCCCTGACCCCTCTGAGGTGGGGGCGGTGCTCTCCGGCGCCGGCGTGTCGGTCTCAGCTGCCTGCTCCGCCTTCTCCCGCTCCGCAGCCTCTCGTTCCGCCGCTTCCCGCTCTGCGGCCTCCTGTTCGCTGATACCCATTTCAACTACATCCAGCCTCCGTGTGACCTCGGAGAGCTTCGCGTCATCGCCAAGCTGTGCGTACACATCCCGGGCCAGAAGGTAATATTTTTTCGCCTGTACATAGTTGCCCTCGGAATATTGAGCCTCCGCCTGGCTGATATAGGACTGTGCCTCGGCGGCAAGGGCCGCTTGATCGGCCTGCAGTGTCGCAATGGAGGCCAGCTTTGTTGTTAACGCATCAATCTGTGCCTGGTCTTCCAGCTCGGTGTACTGCTGGAGGGCCGTGGTGTAGAATGTACGGGCACGCTCATAGTCGCCTTCCGCAAAGGCCGCGTCGCCCTCAGCGACCACGCTTGCCGCCGTGACCTGGGCGGCCGCTGTCTCCTGGGCCTCCTCCTCATCCTGCGCCTCCTGCTCCGCCTGGTCTGCATAGAGCTGTTCCAGAGCAGCCATCGCGTCATCCCGGCCAGTATCAAAGTAGATCTGGGCGGCCAAGGCCCGTGCAGCCAGGTACTGTTCCGCCGCGTCATCATACTGCATCTCCTGAGCCAGGGTGTCCCCCAAGGAGATCATTTCATACACGGACATGTACTGACTGGTCTGCGCCAACCGGTCCTCTATGTAATCCAGTCCCAGATTGTCAGCGTACCGGGTGCGGTTTCTAGCGTTGATAAAATGGCGCTGAGCATCGGTGTACTCACCGCCGGTCAGAGCGTCATCTCCGGCGATTACGCTCTCAATGAGCTTCATATAGTTTCCGGCGTCCTCTTGAATTTCCTTGTCACTCAGTTCCTCCGCAAGATTCAGCGCCTTTTGGCACTCCTCCTTAGCACGAACATAGTTATCCGCCTGGATATACTCAATCGCGTCATAGAAGCTCTGCTCCATAGAGTCGATTTTTTTCTGTCGGTTGTGGAAGTAGACGACCAAAATAACGGTAATAATTACAAGGATGAGGATGATGGGAATTGCGATCATAATTGCCCGCTTGATCTTACGCTTCCGGTTGGGATCGGTATAGACCTTGTTGAAAAAAATCGTCGCAAAAGTATAGGAACCCAGGTCTTCCGGTTGAGCGGACAGCAACAAAGCCTCCACCGCGTCCACCGTCTCCTGGGGCTCGTCGGAGGCGTCAGCAAAAGCATCCTTCAGGATGCCGTCGTCCACATGCTCCCACACACCGCGGGTCAGCAGGGCCACAGCATCTGAATCCGAAATCTTATATTTTTTGGAAATATGCGGGTGGAAATCCTTCTCCTGACCCAGATAGCAATAGAGATTATGCCGTTCCTGGTGTTTGGTAAGCTTGTCTGGCTCCAATTTATCTGCTTTCACCAGATCCATGCTCAGAGACTGGTCTTGAGACTGTAAGCGCAGGAACCCATCCCGATACAGTCTCAGGCGGGCGTTGCCCGCTTGCCCATAGCGGAGCTTTACATAGTCTGTCACCAGTACGATCACAGATGCTTTGAGGCGCATCTTGCTGTCGGCTGCCAGCAAGGCCCGGTTGGCAGCTCGTAGATACCGGCGGATTGCCCTCTTCCGTATGGAGGGCGCCTCTGTAAATGCGGAAATAATGGTGTCCACCACCAGCTTGGCGGCTGTCGCATCCACCTGATCGTCAATGCCGTCTGCAATTACATAACAGGCATATTTGTCCAGCTCCACATAACCGAAGGAGTCTGTATTTTTCAGCGTTTTGTCGGCTTCTGATGTGAATGCCGTTTTGAAGTTTGAATTCTGTTTTCTCATGCTCTGCGGCTCCCGTCCCAGCGTACCAGGATGACGCTGGCGTTATCCTTGTTTTCCGCCGTATTTTGATTGACCTTTTCGATCATAGAGTAGGCCATGCTCTGGCAGTCCTGCCCGCTGGCAAGAACCTCCTCGATTTCCTTCCAAGGGATCAGCTCGTACAAGCCGTCGCTCATGAGGACGATAATATCCCCCTGCTGCAGCTTGATAGGCCGGTCAAAAATCTCCACATCCTGGAAGCCGTCCTGGCCCAGATAGTTATAGAGCCGGTGGTTCTCCAGCATCACCAGCGCGTCCTCCCGGGAAAGCCTACCTGTGCGGAAGCTCTCCTCCGCCAGCACGTCCAGAGTGTGCCCGGCGGACCCCGGCCCCAGATCGCCGCCTCTGTAGACGCACAGCTTCACGTTTCCCACTACAGCATAGAACAACCAGCTGTCCTGGATCATAGCGGCGCCAACGCTGGCCGCTCCATACCCCTCGTCCCCCAGCTCCCGCAGGATGGCGCGGTTGGCCGTGTGAAACGACTTTCGGAAATAATACTGGGGATTGTCAAAGGCGTTGTAATCCCGGAACAGGTCCAAAAAGGTCTCCACCGCCGTTCGGCTGGCAATCCGTGCTCCATACGCCTTTCCCATTCCATCCGCCAGAACAGCAATCAGGCCCGCCTGTGTAGCCAGCGTGCCTACATAATCCTCCTGTACCTCGCGCCCGCCAATGGTCATAGAGCTGCCAAGATCCGGCCCGTGGAATCGGCCGGAGCCGCCGCCCATGGTTGCCCGGACGATCAGCAGAATCACCACGGCGACGCACAGGAGGGCCAGTATTGCTTGCGCTTGCGGCACCATATGCCACGCCCCCTTCTAAGTGTTACTCTGTCTTTCCGCCCCACATGAAGTTTTCACCGCAGAAGGGGACAAACAGGAATTTGGATTTCCCAAGCTCAATCTCGTCATACTTGTTCAACACTGACGGCGCGTACACCGCATTGCCGTTGAGGTAGACGATCCCGTTGGAATCACCGGGGAGCAGCACAGTCTCTTTCTTCTTGGGGTCGAAC
>OGRN01003430.1_pt1 | contig 11240 bp, 9 predicted proteins | sample 1553401 | NCBI WGS metagenome assembly OGRN01 (sample SAMEA2580096, study PRJEB22360) | human gut metagenome | biome: human gut; feature: human-associated habitat; material: faeces | place: Denmark | collected 2008/2010 | reverse complement strand
ACAAGTTAATTGGTAATTCACCGTAATAACAAAAGTTATTAAATACTTTTTCCTGATTTACAGAAATATCACATAGGATATAAAAGAGACAAGGCGTCAGGAACTTATTTTACCCTCCACATTTTATTGTGGAAGTTTGAATTTATTCTTGGTCGGTAGTTATGATTATGGTCTGATTGCCCCATACATGAGAAGTAGTTAACAGCCCAATGAGCTGATTGATTTACCCCAAGTGTGGGGATATGTATTCTATCTAATGGAAAGTTCCCTTTAAAGGAAAACAAAAGGGCCGTAAGACCCTTTTCCATTTACAACATATTATCATCCAACTTGTTTAATCATTTCAGCTATTCTGTCTGTAGAAAATTGTGTTCTGAACTCGACTTTAACAGATTTACTTATTTGACTAAATAATGCTTGCGCATGTTTTATCTTACGTTCTTCTTCAAGTCTTAAGCTATCCTTTCCATCAACATTTTTTGTTTCGATAATAAAGTTTAAATAATCACCTTTTATTGTTTTGACAATATATGCAAAGTCAGGGGAGTACGTGTATCCACCTGCCACCGGGATCTTAATGGAGTTCTTCGGTATCTTTGTAAAAACAGCTACAGACTGGATCTCTCCATCTGTTATGTTGAGCCGTTCAAGCTCTGAGTCATAAAAGACTTCCTCAAAAAGATAAGAATCCAAGGGTGGTTTTGTGTTGTCATTCAATATGCCAAGATCACTTGATAATACCTCATTCACAGGCTCACCGTCTGCATTAGTGAACTTTGTAGGATGAATTGAACCTGAGATCACATTATATCCAAGACTGAATTTATTAAACGAATTGTTCAACAAATACTTGCTAAAACCAGATTTAATCTTTCTGATTGTTTGAATGTTCAGGTATTCAGTGATATTAATAGTTTCTTTTATATCACAAAAAACCTTATGTAAGGTATCGTGTTTAGCAAAAATAGTTTGTGATAAGTTATCAAGAAATTCCCGATAGCTCATTGTGTTTAGTTTAGCAAAGTTATCATCACCACTGATAATGCTTTTCGACATTGCCGTATCATTATAGATATAAATTTTATCAATGCGAGTATGAACGCCTGATTTAGTAAATCTTTCTGTTTCTTCGAGCATGAATGACTTGAAAATGGATAAGAATTCATTTTCGCTATTTATTTTATACTCAATAACTGCTTTTTGATTGATCAAATCCCATAGTTCTTTCAGCTCACTGAACTTACCAACACGCATTTTAGTGCGTCTTTTTCCATCAGTGGCTTTTTTGATTTTGCTTGGTTTCACTCCTGTAGGAAATGCTGCCGGATATTTGGCTTTTAAGCGGCTATAGGCATCTGAATCTTTGAAGTTATCATTATCATCTATGATCTCATCATCAAAAATTTCATTCATGAGTGTTCTGGATGAAAGCTCTGGATATTGAGATAGGATTTTATCCTTAAGCTCTTGAGTAAACTTACTTGGAACAGTCTCTTTGAAAGAACTATCGTTGATCTCTTTGACAAGAGAATCGACAAAATCTTTTTCTGTAAAATCAACATAATAGTTGAGGGTAAAATTGCGGTCTTTCACACGACACATGTATTCATTCACTGGAAGACGTAAACCACGCCCTACCTCTTGAAGTTTAGATGTGGTGCTACCGCTCGAACGGAGCTTACAGATCTGAAAAACATTTGGGTTATCCCACCCTTCACGCAACGTCCATTTAGAGAAAATGAAACGGCGAGGATTTTCTAAAGACAATAAAAGCTCTTTGTCATGAAGGATTTCGTTGATTTCCTGCTCAATTTTATCATCTTTATCACTATTATCTTTTGAAAAATAACCACCATGAACAGAAGATATATCCTTAATAGTTTTTTCAAGGTAGTTCCTATAAAACTCATCTTTCTCTATTTTTAACAGTTCATTAGCTTCTGCCAATACGTATTCTTCAAACTTGGTTTTCAGACTTCCGGCAATATCATTACCATCACGATACCCTTCAATATCATCAATGAAGAAAAGAGTAAGAGGCTTTATTCGTGGCCTTTGTGTCAGATACTCTTTTTCTAACTTAAAGTGTTCTTTGACAGCTTTACGCATCATGTTATCAGCAAGTGTCTGATCGTAAGAGTAGGGGTTTATTGAACTACCAATTTTTAGTTCAATACCATTACTCAATACAGCAGTGCTCTTGTTTAAGGCATCCAGTGTTAAATCATGGATCGCACTATGCGTTTTAGATAGTGATTCACCTTTGACTAACTTAAATGTTTTTTTATTGCTATTTTCGTTCAGTTCAAATGTAGCTTCTTTTCCGTCAGATTTGACGAACTTGAGGTTGGCATTACCATCACCAACAATATCCTCAATGTATGCATCAATACCTTTAACAAGATCTTCATTGAATGCATCTACGGCTGTAAGACGATAAACTAAGTTCTTATAGCCTTCACTAAAGGTTGCTCCATAGCGGATGATATATTGAGCATTAAATTTTTCAATATTTTCCCATGTCTTTTTACCAGTAGGAAACTTATGAGGCTCATCAATGATAATGAATGGTTTAACCGCACTAAGAGCAGCAAATGGCGTATCAAATTGATTATCAAGCAAACCAACATCATAAGTGTCAGTTAAAGACTTTGAGTTAATCATCCCTGAGTTGATCACAAGAACGTGAATATATTTCTTATTAAAATTACTTGCTTCTGCGAAATCATGAATAGCTTGAGGCATATATGATTTTGTATTTTTACCAGAACTTTTCTGACTTTCAACAACGTAAGTCTTTAGTTCACGCCCGTAATCATCTCGAAAGTGTTCTTTTAAAGCATCACTTTTTAAAAAGTTAACGGTTCCGGCTTTGATCGATAGAGTCGGAACAATGATAATAAACTTGTTAATGCCAAATGATTTGTTTAGGTCAAAAATTGTTTTGGTGTAAGTATAAGTTTTACCTGTACCTGTCTCCATAGAAACATCAATTACGTTGCTTTTAGCATCGTAGTTATCTTTTGAGTGCTCAATACCATTGAACTCCTGAACATTTTTTATGTTGTTGTAGTATTGTTGTTCAGATAGATTCAGTTCTGGATTAGCTAACAGGCGAATTGCAACATGATCCGTCTGATGAGGTATGGCGGATACAAAGACATTCATTACCGAATCAACGCCAGCCTTTTGATGAGGTAAATTTTTTTCGAATGTGAACCCTTTAGACATGATTAGTTCCTTACCACCAAATCTAAATCAATAGATTTTTTATTAGCATAACTTTGTAGTGCTTCATTGAGTTCCATCTGTTTCGCACTTTCGAAGTTGCTGCCATAAAATACAACTTTGTTAGGGGCAAAGTCTTTGTCTGCATCCAGCTTTTGAAGTAAAGCTTTCAAAGCCTCACTTGTGAAATTAGGCGCAATTAGATATAGCCGACCATCGCACAAGTGTGCTTTGTAGCCATTAAGATCAATATCTTCAATTGGTGTTGTTAGCAAGCTACCATCATACACGCACCATGTCGTCAATAGAGTGTCATACTGCTCTGGTGTCAATACAGCATCGTCAAAGAAACTAAGATTAGAAAGCGTAAGTTCAGACTCATCTTTTGCTCGAAAATCATGAACAGTTTCAAATATTTTAAATCCCAAATCTCCATTATAATTAGGATTATCTTTTTTCAGCTTTTTTCCTGCCTTAATAATTCTGTCTTTTGTTATATTGAAGATGGATTTATACCCTTCTTTATAGGCTTGTTTCTTTTTATCTGTTTCTTCATCTAATTGAACACAGATGAAGTTTCTTTTCCTGCCGTCTTCAATATTTAACTCCAGAATACCATGAGCTGTGGTTCCAGAGCCAGCAAAAAAGTCAAGATAAATGTCTTTATCTTCGGTTTTTACTGAACCAAATAGTGTTTTTATTAAACTTGTTGGCTTCGGGTAGGAGAAATATCCTTTCCCACCAAAAAGATTTTCAACCTCAACACCACCATCACTTTTAGTTGAAATAATTGATCTTAGTAAAAACTCTTCAACTTCATCTAAAAATTTAACCGAACTAGGTTGGGTGTTTTCTGTACTGGCAAACCAAATTCCACCACAAATAACGCTACCATCATGTAGTTTTTTAATATCTGCATACTTTCCATCTATTCTTTTTGCAATATGATTAAAAGTGCCTTCTTTCCAACGCCAGCCTCTGTCTGGGATTTTGACAGGGTTATTAGTCAAAGGGTGCAATACTTCATACGTGGGTCCAAATGAATCTGCATTAGGCCAGCTCATATTAATTTTACCCCATGGCCTATAATCCTCGTTCAAACCGTTGTAAAGAGTAATTCCACGATCATATCCGTTGGAGCTGTAGAATTTTTTGAGTTGCTGCTCTGCTTTATCTAATGGCACCTTTTCCTTTTTTAACTTTTCAATAAACTGATATACATCATCAATACCATCTTTCCGCATTAAAAATTCTTTACTTATTTCGTTATTCTTCGCATAAGCAAGGATGTACTCATGGATATTACCAATACCCTTATCATTTTTAGGGATACGTTTATTCCATACAATATTTTCTATGAAATTTGCTTCGCCAAAAATTTCATCACAAATAGTTTTAAGTTGATTTAATTCATTTTCGTCAATCGAAATAAATATCACACCATCTTCACGTAGAAGCTCACGAGCAATATATAAACGAGGATAAATGAACGTTAACCATGCGCTATGGCTGCTTGAACCATTCGTGGTAAATTCAAGTATACGTTTAGCCTCATCAAGATCGATACCTGCCAGATCAGAAAGCTGTTCTGGTGTAAATTTGCGATCATCGTTATAGGCGAATCCATCCTTACCTGTATTGTATGGAGGATCAATATAAATCATCTTCACCTTTTCAGCATAAGCATTAACCATATGTTTCAATACTTCGAGATTATCCCCTTTGATCAATAGATTCTGACTGTTCTTGTTCTCTTCACGTTGGTTATGGTCTTTATCTTCGGCAAGCAACGTCTTCGGTGGTAAGTTAGCCAACAGCCGCGCATAGGACTTACCCAGCCAGTTTAAGCTGTATGACTCTTTAGAGAGTTCAACATCCGATGATTTGACGATCTCAAGCAACTTTTCTTGAATGAAAGCCCCGTTTTTATCAAAACACTGCGGAAAGTTAGCCTTTAAAACAGCAATCTGCTTACTGTTAGCAGTTTCAACTTCTGAAAAAATCGTTTCTTTTTGCATATCCATTTTAAACCTGATTATTTATTGTTCGATTTGGTGGTGTTTTTGATTGAAGCTTCGCTTAAGCCTATGCGTAGTAGTTCTGCAGCTGCACCATCTATGCTTTTGAATACTCGTGCTTCATAAGGCTGTCTGGAGCTACTTAAGACTAATGGCTTACCTTCCCACTCTGAACCATCAAAAATCACGGTATACTCGCCTTTAGAACCTTCTATTGTTGCTCTATCAAGTAAACCTGATTTGACTCTTTCCTTAGCCATCGAGCTAAGGATGAAATTTCCACCATTAAGACCTGATATCATGATTATTTCCTCGGTATTTAATACTGCTACGATATCAAATATCGCTGAAAAGGCATAATAGAATGGTGTAGTAGCCATCAACAATTGATGGCTACTCAAATATATTCAAAACAAAGAGTTACATGCTATTATGTGATAGGTTATCAAGCGGTTAACTTTGATTTTCAAACTCAAAACGATCAGCTGTGGGCAAACTCAAACGACCTAACCGTTCTGACTCGGTTGGCATCAAGATGCTCAGCAAGATGGATAGAAGAAGTTCGGACATTGATACGCTCCCGATGGCTCATTTGACGTTCAACAGCATCCCCTGACCATAAACCTGATTCGATCAACGCACTACAGGCCATCGCCCTAACCCCATGTCCACAAACTTCCGTTGTAATCTCGTAGCCCATTAAGCGCAGGGCCTTATTAACCGTGTTCTCACTCATCTGCCTAACCGGCTGGTGAACGCCTATGAAGACCACTGGTTTGTTTTATCTCTCCTAACATTTCCAGTGCCTGACGGCTTCATAGTACAAGATAAGGACTACGCATCTTAGAACCACAATGTGCGTGCTTTACGCCTTCAGAGGTTCTCGTTGTGCAGGTATCGTCCAAAGTGCATTTTTAAAATCGATTTCTTCCCATCTTGTAAAACGCAGTTCACCTAAACGTATGAATACCAGCAGTATGAGTTTCACTGCCAATTTAGTAAACTTTCGACCTTTAAAGCATTCGATGCGATCAAGCCATTCGGGAAGACGTTCTTAATCAAACCCTGGACGATCCACTCGTTTAGCCACGGCTACCGCACCAGCTATGTCTTGGGCCGGGTTATAATCAATCAGACCATTTTGTAACGCGAAATGCATGATAGCAGTTGTATTTTGTTGAAGACGTTAGACAACTTCATAACGTCCGCTCACCTCAACTATCTTTATAAAGACGAGTAGACCCCGTGTCTTCAGTTCCGAAATTTTACGTTTACTTAACGCCAGGAAAAGATTATCCACTAAGATTTTAAGCACTCGTTCACTATGGGGCTCCGACCATTTTTTACTACAGGATGCCTGCCAATCTCTTACCACAGCCTCAAAGGTTAGCGCTCCGCTTTCTGCAATCTTTTCCTCTTTTTCTTTTGAGAGGGATCGATGCCATCAGATACCAGTTTCTTTGCTGCATCGTGCCTCTTACAAGCCTCTGCCAATGAGGCCATAGATAACCCCCTAACGCCAGCATCTTCTGTTTGCCACTTAAACGGTATTGAAGACGCTAGTATTTTGGGCCATTGGGGTTAGTTTAACCAGCAGGTGCATCCCCCTCATCATCGGTAAGTTTGAAAGATTTGTCTGCAGGCTTAACCGTTCTGACTTTGATATCAGTAAGAGCCATACATCCCCCTCGCTATGTTGGCATCAATATAAATCGAACAGAAGCCACCAAGAGTTATACCAACATTTATTGATAGATATTGATATACGACAGTAGACTTTAATGGAGCTGAAACAAGAGGGATATTACCTAACTTATTGATTTATATACACAAGTAGACTGAAAAAGCCTTGATTGGTGCCGAAGGCCGGACTCGAACCGGCACGTATTTCTACGGTTGATTTTGAATCAACTGCGTCTACCGATTTCGCCACTTCGGCACTGAAGAGGTATGCGGAAAACGTTGTGGATTATACCTGTCGCACGCCACCATGCAAGCGCCAGCTTGCTCGCACCTCGCTAAGTGCTGAAATTTTCAGCATTGCATACAGCGATGTGTAACCTTTGTCACACTCTAGGCACCCCGCCCTGCCATGCTCTACACTTCCCAGACCACACCAGAGAAGGACCAAAAAATGTCGATGATAAAAAGCTATGCCGCAAAAGAAGCGGGTGGCGAACTGGAAGTTTATGAGTACGATCCCGGTGAACTGAAGCCACAAGATGTTGAAGTGCAGGTGGATTACTGCGGGATCTGTCATTCCGATCTGTCAATGATCGATAACGAATGGGGATTTTCACAATATCCACTGGTTGCCGGGCATGAGGTGATTGGTCGCGTAGTGGCGCTCGGGAGTGCCGCGCAGGATAAAGGTTTGCAGGTCGGTCAGCATGTCGGGATTGGCTGGACGGCACGCAGCTGCGGGCATTGCGATGCCTGTATTAGCGGTAATCAGATCAACTGCGAGCAAGGTGCGGTGCCGACGATTATGAATCGCGGTGGCTTTGCCGAGAAGTTGCGTGCGGACTGGCAATGGGTGATTCCACTGCCAGAAAATATCGACATTGAATCTGCCGGACCGCTGTTGTGCGGCGGTATCACGGTCTTTAAACCGCTGTTGATGCACCATATCACTGCCACCAGCCGCGTTGGGGTAATTGGTATTGGCGGGCTGGGGCATATAGCTATAAAACTTCTGCACGCAATGGGATGCGAGGTGACAGCCTTTAGTTCTAATCCGGCGAAAGAGCAGGAAGTGCTGGCGATGGGTGCCGATAAAGTGGTGAATAGCCGCGATCCACAGGCACTGAAAGCACTGGCGGGGCAGTTTGATCTCATTATCAACACCGTCAACGTCAGCCTCGACTGGCAGCCCTATTTTGAGGCGCTGACCTATGGCGGTAATTTCCATACGGTCGGTGCGGTCCTCACGCCGCTGTCTGTTCCGGCCTTTACGTTAATTGCGGGCGACCACAGCGTCTCTGGTTCAGCAACCGGTACACCTTATGAGTTGCGTAAGCTGATGCGCTTTGCCGCCCGCAGCAAGGTTGCGCCGACTACCGAACTGTTCCCGATGTCGAAAATTAACGACGCCATCCAGCATGTGCGCGATGGTAAAGCGCGCTACCGCGTGGTGTTGAAAGCAGATTTTTGAAAATCATTCGCAGCGCTGATCTGAGGCGCTGCCCTCTTTCGCACATATTCTGTTTTGTCTTATCGCCAGCACAGCCTGCCGACATTGTTCGGTGACATTGGCAATATCATGGTTGATATCAATGCGCACAATATCCTGTTCATCTGCTTGTGGACGCTCCAGCGCCTCAAACTGACTTTTTAGTAACGCTACCGGCATAAAATGCCCAGCCCGACGCTGCATTCGCGCGAGAATAGTTTCATAATCGCCATCTAACCAGAGGAAATGAACATGGGGGCTACCCTTGCGTAAAATATCACGATACTGTTTTTTTAATGATGAACAGACAATAAATCCTGTTTCATTCTTTTTATAAAGACTGTATGAAGCATCATTTAAGCGTTCCAGCCAGGGAAGTCGATCTTCATCAGATAATGGAATGCCTTGCGACATTTTATCTATATTTTTGGCTGGATGAAGATCGTCACCATCAATAAATTTCGCAGACAATAACGCGGCAACCTTGCTACCAATTAATGTTTTACCACTCCCTGATACGCCCATCAAAATAAAGCTTTCACCCGCCATTTAAAATCTCCTGAATCATCTTACCTGCGGCGATACTACGCCTGGCGGCATAATAATTTCACGTTTTTTTATTTCTGTTGATAAGAATTACAAGGCACATCACGTTATGCGTAACATAGTAATGTAACAATTTTCTGACGTGATCTTCATCACAAATAATGACAATTAAAACCGCTTAAATGCTTCCGAGGTGTCTACCTGACCAGTGAGGAATTTATGCAAGTGAAAACACAGTCCTGCGTTGTTGCGGGCAAGAAAACTGTTGCCGTTACCGAGCAGACGATAGATTGGAATAATAATGGAACATTAGTACAAATAACCCGAGGTGGAATTTGCGGTTCCGATTTACATTATTATCAGGAAGGAAAAGTAGGTAATTTCATGATAAAGGCACCGATGGTGTTAGGTCATGAAGTTATCGGTAAAGTTATTCATAGCGACTCATCAAAATTACATGAAGGGCAAACGGTAGCCATTAATCCGTCTAAACCGTGCGGTCACTGCAAATACTGCATTGAACATAACGAGAATCAGTGTACAGAGATGCGTTTTTTTGGCAGTGCCATGTATTTCCCTCATGTTGATGGTGGCTTTACCCGTTATAAAATGGTCGAAACGTCGCAATGTGTCCCTTATCCGGCCAAAGCTGACGAAAAGGTTATAGCTTTTGCCGAACCTTTAGCCGTCGCGATTCATGCCGCACATCAGGCCGGCGAGTTACAGGGCAAGCGAGTATTTATTTCTGGTGTTGGGCCCATTGGCTGCCTGATTGTCAGTGCAGTGAAAACACTGGGGGCCGCGGAAATTGTCTGTGCCGATGTGAGTCCCCGTTCCCTTTCGCTGGGCAAAGAGATGGGGGCGGATGTGCTCGTAAACCCACAAAACGACGACATGGATCACTGGAAAGCGGAAAAAGGCTATTTCGATGTCAGCTTTGAAGTGTCCGGTCATCCTTCATCAGTGAATACCTGTCTGGAGGTCACTCGTGCACGCGGCGTAATGGTGCAGGTAGGTATGGGAGGCGCGATGGCAGAATTCCCAATGATGACATTGATTGGTAAGGAGATTTCACTCAAAGGCTCTTTCCGTTTTACCAGCGAATTTAATACCGCAGTGTCATGGCTGGCGAATGGCGTTATTAATCCACTGCCTTTACTGAGTGCTGAATATCCCTTCACTGACCTGGAAGAGGCGCTACGTTTCGCCGGTGATAAAACCCAGGCAGCAAAAGTCCAGCTTGTTTTCTAAGAGATAAATAAAGGAATAATACAATGAACGATCTATTTTCACTGGCAGGAAAAAATATCTTGATTACCGGTTCAGCACAGGGCATTGGCTTTTTACTGGCAACCGGCCTGGGTAAATATGGCGCACAAATAATTATTAATGATATTACTGCCGAACGCGCAGAACTTGCTGTAGAAAAACTCCACCAGGAGGGTATTCAGGCCGTTGCCGCACCTTTTAATGTTACTCATAAACATGAAATTGATGCCGCCGTTGAACATATCGAAAAGGACATCGGCCCCATTGATGTGCTGGTGAATAACGCCGGTATCCAGCGCCGTCATCCTTTTACTGAGTTCCCTGAACAAGAGTGGAATGATGTGATCGCAGTAAACCAGACCGCCGTGTTCCTGGTGTCGCAAGCGGTAACTCGTCACATGGTTGAACGCAAGGCAGGTAAAGTTATTAATATTTGCTCGATGCAAAGCGAACTGGGACGTGACACCATCACCCCTTATGCCGCATCGAAAGGGGCGGTAAAAATGCTCACCCGCGGCATGTGCGTCGAGCTGGCGCGCCACAATATTCAGGTCAACGGTATTGCGCCGGGCTATTTCAAAACAGAAATGACTAAAGCACTGGTTGAGGACGAAGCCTTCACCGCCTGGTTGTGCAAACGGACCCCCGCCGCACGCTGGGGAGATCCGCAGGAACTGATTGGTGCTGCGGTGTTCCTTTCTTCAAAAGCCTCTGATTTCGTAAACGGCCACCTGTTGTTTGTTGATGGCGGCATGTTAGTGGCTGTTTAACAGCTACTACCCTACGTGCAGCGCGAAAGCGCTGCTTTTCTGGCACTAATAAGAGATAAAGACTATGCCATTAATCATTATTGCGGCAGGCGTCGCGCTGCTTCTTATCCTGATGATCGGCTTTAAAGTTAACGGCTTTATTGCCCTCGTTCTGGTCGCTGCCGTCGTCGGATTTGCCGAAGGGATGGATGCACAGGCCGTCCTGCACTCTATACAAAATGGTATCGGCAGCACACT
>OGRN01003421.1_pt1 | contig 11252 bp, 9 predicted proteins | sample 1553401 | NCBI WGS metagenome assembly OGRN01 (sample SAMEA2580096, study PRJEB22360) | human gut metagenome | biome: human gut; feature: human-associated habitat; material: faeces | place: Denmark | collected 2008/2010 | reverse complement strand
AATCTGTTTACCGAAGATCTGTCCTGCTCCGATCAGCTCACGTACAATACCAATACATGTAAGACCTACAGTAAATCCAAGTCCCATACCGATACCATCAAAGATTGACGGAAGAACCGGGTTCTTGGAAGCATAGCTTTCTGCACGTCCTAAGATAATACAGTTTACTACGATCAGTGGAATGTAAAGACCAAGTGCGTCATAAAGACTCGGTACAAAACCTTCCAGAAGAAACTGTACAATTGTTACGAATGATGCTACGACTACGATGAATGCCGGCATTCTGACTGAATCCGGGATGATCTTACGTAACATGGAAATCAGCATATTGGATAATACCAATACTACTGTTGTTGACAAACCCATACCAACACCATTGGTTGCGGATGTAGTTACGGCAAGTGTAGGACACATACCAAGCATCAGCACGAAGGTAGGATTCTCTTTAACTAAACCATTATATAGTCTTTCAGTACATCTGTTCATGTCTGCTACCTCCTAAAATGCATTCTGATAATAAGCCAGTGCTACGTTGACAGCTCCTGTAACTGCACGTGATGTAATTGTTGCACCACTGATTGCATCGATCTGTTCACCGTCTCCACCATCTTTTGATACAACGAATTTCTCAGCTTTCTTGCCCTTGTACTGATTGTAGAACTTCGGCTCTTTTGCTTTCATACCAAGACCGGCTGTCTCGCTGATCGATAAGATAGAAATTCCGTTTACTGTACCATCAGAAGTAATACCTACTGTAATCTGGATATCTCCACCATAACCTTCCTTGTCTGTGGTTGTGATTACATATCCTTTGTCACCTGCTTTACAGACTTCATCGACAGTTGCTTTTGCACCGACTGATTTGATTGCTTTATCTGCAATCTTCGCATCTACGTCCTGTGCTTCAAAAGCATTCGCATCTACATCTGTAAATACCGCCTGCCATGCTTCTTTCTTAGCTTTTTCCTGCGCCTGTGCGATCGGGTTTTTGGTGATCTCATATACAAAGCCAAGACCTAATCCTGCGATTAATGTAATAATTGTAAGAATAAGTGCATTCTTAATAATTGGATTTTTCTTCATTATTTTTCTCCTCCTTTACCAAATGGTTTTGGAAGAGTAACTCTTTCAATCAGTGGGACTAAAAGGTTACTGATGATGATCGCATAAGATACTCCCTCTGCGGAACCACCGAACAGACGGAACAGTCCGGTCAGTACTCCAAGAAGGATACCATATACATACTGTCCTTTTTTTGTAATCGGAGATGTTACATAATCGGTTGCCATGAACCATGCTCCAAGCATCAGACCACCACCGCAAAGGTGTGCTGTGATGTACTGTGGATCAAAGAATCCTACATGTGCTTTTGTAAATGGTCCGAAAATTCCGACGAAAATAACAAAGGATACAATGTATGTTCCCGGAATACGCAAATCAATAATACCAAGCATAATAAGGAATACTGCTCCGATAATGATTGCGATTACAGATGTCTCACCGATTGTTCCCGGAATTGTTCCGATAAGCATCTTCATGGAATCAACAGAGCCACCGTCTTTTAAAGTAGCAAGCGGTGTCGGTCCGGATACTCCATCGTAAACAAACTTTGTCATCGGTCCTGCGAAAGAAATCAGCAGGAAACATCTTGCACCGAGCGCCGGGTTCATGAAGTTCTGTCCCAGTCCTCCGAATAACTGTTTTACAACGAGAATTGCAAATACACTACCAAGAGCTCCCATCCACCATGGTGCTGAAGCCGGCATGTTAAGGCCAAGCAACAGACCGGTAACAACTGCACTCCCGTCGTTGATGGTAATCTTCCTGTGCATCAGTTTCTCATATATGTACTCTGTAAGAACCGCTGATACGGTTGTGCTGATCAGTACGATCAGTGCTGGTATTCCAAAGTTATAAACTCCGAATGCCGAAGCCGGCAAAAGTGCAATAACAACCATAAGCATGATATTGCTGGAGGTAACTTTGTCACGAATATGTGGTGAAGATGACAGTTTATAATTGTTCTCACTCACGTTTGTTCACCTCTTCCTCTCTTCTCTTATTTTTTCTTCTTACGATTAGCAAGTGCAATTTTTCTCATAGAACCGATTGCCTGTTTCAACTGACGTTTTGCCGGACAGACGAAACTGCATGATCCACATTCCATACATTCCAGACCATTATGTTTTGTAAAGGTCTCTTCGTCATGATGTTCTGCATAATCTGCAAGTCGAGATGGAATCAGACGGCTTGGACAGGCATCTACGCATCGTCCGCAGTTAATACATGCGGTTGGCTCGAACTTTGCTACTTCGTCTTTTGTAAATCCAAGAATGGATGATGATGTCTTTGTAACCGGAACATCTAGTGAAAACATTGCAAATCCCATCATCGGACCACCTGAAATCAGTTTCTCCGGTTCTGTCTTGAATCCACCGGCAGCGTCTACCAGCTCAGCCTGGTTCATACCAAACGGAACACGGAAGTTCCCCGGTTCATTCACTGCATCTCCGCTGACTGTTACGACACGTTCCATAGAAGGTTTTCCTTCTGCCACAGCCTGATAAATGCTTACAAGTGTTGCAACGTTGTCTACAACGCATCCTGCATCTGCCGGAAGCATAGCAGAGTTAATCGCACGACCTGTCGTCGCATAAATAAGCTGACGCTCACCACCCTGTGGGTATTTTGTCTTAAGCGCCAGAACTTCCAGACGTGGGTCATCTGCTGTGAGTTCTTTTAATTTTGCGATACAATCTGGTTTGTTATCTTCAACACCGAATATACCTTTCGCGTTATCAAAAAGTCTCAGAACGATCTTCATGCCTTCCACCAGTTTCTCCGGTGTTTCGATCATCGTTCTGTAGTCTGCTGTAATATATGGCTCACATTCTGCACAGTTTGCAATAATATAATCAATCTTGTCAGGCTCTTTTGGAGAAAGCTTAACTCTGGTCGGGAAACCTGCTCCTCCCATACCAACAACACCTGCGTTGCCAATTGCGTTAAGGATCTCTTCCTTTGTCATCTCATCAACCGGTTTTACCGCAGGATATTCTACTTCTTTATATTCACCATCATTTTCAATGACAATGCTGTTGACAGTACCTCCAGTCGGGTTCAAATGTGGAGCGATCGCCTTAACTGTTCCTGATACTGAAGCATAGATTGGTGCAGAAACAAATCCTCCGGCTTCTGCTATCATCTGTCCTTTTAAAACATGATCGCCAACTGCTACGATCGGATTGGCAGGCGCCCCGATGTGCTGGGAAACCGGATATACCAGATTTCCTGTGGGTTTAACATCAACGATTGCCTTGTCTTTTGCAAGACGTTTACCGTCATCCGGATGAATACCACCCTTAAAAGTTAACAATGCCATTCCCTTTTCCTTCCTTCCTTTTAATTTTCATATTAACTATACCCAAAAAGCACCAGACTTACCAGTGTGTCAAGTGATTTTTTTGTACATTTCAATGAACATCTTGTTCATTTTTTAACAGATGTTCAGACACACAAAAGATAGAGGTATGAAACCTCTATCTTTTCTCTTTCGCTTTTATATATACGCTTGAATTCTTACAGTACGATTACTCTTCAGAGCTTTCGTTCTGTGAAGCCTCTGACTCAGCCGGCTCTAAAGCTTTCATGCTCAGGCTGATCTTCTTGTCAGCTTCATTAAGATCAACAATCTTAGCTGTTACTGTCTGTCCTACAGACAGTACATCAGACGGTTTGTCAACATGTGTTCTGGAAATCTGTGATACATGAAGAAGTGCATCTACTCCAGGAGCTAATTCAACAAATGCTCCGAAGTCTGTCATTCTTGCAACTTTTCCTTCGATTACAGTTCCTACTGCATACTTCTCAGCTGCATCTGCCCATGGATTAGTCTCCGGGAATTTTAAGCTGAGTGCGATCTTTGTATCGTGAATGTCTTTGATCAGGACTTTCAGTTCATCGCCAACTTTGAATACTTTCTTCGGATTCTCAACGCGTCCCCAAGACATCTCTGAGATGTGAAGGAGTCCGTCTACTCCGCCAAGGTCGATAAACGCTCCGAAGTCTGTAACATTCTTAACAGTTCCTTCTACAGTATCTCCAACCTGTAATTTAGCAAACAGTTCTTTCTGTTTTTCTGCTTTCTCTGCAACAAGAAGCTGTCTTCTGTCACCGATCACGCGGTTTCTTCTAGGATTAAACTCGCTGATAACGAATTCGATCTCCTGATCCTGATATTTGCTCAGATCTTTCTCGTAGGTATCAGATACAAGACTTGCAGGGATAAAGACTCTTGCCTCATCAACAACTACGCTCAATCCACCGCCAAGGATCTGTGCAACCGGAGCTTTCAGAACTTCATGGTTCTCATAAGCTTCTTTCAGTCTCTCATTTCCTTTCTCGGCAGCCAGTCTCTTGTATGTCAACAGCACCTGACCTTCTCCGTCGTTTACTTTCAGTACTTTTACTGTCATTGGATCTCCAACAGATACGACTGTTGTCAGATCTACGTTAGGTTCGTTCGTATACTCATTTCTCATAATGATACCGTCTGCTTTGTAGCCTATATTCAAGATGATTTCATCAGGTTTAACGTCGATGACTGTACCATCTACAACCTCTCCATTTCTTATTGTCTTAAAAGACTCTTCCAACATTTGTTCAAAAGTTAATTCTGACATTATTTTGAACCTCCTCAATTATTTTATTGGGCGTGGATGCCCCTGCTGTAATACCTACTGATTCCACGGACCTTAATTGATTAATATCCAAATCGTCAAGTGTCTGTATATAGTACGTATTCAAACATTCCTCTTTGCAGATTTCAAATAGCTTCTGAGTATTCGAACTACGCTTATCACCTATCACAACCATAGCATCTACTCTCGCTGCAATTTGACGAGCCTCAGTCTGCCTTTCTTTCGTCGCATTGCAAATCGTATTTAAAACAACTATATCATACCTCTTTTTTGAAATAATTTCAACTAATTCTTTGAATTTATTGTAGTTAAATGTCGTCTGGGCCACGATACATACTTTCTGTTCTTTTTCAGGCAATTCAAATCTTTCTGCATCTTCCGGAGTCTGTATCACAGTCACCTGTTCTCCTGCCCATCCGCGGATACCTTCTACCTCCGGATGTTCGCCATTTCCGATGATCACAATGTACGATCCTTTGGCACTTTCTTCTGCAACAATCTTATGAATCTTCTTCACAAAAGGACAAGTCGCATCTACACATGTAATCCCGCGTTCATCCATGATATCATAAATGTATTTTGCTACACCATGAGACCGGATCACAACCACATCCGCATCCACTGTTTTCAATTCTTCTTCATCATTCAGGACTTCTACTCCATGGCTTCTCAGATCTTTGATCACTTCTTCATTATGGATGATCGGTCCATAAGTGAATATCTTTTCACTTTGATGTTTTTCTATCTGTTTATACACTGTATCTACTGCACGCTTTACTCCAAAGCAAAATCCTGCTGTTTTTGCCAGTTCAACATTCATATAGTGTAATTCCTTTCTGTACCACAGCTCTTTTTCAAATATATTACCGTTATCTTCGTCTGCCGCTTTGTGCCGGATTGTCTATTTGCACAAATCTACGATTGCTTTTACCACTTCTTCGATCGTCATGTGTGAGCTGTCTACCAGCACTGCATCCTCTGCCTGCTTTAACGGTGCGATCTCACGGGTCATATCTCTGTGATCACGTTCTTCGATGTCGTGTGCGATTTCTTCCAGATTGCAGTCCTCGCCTTTTTCCTTAAGTTCGTCATACCGTCTCTTCGCCCTGGTCTCTACACTGGCGGTCAGATAGATCTTTACGTCTGCGCCCGGCAGGACACATGTACCGATATCTCTTCCGTCCATAATTACATCCTGTGTCTTCGCCAGGTTCTGCTGCAGTTCCAGTAACTTCTTACGCACTTCCGGAATTGCAGATGTTACAGATGCCATGTTCCCCACTTCTTCATTTCTCAGACGTGATGAAATATCATTACCATTCAGGTATACATGCTGCACACCATCTTCATAGGCGATTGTTACTTCTGCATCTTTACATGCTTCGATCACTTTATCCGTTTCTCTCGGTTCAATGCCCTTATCCAGGAAATGAATTGCAAGGCCTCTGTACATTGCCCCTGTGTCTACATAAATGTATCCCTTTTCTTTTGCTACAAGTTTTGCGATCGTGCTTTTTCCGGCTCCTGCCGGTCCATCTATTGCTACGTTATATCCCATGATACGTTCTCCTTATTTCTATTTTTATCACTCTATATCTGGATCCCCGTTCCGGCCGCATATGCCGTAGACCATGCGATCTGAAGGTTGAATCCACCTGTTACCGCATCCAGATCCAGTACCTCTCCTGCAAAATGTAATCCCTTCACCAGTTTGGATTCCATCGTTCCAGGATCAACTTCTTTGATTTTAATTCCACCTTTAGTTATGATTGCCTCGTTATAATCTCTTAAATCTGTCAATGTACACGTCAGGCCCTTGATCAGTCTTACAAATCCAAGACGTTCTTCTTTCGTGATCACATTGACCTTCTTCTCGGGATCAATCCCGCTCAGTTCAATCATAACCGGGATCAGTTTCGACGGGAACAGCTTGTGCACCGCGTTCTTAAACTGTCGGTTCTGATTCTCTTCAAATTCCCGGAGCACTCTGTGATCAAGCTGTTCTTCCGAAAGAGCTGGTTTCAGATCAATCTTAAGTGTCAGTTCTTTTGCCTTCAATTTCTTTCCCACATAACTGCTGGCACTTAGGATCAGCGGTCCACTCACACCGTAATGCGTGAATAACATTTCTCCAAAATCATCATACAGCTTTTTCTTGCCGTCAAAAATCGTTACATTAACATTTCGAAGTGAAAGTCCCTGCAATTCAGGCACCCACTCCTCTTTACATTCCATCGGCACAAGCGCAGGCATACAATCCGTCACCGTATGTCCGAGACTTTCTGCAAACCGGAATCCATCTCCGGTTGATCCTGTTGACTGATAAGACAACCCTCCTGTTGCAACGATACAGGCATCCGCATGAATCTGTCTCTGATCTCCAAGTATGATTTTTTCAAAATGTCCGTCTTTTGCGACAACCTTTTTCACAGCTGTCCGCAGATGTACTTTCACACCCAGGCGGTCCATCTCCCGCTCCAGCCCGCGGATCACGTCCGAAGAATGATCCGACACCGGGAACACACGGTCGCCGCGCTCAATCTTTGTCGGCACACCGATTCGTTCAAAGAAATCAATCACCTGCTGATTCGTGTATCCATAAAAACTACTGTATAAAAACTTTGCATTTGTTCTGACCGCATCGAACAGGCCTTCCATATCACAGGCATTGGTAATATTGCATCTGCCTTTTCCCGTGATATAAAGTTTCTTTCCAAGCTTTTCATTCTTTTCATATACCACAACCTGATGTCCACACCCGGCCGCTGCAATAGAGGCAAACATTCCTGCCGCACCGCCTCCGATGACAACTACTTTACTCATCTTCTATTTGTCCTTTTCTATTTGTCTTTTTCTTCATATTCTTTTCTGCCGGTTCTACTCTTTCTCATTTCCGGAAAGTTCGACTCTGTCGTCCACCATATTCAATTCATCTTTGCTATACACCTGATACTCATCCCAGATCTGCTCCAATGTCTCAAGTGTTGTGATAACCTCTTTCTGTTTCTTCATACAAAGAGCTACCACCAGCGCATTGATCACACTCAATGGTGCTACCAGCGAATCTACGATTGACGCCATATCACTTCTTGCGATCAGATTGCAGGAAGAATACAGTGTCATCGGAGAATGTACACTGTCCGTCAACGTGATCACTGTTGCTTTTCTATTACTTGCAAATTCCAGTGCTTTCAAAGTACGCATCGAATATCTGGGAAAGCTGATCCCGATCACCACATCATCCTCGCTGACACGGATCAGTTGTTCAAAAATCTCACTAGAACTGTTCGTATTAACCGCTGTCACATTCTCACAGATCAGATTCAGATAAAAACTCAAGAAACTTGCAAGTGGCGAACAGCTTCGTATCCCGATCACATAGATCCTCTTTGCTTTCAGGATCGTATCTACCGCCATCTCAAATGCTTCATGATCAATTGCTTCCATCGTAAGCTTGATCTTCTCAATATCCGAATGCAGAACCGATGTCAGAATCTCCCCCTGGCTGATCCGTCCATACGTCACTTCCATACGCTGAATGGAATTCAGCTTCATCCTCACCAGTTCTCCCAGAGCTTTCTGAAATTCCGGATATCCGTCATATCCAAGGGCCGTCGCAAATCTCACCACCGTCGATTCACTGACACCGACCTCTCCCCCCATCTTCGCAGCTGTCAAAAAAGCTGCCTTATCATAATCCTCACGGATAAAATCCGCCAGTTTTTTCTGTCCTTTGCTGAATTTGTGATATCTTTCATCGATCATCTTCAGCAGTTCATTCTTTGCGCTCATGCGATGTACCTCTTTTTCAAACAATGGTTTTATTATATAGCTTTGTGGGGGAATAGTCAATCGGATGTCGGGTGTGTGGGGACGGGAGATGTGGAGGTTTGGGTGGATGGGCGCTTATGGACGGGAAGAAGATGTAACAAAGAAAGCTTGGGTAAAATCAGGCACCGAATACATTCGGCGAGAAATCTGATGATTTCTCACCTCAGGTATTCTTTCGCTCTGTGCCTGTAGCACAGAGCAAATCCTGATTTTACCCAAACTTTCTTTTAACATCTTCTATTCCCGCCAACGGATGCCCATCCACCCAAACCTCCACATCTCCCTCAGCCATACACTCCGACAACCGAAAGTGAATTTACTGTTACCACCAAGCTATTGGGGCTCCGCCGGAAAACGTTTTTCAGCTCACTTTTTCCACTACTTTCTGAGAAGCCACACTCCCCGCTATCCTCGTATATTTTCGCGAACAGTCAAGTGTAGAAGTGCCTGGTTTCATGCATTCGCAGGGTGCTTTGCAAGGAGTTGGTGAAAAAAAGACGATAAAATAAGATTTGGGATGTGCTACAAGCACATCCCAAAAGAATACCTGAGGCGGAAAATCATCAGGATTTTCCGTCCGAATGTATTCGGTTCTTATCTTATCGTCTTTTTTCGCTTACGCCTTGCAAGCCCCCGAAGTCGCATTGAATCAGGAACTTCTACACTTGACGTCCCCGAAAACCTATACAGGATAACTACCGTTTTCCGTATCCGCTACTGTCGCATCCACCTTTGTCTGCTGTGCTTCTCTATACTTGAAGAAGTCTACAGCAACCTGTGGGAACAGTGCGTAAGACAGTACATCTTCATCCTGCTGGATCCACTGTTCACATTCCTTACGCAGGGTATCTAATTCATCCGGAATCAGATCTGCAGGTCTGCAGGTAATGGTATCCGGATCATCTCCCAAAACTTTTTTCTTTACTTCTTCATTAAAAGGTTTTACCGTTGCTCCGTATTTACCGCGCAAAATATCTTTCGTCTCTTTGGTTGCAACCTTATAGCGCTCACCCATCAGCACATTGAATACAGCTTGTGTACCCACGATCTGTGAAGACGGTGTAACAAGCGGCGGCTCGCCCAGATCTTCTCTAACCCGGGGAATTTCCTTCATCACTTCTTTAAACCGATCTTGCATATTCTGCTGTTTCATCTGCACATAAAGATTGGACAACATGCCGCCCGGCACCTGATAGCGCACGGTTTGCGTATCAACGTCCATAACGCGGTTGTCAATAAGCCCTTCCGCTTCCGCCCTCTTGCGGAAATCACGGAAATATTCTGTGGCTTCGTTCATGGCCTTCTCGTTTAATTTCGCGTGCTTTTTTTCATTTTTTATGGTCTGATACATAACTTCTGTAGCCGGCTGACTGGTTCCCAAAGCAAGCGGTGACAGCGCTGTATCGATTCCGTCACACCCGGCCTCCAGAGCCTTTAGATAAGTCATCGGCGCCACGCCGCTGGTGCAGTGAGAATGAAGCTGAATCGGCACGTCAACTGTCTTTTTCAACATTTTCACAAGCTGATAAGCTTCATGAGGAAGGAGCAGGCCCGCCATATCTTTGATACAGATAGAATCCGCGCCCAGGGCTTCCAGATCAACGGCCAGCTTTTTCCAGTACTTTAATGTATAAGGTTTTCCCACCGTATACGCCATCGCCAGCTGAATATGGGCGCCCTCTTTTTTGGCCGCGTATACAGCTCTCTCCAGATTTCTGACATCATTAAAGGCGTCAAAAATCCGCAGGATGTCGATACCGTTTTCCACAGACTTGCGGATAAACATATCCACCACGTCATCGGAATAATGCTGATACCCCAGCAGGTTCTGTCCTCTCAGAAGCATCTGCAGCTTTGTTTTTTTGAATTTCCTCCGCAGCAGGCGCAGCCGCTCCCACGGATCTTCATTGAGATACCTCATACATACGTCAAAGGTAGCTCCTCCCCAGCATTCTATGGAATCGTATCCCACCTCATCCAGCACTTCGGCGATAGGCAGCATATCCTCCGTCTTCATCCTGGTAGCCATCAGAGACTGATGGGCGTCCCGCAGTATGGTTTCTGTAAATTTAATTCTATTTTTTTCACTAAAAAACATTTCTCTGTCCCTCTTTTGATGATTCTCCGTTCTTCTTTGTATATTGTATAATGTATAGGATATTCATACTTTACTATAATATCAAGAATCCATAAAAAAAGCAAAAGGAACTTGCGAAGATGAGACAGATATTCAAGATTTATGAAGCCTTCCCTTGTCAGCATTTTCGCTACCCATTCACCGGCAAATACGGTATAATAGAATTAAAGTTGGAGGCGAGCGGATATGGAATGCAATCTTCCGGACAGAATCATAAAAGAGGTTACTTTCTTTGCAAAAAAACATTCTGTAATGAAAGTGGTACTGGATACATTGGTTCTCCTAATTCGCGACAGCTTTATCCCTGCTTTTGCTGTTCTGGAAAAGACATTAAAGGAGAAACTGGAAGAAGCCGAAAGCGACTGGGCATGATAGGACAGGAAAGGACGTGATATTTATGACGGAAAAAGAAAGAATGTTAAGCGGAGAAAATTACAACCCCCGCGCGGACCAGCTGCTCCAGCGCAGATACGAGGCGCGTACGCTGCTGGATCAGTTTAACAACATGTCAGCTGACGCAGGAGAAGAACGTACCCGGCTGCTAAACCGCCTCATCGGTTCCCTTGGCGAAGGGGGCTGGCTGG
>OGRN01003414.1_pt1 | contig 11265 bp, 9 predicted proteins | sample 1553401 | NCBI WGS metagenome assembly OGRN01 (sample SAMEA2580096, study PRJEB22360) | human gut metagenome | biome: human gut; feature: human-associated habitat; material: faeces | place: Denmark | collected 2008/2010 | reverse complement strand
CATCTGTTTCGCCTGAACGCTTTTTCAGGTTTTCGATAAGTTCATACTCGTTTTTACCGTTTGCTTTTGTAATATTCATTGCCTTTACCTCTTTTATCAAACTTTAGATGCAAGCTCTAAATCGTTTAAAAATTCTTCAATTTCTTTTTTACGAAGCTTCATTGATGCCATATTTACTATAACTCGTGCTGAAATCGGCATAATTGTATCAACTACTTCAAGTCCGTTTTCTTTAAGGGTTGAGCCTGTTTCAACAATATCTACAATACCGTCTGCAAGGCCAAGCAACGGAGCAAGCTCAACACTACCCTCAATTTTAATAATATCAACATCCATACCCTTTGATTGAAAATATGCCTTTGCAACCTTTGGATATTTACTTGCAACAACTTTTCTGCGATAGCCGGAGAAAAAGTCTGTACCCTTTGGGCAAGCAAGGGCAAATCGGCATTTGCCGATATTAAGGTCAATAACTTCATAAAATGAATTGCCATGCTCAACAATTGTATCCTTACCTACAACACCAATATCACACACCCCGTGTTCAACATAAGTAATTACATCAGGTGCTTTGGAAAGAACCGCTTCAAAATCACCGACAGGGAGAATTAAACGCCTGCCCTTATTTTCAAGTTCTGTTGTATCAAGTCCCATTTTTTGAAAAAGAGATATTGATGATTTTTCAAGCCTACCTTTAGTTAAAGCAATACGAATAGGTCGGTCAACATTTATTTCTTCACGCATTACATCGCAAAGTGCATTTACATTAACACCAAATCCTATTGCAGGGGCATCAAGTCCGAATTCACCGAGAAGATTATCGTACCTGCCGCCCGAAACGATTGTTAAGCCGCTACCCTCCGCATATCCGCGAAAGATAACGCCGGTGTAATAATTACTTCTGTTTACCAAACCCAAGTCAATAGTAATATTATCACCAAGTCCCATATCGCAAAGCTTTTCATAAACTCTTCTTAAATAATCAAGTGCTTCATTCGATTTTTCATCATTATATAGCTTTTTAGCTTCATTGATAACACTGACATCACCAAAAAGACGAGGCAGTTTTTTAATAACATCAGCCTCTTTACTGTCAGGAAATTTAGCAAGCATATCACCGAGTGCGGCATAGTTTTTGCCCTCAATAAGCTTGCATATATCAGCCTTTTGCGTTGCCGTAATATCCATTTTATTAAGGATTGATTTAAAGAAACCTGCGTGGCAAAGTTCAAGCTTAAATGACGCTACATTATTTCTTTTCAAAGCTTCATAAGCCATTGAAATAACTTCAATATCAGCGTCAATACTTCCATCACCAATAAATTCAATACCGCTTTGCTCCGTTTCATCTGCTCTGCCTGCAAGGCTTTTATTACGAACATATACATTTTGGTTATAATAAAGCTTTACCGGAAAATCTTCCTTTGAAAGGCGGGTAGCAACAAGGCGGGCAATAGGTGCTGTATTATCAGGGCGAAGTACCGTGGTTCTGCCCAAAGAATCAGAAAGCTTGTACATTTCTTCAGCTTCAATACCCAAGTCATTTTCACTGAATACATCAAAAAATTCGACTGTTGGAGTCATAACCTTGCGATAATTATATTCTTTAAACAAAGCTGAAAGAATGGATTCAACATTTCTTCTGTCATCACATTCCTCAAATAACAAGTCTCTTGTTCCCTGCGGAATAAGCTTTGAATATCTTTTCATAACAATAAATCTCCTGTCACTTTAGCGTAGTAGAGTGTTAATATGCTAACATACTACAACGCTAATGTCAAGATTTTTTAAACATTTTCTATATTTATTACATTAAAACGCATTTTAAAACAATGATATTTGGTTAGATTCAGGCATATCACCAAGTGCGCCTGCATTTTTAAGTGCTTCGCAAACACTTTTACCTACACCTGCTCTTGCCATCAAATCATCGTAAGACAGGAATTCCCCGCCACCGTCATTGCGTGCATTTGCAAGGGCAACAGCGGCGTTTTCGCCGATTCCGTCAACAGCACCGAAAGGAAGCCTGATTTTTCCGTCTTCAATTTGGTAAATTCTTGCATCTGACTTATAAATGTCAACAGGTAAAAATTCAATACCCCTAGCAAGCATTTCAATTACAATTTGAAGAACTATATATGTACTTTCATCCTTAGCGTTTTTATCATTACCTTTAAGCTTGATTTCTTCCATTTTCTTTTTAACTGCCTGCTTGCCGGCCACCGCTGCAACTGCATCAATAGCACCGCCGCGAACAGTAAAGTATGCCGAATAAAAGTTAATCGGCTTATGGATTTTATACCAAGCAAGGCGCAAAGCGGCAATAACATATGCTGCCGCGTGAGCCTTAGGAAACATATATTTGATTTTATAGCAGGAGTCAATATACCACTGTTCAACACCGACTGCTTTCATCGCTTCCTCATAAGGCGGAAGTTCCTTTGGTGCTTTGCCCTTACGGGTGTATTCCATAATTTTAAAGCAATCTTTCTTTTTAAGCGGTGATTCCTTTCCCGTTTCTCTTTCATAATTCTCTGCTTTATGAAGAAGATAGGTCATAATATCATCACGGCACCCGATAACTTCGGAAATTGTGCAAGTGCCGTTTTGAATAAGTTCCTGCGCATTGCCGAGCCATACATCAGTACCGTGTGAAAGGCCTGAAATTTGAAGAAGATCGGCAAAAGTTTTAGGTTGAGCTTCAAGAAGCATTCCGATTACAAACGGTGTACCCATTTCAGGAATGGCAAGTGTACCTGTTTGGCAATCTATATCTTCAGGTGAAACACCTATCGGCTCGGTAGAAGTGATAAGCTTATACAAAAGCGGGTCTGATAAATCAACATCCATTACAGGAATACCGGTTGAATCTTCAAGATATTTATAAAGAGTAGGATTATCGTGGCCAAGCTCATCAAGTTTTAAAAGTGTATCGTGAAGCGAATTTTTAAAGTCGAAGTGGGTTGTATATGTACCCTTTGATTCATCATTAGATGGATACTGAATAGGAGTAAAATCTTCAACAGTATATTTATCCGGCACAACAACCATACCGCCAGGGTGCTGACCTGTGGTTCGTTTAATACCCGTACAACCTACTGTTAATCTATCTATTTCAGCTCTCGGAGTTACATTTTGAATACCTCTTTCATCAAGATATTTCATAACATAACCGTAAGCGGTTTTATCAGCCACCGTTGCCATTGTTCCTGCTTTAAACACATATTCTTTACCAAACAATTCTTCGGTAAATCTATGTGAGCGGGATTGATATTCACCGGAAAAGTTAAGGTCAATATCAGGTTCTTTATCCCCATCAAATCCAAGGAAAGTTTCAAACGGAATTTCATGCCCGTCACGCTTCATAGGTGTACCGCAATTAGGACAATTTTTAGGCGGGAGGTCAAAGCCGGAGCCATATTCACCGTTTAGGAAAAATTCGCTGTGCTTACATTTTTTGCAATAGTAATGAGGTGCAAGCGGATTAACTTCGGAAATACCGCCGAAATGTGCGGCAAGTGAAGAACCTACCGAACCTCTTGAACCTACCAAATAACCGTTGCGCTCACTTTCTTCAACCAAACGCTTGGCAATAACATAAAGCACACCGAAACCGTGACCTATAATAGAATCAAGTTCACGCTGAAGCCTGTCTGCAACATACTTAGGAACAGGGTCGCCATAAAGGTCTTTAGCCATATTCCAGCATTTTTCCGTAAGTTCTTCATTAGCCCCGTCAATATGCGGCTGGAATGTTCCCGGCGGAATAGGCGGAATATTATCCATAATACTGTCAGCAATTTTTTTAGGGTTATCAATTACAAATTCCCTTGCTCTATCCCCTGCCCAAGCAAAATCATCAAGCATTTCGCGGGTAGTTTTGAAATAAAGCGGAGGTTGATTATCTGCATCATCAAAACCTTTTGACGCCATAATAATTGCACGGAATTTTGCATCGTGTTCGCTGAGAAAATGCACATCGCCCGTAGCAACAACCGGCTTGCCGAGTTTATCGCCGAGTGCAATAATCTTTTTATTTATATTTATTAAATCTTCTTCACTGTTTACTCGCCAATAACGGTTTTTCTTTTCTTCGCCGCGCTTATTAGTTACATATTCCCGGTCACTTGTGCGAAGCATAAAAGCATTGTTACCGTTTGGCTGAATTTCAAGATAATCATAAAATGAAGCAATTTCTTCAAGCTTTTCCTCATCAACATCTTCCAAGATAGCCTGATATACTTCACCCTGCTCACACGCAGAGCCTACAATAATACTTTCTCTTTTTTGCCTTAAAAGTGATTTTGGAATAAGCGGTCGCTTTTTAAAATACTTTACATTTGAAGCGGAAATCATTTCATAAAGATTTTTTCTTCCGTATTTTCTTTCTTCTTTAGGTATAGATTCATCCATAGATGTATCTTCTTTTACAAGGAATATAATATGATAACGCTCATACTGGTTAGTTTTCATATTGATGAAATCAGGATATTTTTCATCATCTACAAGATAACCTTCCATACCTAAAATAAGTTTAATTTTACTGCCCTTGCCAGATGCGGCATATGCTTCCGGCAAGCCTGCACAACGCCGTGATCTGTAATAGCCACAGCTTCATGCCCCCACTTAATAGCCTGCTTTACAAGTGCAGTAGGAGATGAAATTGCGTCCATTTCAGAAAGCGAGGTATGCATATGAAGTTCAATTCTTTTTTCAGGCTCATCATCAGTTTTTTCCGCCTTTTTAATACTTGCAATTGCATAAGGGCGAAGAACATACTGATTTGAAAAAGTATCAAATTGATAGCCGCCTGAAATCACAAGCGTACCTGCTTCGTTTATTTTATCAACAAGAGGGTCAATAACACGCTTATCATCAAACATTTTAACCGTGATAGAAGATGTGTAATCCGATATATCAAAATCAAAAATTTTGCTTGTGCCTCTTTTGGTTTCACGAACTTCTGTTTTAAGCACATCGCCCCAAACGGTAATATAACCGTCTTCCGTTGATACATCTGCTATGTTTTTCGGCTTTTCGCCGATTGATTTACCGTAAATCTTTTTAAGTGTGTCTTTAAAAACGGGAAGCTCGTCCCACAATTCGTGGTTGACATTTTTTTCTTCTTCTTCTTTTTTATGCTGCTCTTCCGCTCTCTTTTCTTCAACAGCTTTTTTAACTGCTTTTTCAATATCAAAGGTTTGCACTTCAAGTAAATTTACTACCAAATCCAAATCAAAAAGTTCATATATTTTGTTTGAAATTGCACGGTCAACCTTTTGTGATTCAAGAACATCTTTACCGCCTTTTTTTAAGCAAAGGGTAAGAGTTCTGTCCTCAAGTTCGGCTTCACATCCGTCAAAAAATCCGTTAGCCGCAGGAGTTTCGTGCCTTACATATTCAAGAATTCTTTCAATACCGTCAAGCGAAAATTGGGATTTTGGAAAGCGAGGTTTTAAATGAACTTTTTTAAGTTCCATAGCCTGTGCAATTTGATTTTGTGCATTGTCAATAACAGCGTAATCAACAAAACCGTCAAAAGAAACGCCGACTGTTAATTCTCTATTTTGGCGTGAAACCGTGAAAGAAGAAATATCACCGTTACCTATATATGTAATTGTGTCATCATTAACATAATTTGAAAAATAGTCTGCAAATCTATTCATTATAATTTATCAATTTCCTTCATCAACTCATCAAGTAAGTCTTTTTCATCAACTTTTCGCAAAATTTCGCCTTTTTTAAAAATAAGGCCGCATCCGTCACCGCCGGCAATACCTATATCTGCTTCTTTAGCTTCGCCGGGGCCGTTTACAATACATCCCATTACCGCAACTTTAATAGGCTTTTTACAATCCTTAAGTTTTTCTTCAACCTGCTTTGCAAGGCCTACAAGGTCAATTTTAGTTCTGCCGCAGGTTGGGCAGGAAATAAGATAAGGGCAGTCATTTTTAAGCCCTATAGCTTTTAAAATATCAAATGCGGCGAATACTTCTTTAACAGGTGAATCTGTAAGGCTTACACGAATAGTATCACCTATACCGTGGGTAAGAAGCGAGCCTATACCCACTGCCGATTTGATAATACCCATTCTTTCGGTTCCGGCTTCCGTTACACCGAGGTGAAGCGGATAATCGCACTTTTGAGCCGCAAGCTCATATGCGTTAATCATAGTTTCAACATTGCTTGATTTTATAGAAATAACAATATCGTCAAAATCAAATTTTTCAAGCAAATTTGCGTGGTAAAGCGCAGATTCAACCATAGCTTCAGGGGTAGGTGAACCGTATTTAGCCAAAATATGCTTTTCAAGCGAACCTGAATTTACACCTATTCTGATAGGAATATTTTTTTGCCTGCAAGAATCTGCAACAGCCTTAACTCTGGAATCATCACCTATATTACCCGGATTTATTCTGATTTTATCTATTCCTCTTTCAGCAGCACCGAGCGCAAGCTTATAATCAAAATGAATATCGGCTACAAGCGGTACATCCACTGCATTTTTAATAGGCTCAATAAGATTAAGAGCCTCCTCGTTAGGAATAGCAAAGCGAATTACCTGGCATCCGGCAGATGCAAGTTCCTTTGCCTGCTGAACAGAACCTTCAATATCACTTGCAGGAATATTAAGCATACTTTGAACAAGAATAGGACTGTCACCGCCGATAAATGTATTGGCGAGTTTTATTTTTTTACTTTTTCTTCTTTCCATAATTTTCACCCAAAAAAGATTTTAAAAGAACTTTGTTATATCGCTGAAAGTTACAAAGCACATCAATGCAAGAAGTGCTGCAAGACCGACAGCGTTGATTAAATATTCCGCCTTTTGCGGAAGCTTTTTGCCGGTTACACCCTCACCTATTAAAACAAACAAGCGCCATCCATCAAGCGCAGGAATAGGAAAAAGGTTAAAAAGGCCGACATTTATAGTTAAAAGAGCCATTATTCTGAGCATTGAATAAACCGAAGTTTTAACCGCGGTTGAAACAACGCTTACTGCTCCAATCGGCCCGCTCATATCAGAGATACCGTAACGGCCGACTATTAAATCGTGAACGGAGAGAAATACCATTCTTGCATAAGAAACAAATTCCTTACCCGTTTGCGAAATGACATTTGCAGGTGTTTTCTTTACCCCACGCAGCCAAAAATCCATTACCGTGTATTGATGCCCTTCATATTTTTCCGTGCCGAATTGAACCTTCAGGCTCACATCTTTGCCGCCGCGTTCAACAACAAGGTTAACATTTTCGTTTGAGCATCTTGAAAGGCCGGTCATAACATCATTGGTGGAATAAACCCTCATTCCGTCAATACTTTTAATTTTATCGCCGACTTGCAAGCCATATGATTGGCTGATTGCGTTATCATCAAACTTTGCAATTTCAGTTGTGCCTACAAGATTTTGAGAGCATACAAGAATAAGTACAATTATCAACCCCAAAATAAGATTCATAACCGCACCTGCAACAACTACAAGTATCCTTTGCCATACTTTTTTATTAACAAAGGCATTTTCACTGTCGCTTTCTTTATCCTCGCCCTCCATTGAGCAGTAACCGCCAAACAGAATAAGCCTTAAAGAATATTTAGTTTTTTTACCTTTATGTTGAAACAGCTTCGGCCCCATACCTATCGAAAATTCATTAACCTGAATTTTCATAAGCTTTGCCACTGCGAAATGGCCTAACTCGTGAATAACAATTATCAATTCAAAAAATAAAATTGCTATTACTATGGGATACACACTGTTCCAAATAGATGTTATATTCACCCTACCGCCTCAATTACATATTCTCTTGCTTTTCTGTCTGCTTCAAGGACATCTTCAAGAGTAAAGTTTTCTTTTTCAGGGGCATTTTTCATTGCCTCATTATTAAGATATGCAATATCTGTAAATTTAATTTTACCGTTTAAGAAAAGTTTCACGCTTTCTTCATTTGCACCGTTTGCAGATGCGGGGTGAAGCCCGCCGAGTTCAATAGCTTTTTTGCAAACATTTATACATTTGAAAGTATCATAATCAGGTTCAAAAAATGTAAGCTTGCCGTAATCCGTAAGCGAAAGTTCTTTAACAGGGCTTGGCTCTCTTTCAGGGTAAGTCAGCGCATATTGGATAGGAATTCGCATATCCGGCACACCGAGCTGCGCAATCATTGAATTATCCTTATAAACAATAGCTGAATGAACTACGCTTTCCCTATGAACAACAATTTCAATATCGTCATTAGGCATATCAAAAAGCCATTTAGCTTCAATAAATTCAAGGCCTTTATTCATCATAGTAGCAGAGTCAATGGTGATTTTTGCGCCCATATCCCAATTAGGATGTTTAAGTGCGTCCTTTGCTGTTACATTTTCAAGTTCTTTAAGTGTTTTGCCGAAGAAAGGACCGCCCGAAGCTGTAAGAATGATTTTTTTAATTGCTTTTTTATTCGGCATACCCTGCATTGACTGAAAGATTGCTGAATGTTCGCTGTCAACAGGAAGAATTTGAACACCGTTTTCCTTTGCCAAATTTGTAACAAGATGACCGCCGGCAACAAGTGTTTCCTTATTTGCAAGAGCCAAGGTTTTCTTTGCTTTAATAGCTTCAAGGGTAGGCTGAAGACCAACCATACCTACTACCGAGTTTAAAACCGTATCAGCCTTATCATATGTTGCACATTCAATAAGCCCTTCCATACCGCAAACTACTTTTGTGTTCGTATCACTGATTTTTGCTTTGAGTTCTTTTGCGGCAGTTTCACTCATCATACAAACCATATCAGGCTTAAATTTACGAATCTGCTCTTCCATAATATCAACTTTTGAATTAGCTGTTAGGCATTTCACATCATAACCGTGCATTTCGCATACATCAAGGCTCTGTGTTCCGATAGAACCGGTTGAACCTAAAAGAGATATTTTTTTCATAAGGTATCCCCTCTTTCAAAAGGTTAAAATAATTTGGTTGCAACAAGTGCAATTGCATATGTAATAGGCAAGGTGAAAAGTGACGAATCCATTCTGTCCATCACACCGCCGTGGCCTGGAAAAATCTTGCCGAAATCTTTAACTCCAAAATTACGCTTTAATACAGAAGCTGAAAGGTCACCCATCATACCCATAAATGAAGTAGGAAGTACCATTGCAAGAAGAAGTGTTGCCATATTTTGAGGAATAACACTGTTTGCCAATTTATTATAAAGGGTGAGTGCAACTGCGTTTAAAATCATACTAACCACAAGTCCGCCGAATGCACCCTCAATAGTTTTTTTAGGTGAAATATTAGGTGACATCTTATGCTTGCCGAATGCCATACCGGTAAGCTGTGCACCGGTATCGGTAGCAAGTGCGCAAATAAGAGCATAGAAAATAAGGTAAATACCAAATTGCTCATCAACAAACATATCACGAAGCCTAATGAAAATTGAGAAACCGAAAGGTACAACCACGCTTGCAAAAAACGATACGCTTACATCTTCAAAAGTGGTATAAGCATAATTTTTAAGCATTGCAAGGAAAAATACAAGGCTAAGAACAATGATGTAAACAATATTCGGCACGGCGCCGATTACTTTTCCCCAAACTGCTTCGCTTACCCAAGGTTCAAGTACCCTCGCGCTTGCAAAAAGCTGGAAGCACGCCGAAAAAGCAATTCCCACCACGCGAATAAAAGTATTTTCAACCTTTGCACATTTCATAATTTCGCCGCTTGCAACTGCCGAAAGAAAAGCAACAGCAATAAGCAAAATCGGTGTATTTATTTGCCACACAACAACTGCAAGTACTGCCAAAAGGCAAATTGCAGTAATAACTCTTTGTTTCATATTCGTATTCTCCTATTGTTTCAAAACAACAAAATTATCTGATATTTATCCGCCGAAACGACGATTTCTCTTTTCAAAATCACGAAGTGCCATATGCAAATCTTCTATTTTGAAATCAGGCCAAAGTACATCACTGTACCAAAGTTCACTGTACGCAGACTGCCAAAGCATAAAGTTTGAAAGTCTTTGCTCACCCGACGGGCGAATTATTAAATCACATTCAGGCGGGGTAAAAATATTATCGCTTATATCTTTTTCGGTAATATTTGTTTTGCCCATAGCAACAAGCTTATTTACAGCATCGCAAATTTCAAGCCTACCGCCGTAATTAACTGCTAAATAAATTGTAGTACCTGTATTATTTGATGTATCTTCCTCGGCCTCATCCATAAGGTCAAGCAATTCCTTACTCATACCCTCACGCTCGCCGATAAATTTCATTTTCATATTGCCAGCCGCTGTAATATCACTTTTAGCTTCAAGCAAATAATCTTTAAAAAGGTGCATAATTGCGTCAACTTCTTCTTTTGGCCTTTTCCAATTTTCAGTTGAAAAAGCGTAAAAAGTTGCGCTTTCAAGCCCTAATCTGCCACATTCCTTACTGATAGTACGAAAAACCTCTGCTCCGGCTTTATGCCCTGCACTTCTCGGCAAAGCTCTTTTTTTTGCCCATCTTCCGTTTCCGTCCATTATAATGCCTATATTTTTCGGAAGTATATCAAACTGAGCATCTGTTTGGCTGTTTTTTTTACCGAATATTGCCATAATTTCCTCCTAATTAAGTGAGAATTAAAAGCAAACAAGGAGCTGTAATTCAGCTCCTCTTTATGCTAAAGCTATATTGAAAGGATTTCCTCTTCCTTCTTCTTTGTAATAGAGTCAGCCTGTTTTACAAAATCATCGGTAATATCCTGAAGTTTCTTTTCTCCGTCTTTCTGTTCATCCTCGGTGATTTCGTTATCTTTTTTAAGCTTTTTTATATCATCCATTGCATCACGGCGAACATTACGGATAGCTACTTTAGCTTCCTCGCCTCTTTTAGAAATATCCTTTTGAAGATTCTTTCTGTGTTCCTCTGTAAGCTGAGGGAATGAAAGTCTGATAACCTTACCGTCATTTTGCGGATTGATACCGATGTCTGCTGTGTTAATAGCTTTTTCGATTTCTTTAAGTGTTGATGCATCCCACGGTTGAACAACAAGAAGCCTTGCTTCCGGTACGCTTACGGCAGCCATTTGGTTAATCGGAGTAGGTACACCGTAATAATCAACCATAACTTTATCAAGTACAGCCGGGTTAGCTCTGCCGGCTCTGATTGCGGCAAAGTCCCTTTCAAGTGATGTTAAACACTTATCCATTTTTTCTTTTGTTTTTGCAAATCAGACACTGTGCTACAATATGATAGGTCTATCCCGATTTCTGGTATTACAAGTTACACAGCGTTTCATTC
>OGRN01003404.1_pt1 | contig 11275 bp, 8 predicted proteins | sample 1553401 | NCBI WGS metagenome assembly OGRN01 (sample SAMEA2580096, study PRJEB22360) | human gut metagenome | biome: human gut; feature: human-associated habitat; material: faeces | place: Denmark | collected 2008/2010 | reverse complement strand
AGACAGCAGGGAGATTATCTGATCGTAGACGAAAAGGGAAGCAAAAAGAAGCTGAACCGCTATTTTATAGATGAGAAGATCCCATCAGAGGAAAGAGACAGCATCTTGCTTCTATGTACCGGCTCTGAGGTTTTGTGGGTGGTGGGAGGCAGAATAAATGAGAATTATAAAATAGCTCCCAGAACCAGGAGAATATTGGAAATACAATACCAAGGAGGAAAAGATAATCATGAGTGAAAAAATCAGAGTTTTACTGGATGAGGAGACTGTGGAGAAGCGTATCTGCGAAGTAGCAGCCCAGATCAGCGAAGAGTACAAGGGAAAAGAAATCCACATGATCTGCGTTCTTAAGGGCGGAGTATTTTTCATGTGTGAGCTTGCCAAGAGAATCACAGTGCCGGTAACTCTTGATTTCATGTCTGTTTCCAGTTATGGAGATGACACCAAATCAAGCGGAGTTGTAAAGATCGTCAAGGATCTGGATCAGCCTCTTGAAGATAAAGAAGTTCTTGTTGTGGAGGATATTATTGATTCCGGAAGAACCTTAAGCTATCTGCTGGACGTTCTGAAGAGACGTAATCCAAACAGCGTGAGACTTTGCACCTTGTTGGACAAACCGGACCGCAGAGTGGTAAAAGGGGTTGATGTGGATTATTGCTGCTTCAATATTCCAGATGAGTTTGTTGTGGGCTATGGTCTTGACTATGCCCAGAAATACAGAAATCTGCCATACATCGGAGTGGTAGAGTTCGAATGAAAGGAGAATTATACAAGTGAATAAGCAGTCAGGCAGAATTGGCTTGTATCTTGTCCTGATCGTAGCTTTGATCGCAGGTTACCTGTATCTGAACAATCAGGTAGCTGTCCAGAGTGATTATACTTATGGACAGCTGGAGCAGGCAGTGACAGACGGAAAGGTGACCAGTGCCACGATCCATCAGAACAGTGAGGTTCCAACAGGTTCTGTGATCGTGAATATAAGCGGCGAGGGACAGAAGCGTATTTATGTGGCAGATGTAAATGAGGCAGAGCAGCTTCTTCGAGAGAGCGGGCTTGATCCTGCTGTTGAGGATGTGCCGAAGCAGAGTGTATTTATGAACTCTGTTTTCCCGGTACTTCTTACCTGTGGTCTTATCATCTTCCTCATGCTGATGATGAACCGTCAGATGTCAGGTGGGGGCGGTGGTACCAATGCCAAGATGATGAATTTCGGCAAAAGCAGGGCGAGAATGTCCATGCCGGATGATAAGAAAGTGACTTTCCAGAACGTAGCGGGCCTGGAGGAAGAGAAAGAAGAACTGAAGGAGGTTGTAGATTTCCTGAAGGATCCCCAGAAGTATACCAAGGTGGGGGCCAGAATCCCGAAAGGAGTTATCCTTGTAGGACCTCCAGGAACTGGTAAGACGCTTCTGGCCAAGGCTGTTGCCGGGGAAGCGGGCGTTCCGTTTTTCTCCATTTCCGGTTCTGATTTTGTGGAAATGTTTGTCGGTGTAGGTGCATCCCGTGTCAGAGACCTTTTTGAAGAAGGAAAGAAGCATGCACCATGTATCATTTTTATCGATGAAATCGATGCAGTTGCAAGACAGCGTGGTACCGGTATGGGCGGCGGCCACGATGAGAGAGAGCAGACCCTGAATCAGCTCCTCGTTGAGATGGACGGATTTGGTGTCAATGAGGGAATCATCGTAATGGCAGCGACCAACCGTGTGGATATTCTTGATCCTGCAATCCTGCGTCCGGGTCGTTTTGACCGTAAGGTTGCAGTCGGCAGACCGGATGTAAAAGGCAGAGAAGAAATCCTTAAAGTCCATGCGAAGGACAAACCGCTTGGTGAGGATGTGAATCTTGCACAGATTGCACAGACAACAGCCGGATTTACAGGAGCGGATCTTGAGAATCTTCTGAATGAAGCTGCGATCATGGCAGCGAAATCCGGACGGAGCTATATCACACAGCCGGATATCAAGCATGCCTTTATCAAGGTTGGTATCGGAGCCGAGAAACGCAGCAAAGTCATTTCCGAAAAAGAAAAGAAGATCACAGCTTATCACGAAGCCGGTCATGCAATCCTGTTTCACGTGCTTCCGGATATGGATCCGGTATATACGATTTCCATCATTCCGACAGGAATGGGAGCAGCCGGATATACCATGCCGCTTCCGGAAAATGATGAGATGTTCAACACAAAGGGCAAGATGCTTCAGGATATTACGACACTTCTTGGCGGACGTGTTGCCGAGGAAATCATCTTCGGTGATATTACGACCGGTGCATCAAACGATATCAAACGTGCAACCAGTACCGCACGTGCTATGGTGATGCAGTATGGTATGTCTGATAAGCTCGGCCTGATCACATATGGTGATGACGGGGATGAAGTCTTTATCGGCCGTGATCTGGCTCATACAAGAAGCTACAGTGAGGAAGTGGCAAAAGAGATCGATCAGGAAGTTCATGGCATTATCGACGAATGCCATGCAAAAGCAAGAGAGATCATTTCACAGCATATGGATGTACTTCATAAGTGCGCAGCCCTTCTTTTAGAGAAGGAAAAGATCCAGCGAGATGAGTTTGAGGCACTTTTTACATTGGAAAATGCAGAGAATTAAAAATGAGGTGTACAAATTAAACAAAAAGTAATGATGAAATTTGTGAAGTTTGTGCACACTTTTCGGGGGACGCGTGGTACTATAATAACCGTAAAAACCCCCCAATACATTATATAGTTTTTGCTACACCCCATAAGAAGAAATACCTTCTCCAAAAAAGACAGCTTATCCCGCTGTCTTTTTTACTGTCTAAAAATGCTGACCAGTGCGCGAAGATGTGTGCTGGTCTTTTTGCATTACATATCGAAAAGGCACCGGTGGTGCATCCACGGATTTTTTGAATAAATAAAGCCGCTTCAATAATTGACTGAAAACGAGACGGGGGGTAAAATGTGTGAAGAGAGGTAGAGCGCTGACGAAAAATGTTGGCAGATTTTTTGAAAAAAATAAAAAATGTAAAACCTGCTATTCCTTTCGCTCGTCTATAGAGTAGAAAGGAGAGATGGCATGGATGACAAAGATATTGAAAAAATGATTACATCGGCAGCAGACCATTTGCCAATACCATGGGAACGTCTGTGGTTGATATTGCAGAAGATGCTGCAATACACGCTGAAAGAAAAGGAAACGGGAACAGAGAATAAAGAAGAATAAGAGGATACAGGGAGGAGAAAGAAATGTTCTGTCCAAATTGTGGAATTGAGATTAAAAATCCGGAGGCTTTTTGCCCGAACTGTGGAACGAGATTACCACAGGATATTTCAGTAACAAATGAAGTACCGGAGAAGCAGGAAGAAAGTGCGACAAGAGAAATGTCTCAGGAAAAGGTACAGCCAAAAGCACACAGAGAACAGCGAGAGGAAAGAGTATATGACAAAACTCCGCGGAATCTACCCAAAACAGTTCAGAAGAAGCACAAAAAATCAGGCGCCGGTAAGGTAATCATCCCGGTTGTAATTGTGGCAGTAGCAGCAGGAGGAGTCTTTTATGTGCATCAAAATAAAAAGGTGATAGACCTGAATAAATTTTATACACTGACATTGAGAGGGTATAATGGAAATGGCTTTGCTGAGCTGACATTTGATTCTGAGGAGTTTGAGAAAGAGTATAAAGACAAACTGACATTGAATGAGGCTTCTGCAAGAAAATGGGCAGAGGAACAGCAGGATTCGGATTATGCGGATACGATCATAGAGGCTTTTCAGGATTATGATTCGGTTGAAACAATGTGTGATGCACTGGAAAATAATTTTTATACGATTTCACCGAATGGACAACTGAAAAATGGCCAGACAGTTACATTTGAATGTAATAGCCAGGAACTGGAAGACGTATTAGAGGCTGCGTTTGGATATGAATTCAAAGATTTAAAAGATTATAAAGTAGAAGGATTGGAGAAGGTTACAGAGTATGACCCTTTTAAGGACCTTAAGGTCACATTTAAAGGAGTAAACGGTGAGGGAACCGTTGAATTAGAGAATCCCAAGGATAAAGTTGGAAAAATATTAGAGTATTACGTTGATGAAGAAGATAATTTGTCAAATGGGGATGTAATAACAGTTGAACTGCAGACAGATGCAGATGATCTTTTGAACGAAGATGCTATATATGTAACGCAGACCAGTAAGGATGTAGTGGTGTCCGGTCTGGTCGAACCAACACCTACTCCGATTCCGAGCCCAACTCCAACAGCAACAGCTGCTCCGGCTGCAAGTCCGACTCCTGTTCCGACAGTAGTAGCATCCGGTCCGGCTTTGCAAAGTGATTTTTATAAAGATGGACAGATTACGGGAACAGATCCGAATTACATTATTCCGGACAGCTTGAACCGGGAACTTACATATGCAGACATTGCAAACCTGAGTGCAAGAGGGCTCAGCTTTGCGCGAAACGAGATGATGGCCCGTATGGGACGTGGATTTAAAAATCAGGAACTGGCAAATTATTTTAAATCAACGTCATGGTATCAGGAAACAGTATCACCGGAAGTATTTGACGCACAGGGACTTCCAGCCATTGTGGATGCGAATGCAAAATTGATGATGGACGAGGAATTAAGACTGAATGGCGGGGAACTGGCAATCAAGTAAACGGAAAGGTATGGAGAGAAGAATATGATATGCACTAAGTGCGGAAAAGAAAATCAGGAAGGCACGAATTTCTGCAGATATTGTGGAAACCCAATGCAGAAGGATATGTATGCTCTGATTGAAAGAGCAAAAAAAAATGACCAGTCGGCAATATCAGAGATCTATTGGTGCAGTTCCACCGAACTGTATCGTGTGGTAAAAGTACTGGTCAGAGATGACGATACAGTGAACGACATTTTGCAGGATACATATATTAAAGCATTTGCAAGACTGGATCAGCTGCAGGATCCGGAACGATTGATTCCGTGGCTGAAGGTGATTGCAAACAATACGGCAAAAGACTGGCTGAAGAAAAAGAAACCGGTACTGTTCTCAGAAATGTCCGATCAGGAGGAAACAGACGGGCTTTCATTTGTAGAATCACGTGAAAGTACAGATACAGATGTGAATCCCGAGATGGCAATGGATGAAAAAGAAGTGCGAAGACTGGTAATGGAAATTCTGAATCAGTTGCCGGAAGATCAGCGAATGGTTGTCGGTATGTTTTATTACGAAGAAATGCCGGTAAAAGATATTGCAGAGACTCTTGGTGTAAGTGAAAACACCGTCAAAAGCCGGCTGGTCTATGCGCGTAAGAAAATAAAAGAGCAGGTTCTGGAACTGGAAAAACAGGGAACAAAGCTCTACACAGTTGCGCCGTTTGTATTTTTCCTGTATTTACTTCGCAGACTGGAAAATACATCGACAGAAGTTTCGGAACAGCAGGCATTACAGAATATTTTGGAATCGGGAATTCATTCTGTGACAGGAAATACTATATCGTTCAGTTCGGGTGACGAAGGAAGAACTGCTGTTGAAAAGGGAACTAAAACCGTAACTGGAGTATCAGATTCTGCAGCAGGAAAAACAGTATCGAAAGCAGTAGCAGGAACAGCTGCAAAAACGGCGGCGAAACATGTGGGAATTAAAGTGGCATCTCTGATACTTGCAGGCGCGGTAGGCGCGGGAGGAATCGGTTATGGTATAGTAAAAAATGCAGATAAACTTCCATTTGGTCAGAGTAATATGACGGTAGTGCATAAAGATGACACAAAGCAGGTGCAGGAAAGTGATGCAGAGAAAAGTGCAGAGCAGGAGTCAGATGTAAATGAAAATGCGTCTGCATATGTTGATGATGATGTGAGTGCCGATCCAGCGCAGATTGCGGAGATATTTTCAGAAGAAAAAACAGAAGGTTCTGCACAGACAGAGTCAGAAGATAACTCTGAAATAGAGGCAGCATCGCAGGAAACTGGAGAATCGGCTGGCACAGTGCTGGGAGGTATATATAGTGACAATATCCAATGGTCACTAAATGATCAGGGAACTTTAACGGTTAATGGAACTGGTGCGATTCCTGATGTATCCACAGAGATACCGTCATGGAGCAAGTATGCAGATCAGATAAAAGAAATTGTGATTGGAGATGGAATTACACGCATTGGAGATGACGCATTTTCCGGTTATGGTTATGTCAGCAATATCACAATGGCAGATACGGTTACGGAAATTGGAGCAAGAGCTTTTATGGGATTTATGCCAAGAACGGCGGATCCGGGAGTTGAACTTACAGTAACTTTATCAAAATCATTGGAAAAAATAGAAGAAAGTGCATTTGAACATGCAAATATAACTTCGCTTGTATTACCTGACAGTCTTAAGGTGATTGAATACAGGGCATTTAGAAGATGCTACCTTCTGAAAGATTTGACGATAGGAGATGGGTCACAGCTTGAGTCAATAGGTGCTGAAGTGTTTGGGGATTTGGAAACGGAGAACGAACAGATACATATTCCGTCAACCCTTAAGGTTTTAAAGAGTGAGGCTTTTGGGGCAGGAAACTATGAAGATTCAGTACTGTTTTCAGAACAATTGCAGGAACTGGGCTTAGGGGCCTTTTCAAGCTCAGCGACAGGTATGCAAACGATATATTTTACCGGAAATGCACCGGCAATTACTGATGACCGGATAGCAAAAGACGAAGATGCTACTGTATTTCCAGATACTACATTACATGTGTATTACCCTGCCGGAAATTCTACATGGGATGGATTTGATTTTTCGAAGTTAGGTAAGAACATTACCATAGAAAGCTATGATCCAAATTCAACAGAACTTACTGCGTCCCTGGAGAAAAAATCTGATCAGAGTGATTTGACACAGACAGATGAATTAGCGGTTTATCGGGAATTTTATGAGAAGTACATTACAAATGAGGCTTTAGATCCGGTAAAAGATGGTACAGTGGATGCTTATGACTATAACAATGGTTACGATAAAGATATGCTTCTTGGCGCGTATATGCAGGATTTTGGAGGAGATGGCACACAGGAATTACTTTTGATAAGAACGCTTGGAAGTCCGGCAGAAGAAAGAATGGATGATCAGCCGCAAACGGTGAGAAAACTGAGTGCAGAGTTGTATGGCATAGATGGGCAGCAGGTAACACTGAAACAGTCGTTGGAAATGTCAGGTAGTGATCTTAACAGTACAGCCGCGTATGTAAAAGAACAGATAGCAGTCCAGAAAAAGGATGACAGTTATTATTTATACAGATATGGAATGCAGCATGCAAGTGCCGGATCAGGAGAGTTTTTTGATACTTTTATTAAGATTACGGATAATGAACTGATTCAGGAAAATAACATGGATTATCTGTTTGGAGGAAGCTATGGATGGTGCAAAATTAATGATACAGATTACTATACTGGAAATCAGGACGCGGATATTGCACAGTTGAATGCTTCGCTCAGCCAATATGGGGTACAGGCATTTGATGAATGGAACATACCACTTATCACCGGGGTGAATCGAGAAGAAAAGAATGATGGTCAGCTGCATTGGGATGTTACTTTTACGATTCAGAATTGCTTTGCATCTGCAGATGAAACTGGTACAGAGAATCAGCAGGAAACAAATGCTTCTGTGATGGAATCAGGGTATTACTCAGCGGTATTGAATCCAAATTCTGACAGTTCGACACATGGAGTGATAAGGGGTGTTGAATATGACGAGAGTTCTATCACATTTTACGGAACGTTCAGTAAATCTGAATCAGATGATTTTGCGACATATGAGCTTTTACCTGATGGAACATATACATTTGAGCTGACTCCACAGACGGAATATTGTGGTTGGGAGCAGGATGAAAAATATCCATGGTCAAAAGAAGATGCATTACGTACATGTCAGCGTTTGAATGGATTGGGAGTAAGACTCAAAGTAACAGGTGGAAAAATTGAAGAAATGTCATTTGGTTCTTGAGAAGCAATTTGAAAATGAATGATGGTAATACAAATACAGGGAGGAAAGAATATGTATTGTACAAAATGTGGAAGAAAACTGGAAGATGGAGAGGTGTGTACCTGCACACAGAAAACGCAGGTACCGCATATGCAGGCTGATCCGGCGCAGGTAAAGACACCGCAGATGGAGCAGAGGCAGGCATCGGGTGAACAGGAACAGCAGGAAAAGAATGTGTTTAAGAATGTTCATCTGAATGAAAAGGATACTGAATGGGCAAGGGAAAAGGGAACACAGGCGGCAGGAGCTGCAAAAGAGATTTGTCAGAAAATGCTGCGCACGCTCAAAAAACCTGTATCTCATGCAGCAGAGATGGCAGAGAATGCTGACGGAAATGATGGATTTAAGATAATTGTCACAAAAGCGGTGCTACTGACGGTCATTATGTTGATTGTGGCAGTCTCTATTGGGAAAAAACTGCAAGGATGGATAGAGATACCGTATGGTAATGTGTTGTTAATGATGGTGGCTGTTACATTGGGTGCGGACTGGCTGGAAACTGCGTTATTGAGATTTTTTAATGGAGTATTTAAGGGAAATGCTTCTAAAAATGCAATGTATGCAGTCGTTGGTACACGTGCGGTATATGATTTAGCAACAATTTTAGTAACAGTGATATTGTTCAAGTTTGTTGATGTTATTGCATTAGGTATTGGAGCCGCATTAGTCCTGCTGAGTGCGTATGTTGAGTTTGCGGCATATATTCATGTTGGTGAAATGGATGAAGACAAAAAAGCGATTGCATTTTTTATTGCCAAGATCTGTACATTGATTATTGTAGCACTTGTAGTTGCGGCATTAGGTAAAGATATTCTTTACATTATAACCAACTGGAATAATCTGGGATATTATATGAATTAAAAAATAAATTTTTTTGAAATTTTTTTAAAATATTTTTTTCAGAAGACAGAAAAATGCCCGAAAACACAAGGTTTTTCGGGCATTTAGTTTTTTGATATTTTCAATTATTTAAGCACAAAGCCTACTTTTTTCATAACTTTATCAAGTGTGCGCTGGGATACACGCTGTGCCAAATCAGCACCTTGAGTCCATTTTTCCTGAAGATAAGCTTTATCTTTCATAAATTCATTATAACGCTTTTGAACAGGTTCAAGCTCGGCAACAACTGCTTCACCTACTGCGGTTTTAAAATCGCCGTAGCCTTTGCCGGCAAATTCACTTTCAATAGCATCAAATGTTTTGCCGGTAACTGCTGAATAAATCGACATAAGGTTATTTATTCCGTCCTTACCCTCGGCATAGCGAACACTCATTTCACTGTCGGTTACAGCACTCTTAAACTTTTTCATAATAACATTAGGTTCATCTGTAAGATAAACTGTACCTTTAGGGTTAGGGTCTGACTTACTCATCTTTCTTGTAGGGTCAGCAAGGCTCATAACCTTTGCCGCAGTTTTGGTAATATACGCTTCTGGAACAGTAAATACATTACCATATATACCGTTAAAACGCTCGGCAATATCCCTCGTGATTTCAAGATGTTGCTTTTGGTCAACACCAACAGGAACAACATCTGCCTGATAAAGAAGAATATCTGCCGCCATAAGTGAAGGGTAAGTAAAAAGACCTGCATTTACATTATCCGCGTGTTGCTGTGACTTATCCTTAAACTGTGTCATTCTGCTAAGCTCACCAAATTGAGTATAGCAATTAAGTATCCAAGCAAGCTGTGAATGTTGCGGCACATGTGACTGAATAAAGAGAATGCTCTTATCAGGGTCGAGTCCGGTAGCCATAAGTAAGGCATAAAGCTGGGTAGTTTGAGTTCTGAGCTTTTGCGGGTCTTGCCTTACGGTAATTGAGTGCAAATCGGCAATGCCGAACACTGTATCAAAATCATCTTGGAAATCTTTCCAGCCACGCATTGCTCCGAGATAATTGCCCAAAGTAGGCACAGAGGTAGGTTGGATAAGTGAAAGACTTCTTTTTTTGCGTTCTTTTTTAATTTCTTCTGCCATTGTTTTTCTCCGATTATCTATATAATTTAGCTACTTCGCCCAAAGCCTTAACGCCGTTTATAATACCGTCATCGGTAGGGGTTGAGAAATTAAGGCGAATGTAGTGTGATTCCTGTGTATCATCCATTAAAAATGCATTACCCGGAACGACTGCAACATTCTTTTCAACTGCTTTTTTAACAAATTCAAGCATATTTACATCATCAGGCAATTTGCACCAAACAAAAAGTCCGCCTTCCGGCTTAACATATTCTACAAAATCGCCAAGATGTTCATCAATACATTCACACATAAGATTAAGCTTATTTCTGTAAATGCCCTGAATATGCTTAATATGAGCATCAACATCATAGTTTTTAAACCATTCATCAACAATCATTTGATTAAGGCAAGGTGTATGCACATCGGAAGCCTGCTTGCCTACCGTCATTTTAGCCATAACCGTTTTAGGCGAAATGCAATAAGCAACACGAAGGCCCGGTGAAAGAATTTTTGAAAATGAACCGGCATAAATAACTATTCCGTCCTCATCCATTGATTTAATAGTAGGAAGCGGAGTACCGCTGACTCTTAAATCACCGTAAGGGTTATCCTCCAAAACCATAACACCGTACTGTTTAGCAAGTGCATAAAGCTTCTTTCTCTTTTCCAAAGACATTGTAACACCCGAAGGGTTTTGGAAATTAGGAATTGTATATATAAACTTTGCATTTTTTGTAGATTTGAGTGCTTCTTCAAGCATAGCGATATTGATACCGTCTGCTTCAACAGGCACACCTTTAAGCTTACAGCCGTAAGAACGGAAGCAATTAAGCGAACCGATAAATGACGGTTCTTCGCAAATAACGGTATCCCCTTCGTTACAAAGAACTTTGGTAGTTAAATCCATAACCTGCGTTGCACCTGAAACAATAAGCACATCGTCAAAGTCCTTGCCGATATTTTCGTGATTTTTCATCCACTTTTTAACTGTATCACGCAACGGCTGATAGCCCTCGGATACGCCATACTGAAGTGCATCAATAGGGCGGGAATCAAGTATATCTGCCGCAATTGCCCTTACCTCTTCAACAGGGAAAGCATCCGGTGCCGGATTGCCTGCTGCAAGTGGGATAATTTTAGGGTCTGCTGTTGCTTTAAGTATTTCTCTGATAGCACTTGGCTGGAGAGAAGAAATTTTGTCAGAAAATGTATAGTCCATTGTTTTGCCTTCTTTTTATATTTAAGCAATCAACATAGAAATAAATTTTGCAAGAATTTCTGCATTGTTTGCTTTTGAATTTTCAACATATTTGCTTTTAAATTTATACAACAT
>OGRN01003401.1_pt1 | contig 11277 bp, 12 predicted proteins | sample 1553401 | NCBI WGS metagenome assembly OGRN01 (sample SAMEA2580096, study PRJEB22360) | human gut metagenome | biome: human gut; feature: human-associated habitat; material: faeces | place: Denmark | collected 2008/2010 | reverse complement strand
TAAGATTTGAAATATCAAAGTTCCACTCATCGATCGCTAATGTTTTCACGTACATAATTAGGAAACTTGGTATCAAATTACGTGGAGTACTTCAAAAATCCTAGCATGACAGGAGCTTGCATCAGTTTTTGAAACTCTCGCTAGCATGAAAAAAATTTTATCCGACCAAGCGTTATGGTGCTGTAATCTCCTTCTCTCTAACTTCTTGTGGTCAGTATATTTAGGGAAGTTAACTCTTTTATTTTATACGATAGATTTTTTTCAAAGCAAGCCCCATCAAGACTTTCTGCTATGAAAAAAGTGGCTGAAACATAATGTTTCAGCCACTCAGAATTTTTGAGACTTTAGGCTCAAAATTAGTTATGGAATTTCCAAGGAAGTCGCTAGCGCCCGTTTCACCTAAGGTAGGTCTCAAAGAAAACTTTTATCATTCTTTATTTCATCGTTGGGAACAACAAGACATCACGGATAGTTGTTGTATCAGTGAGGAGCATGCAGAGACGGTCGATACCGATTCCGAGTCCACCTGTTGGCGGCATACCGTATTCAAGGGCTTCAACGTAGTCGTAGTCGATACCTGTTGCTTCGTCATCACCGAGTTCTTTAGCAGCAGCTTGTGCTTCGAAACGTGACAATTGATCGATTGGGTCGTTCAATTCGGTGAAGGCATTTCCGTACTCTTTTGTCATGATGAAGAGCTCGAAACGGTCAGTGAAGCGTGGATCTTCTGGGTTTTTCTTAGCCAATGGAGACACAGCAACTGGGTGACCGTAAATGAAAGTTGGTTGAATCAATGTTTCTTCAACGAATTCTTCGAAGAAGGCGTTGATGATGTGACCAACTTCAGTGTAGTGTTTTTCAACTGGAACATTCTTTTCTGCAGCGATTGCTTTGGCTTCATCCAAAGTCAGGTCTTGCCAGAAGTCAACGCCAGTGATTTCCTTGATTGCATCAACCATGTGGATGCGTTTGAATGGTTCGTTGATCTTGATTTCAGTTCCTTGGTAGTTGATAGGTCCATCACCTTTAACCGCTTTAGCAGCGTGTTGGATGATACCTTCAGTCAAGTTCATAATATCGTGGAAATCAGCGTAAGCTTGGTAAACTTCGATAGATGTGAACTCAGGGTTGTGAGTGGCATCCATACCTTCGTTACGGAAGATACGTCCGATTTCGTAAACGCGTTCCATACCACCAACGATGAGACGTTTGAGGTGGAGCTCAGTTGCGATACGAAGCACCATGTCGATGTTTTGTGCATTGTGGTGAGTGATGAAAGGTTTAGCAGCAGCACCACCAGCTTCATTGTGAAGAACAGGTGTTTCGACTTCAAGGAAACCTTGAGCATCGAGGTAGCGACGGATTTCAGAAATGATTTTTGAACGTGTGACAAAGCGGTCAAAGCTTTCACGGTTAGAAATCAAATCGAGGTAACGTTTACGGTAGATTGTTTCAACGTCTGAAAGTCCGTGGAATTTCTCAGGCAATGGACGAAGGGCTTTAGACAAGTGCGTGATATGAGTAGCCTTGATAGAAAGTTCTCCCATATCTGTACGCATAACTTCACCTTCGACACCGAGGAAGTCACCAAGGTCAGCTTTCTTGAAGATGTCGTAGTTTTCTTCACCGACAGCATCTTTACGCACGTAGATTTGGATTTGACCATCGCGGTCTTGGATGTGGGCGAAGCCAACTTTACCTTTACCACGTTTAGTCATCAAGCGACCTGCGATAGTAGCAGTTTCGTTGATTTCGTGCAATTCTTCTTTTGTTTTGTCAGCGTATTTTTCTTTTAATTGACCAGATGTAGCTGTGCGTTCGAATCGCTTACCAAAAGGATCGATTCCTTGTTCAGCCAAGGCCGCCATTTTTTCACGACGGACAATCTGTTGATCGTTCAATTCTTCCATGTGTTGATTTGACATGTTAGTCCTCCATAAAATAGTCGTAATTATTGTATCATAAATCACCTTCTAAAGATAGGACAAATGATTAAATGTCAGATGAATAAAGCTAGGGTTAGTCTATTTTTAGGACAAATCATTAACTAGTATTAACGTTAGATTAGAAAGTTATAGAATTTATTGACAAATATAATAATAAGGGTGTACAATAGCAAAGTAAGTTTCGTATGATATAAGGAGGAAATACGATGAAAAAGAAAAATTATGTTAGTAAAGCCGTGATGCTTGGCGCTTTACTAGCACCTATTGGGATGCCTACGGTATCTGTGTTAGCAGATAGCTTTTATCAAAATCAAACGAGTGCTCACGCTGCTGATATTACAAACTGGATTGCCAGCACACCTGAACAAATTACAAATAATTTGACAACTCAGAATATCAATCCACAGCAGTTAGATGGCCAACAATACGTGATTCAATGGGGAGATACCTTGTGGGGAATCTCTCAAGCGACTGGAATTTCTATTGAAAAATTAGCCTACGATAACAATATTCAGAATATTGATCTTATCTTTGCAGGTGATGTCCTCATCTTGAAACGTGATGGTGATGTACCAGCAGGTTATCATGTGACTGGTAATGGTTACCGTTGTGCACATTCTAAGATTGTTATCAACAACTACTACGGTGATAACAACCGAGTGATTATCAATAACAGCACTTTTGTCTCTGATGACCATTCTAAGAATACAGTGATTTACGCTCCAGATAATTCTGACAATAGCGTTTCATTCTCAAATAACACGACAAACAATAATAACGATAAAGACAAAGATACTAAAGATTCTAAAGATGGCAAGGACTCTTCTTCGTCATCATCTGAATCTAAAGATGCTTCATCAAGTTCAACAAGTGGATCATCATTTTCTGCATCAAGCTCAACAGCAAGCAGTAGTGAAAGCAAAGCAAGTACAGAAAGTTCTAAGGAAAAAGAATTGACTGATGATGCTTTCCAAGACAAGGTTCAAAGTGAATTCGAACAAGTATATCAACAAAAACGTTCAGGTCGTCCTGCATGGAGTTTCTTCTCACATGAAGGTGATAAGACTGGTGAAAATGCTACTGCTAAGAAGGACACTGAAAGCACGTCCCTCTACCGTCAAGGTGAAACGCCTAAGGCTCAAGACATTGTAGATGGACCTAAAGATGGTGCTAAAACGGAAGACAATGCCAAAGCTCTCGCTCAAAAGATTTACGATGTTCTTAACAGTGATAGTAAGTTGTCAGATCTTATCAAGGCAAAATATGCTCAAATTCAGGTAAGTTATAAGGGTGATAAGTGGGCTTTCAACGTTGATGTTTACAAGGAAAAAGAAAGTTCATCATCAAGCACTGAAAAATCATCAGAATCTAAGGCGTCATCAAGTGATGATTCTCAAACAGAAACACGCATGAGTTCAAGCTCATCAAGTGTTGAACGTTCATCATCAAGTTCTTCAAGCCACACTGAAACAGACTCAGAGGCAAATTTCTCTGACCTAACTGGTGACGAATAGAGAGGGGCAAGACATGTCAAAGAGAAATATCATTATTAGTGTCGTTCTTGCTTGTCTCTTGGTTACGGGAGCTGGATTTGGTGCTTTCTATTACTGGGGAACACACCATTTGGATAGTGTTGTACCTGGTAAGGTTTACCAATACTCAAGTTCTCTAAATGGTGAGGTCAATAATCGTGTCATGTATGTAGCCTTCCAAGAAGGTGGTAACAAGGCACTTGTGAGTCAGGATCGTACGACAGTGGTTAATGCTGCTAAGAGTCAGACTGATTTTGACAAGGCCTATAATGACCAAACAGCTAAGTGGGAATACAGTGTGACAAAAACTACCTTGACTCTTGGTAAAAAAGAGGACGATCAATTGTCACAATGGCAGTACAACAAGGTCTTTGCTTATGGTGACCACTTCACATCAAAAGATTTCTATTACCAGATTGCCAAAGGTGGTCAGGGTGAAGTCAAACAAAAAATGACCTTTAAAGAAATTAAATAAGTGTCTGAATATGACAAGATGCATTAGGTTTGGGACAAATTGTTCCAAACCTTTTTCTATCTTCAAAACACGAATAATCTTTTCTTAAGTGGGGTCAAAAATTGAAAAGAAAGGGCAAAAACGGTATAATAAGACTGTTTGGGCAATTGCAATCTGATAAAAAACAGACGAGTAAGATTGCCCCTAGACAGTTGACTTAAAGCTTACTTTTGCAAGACTGAAGATTAAATTAGGAGCGGCTGATGCAGTAGTTTAGTTGTTAGACCTCTTAATTTATCAAAGTCTCTGACAAGAGAATGATATAAGAAAGAACGGACAGATGATTACCTCTATTGTTTTTGACGTTGACGATACTATTTATGACCAACAGGCACCTTATCGTATTGCCATGGAAAAATGTTTCCCTGACTTTGATATGAGTCACATGAATCAAGCCTACATTCGTTTCCGCCACTATTCTGATGTTGGTTTTCCACGTGTAATGGCTGGTGAGTGGACAACCGAGTATTTCCGTTTTTGGCGCTGTAAAGAGACCCTTTTGGAGTTTGGCTACCGTGAAATTGATGAAGAAACGGGTAACCATTTCCAAGAGGTTTACGAGCATGAATTGGAAAATATCACTATGCTTGATGAGATGCGCATGACCCTTGATTTCCTCAAGGAAAAAAATGTTCCTATGGGGATTATTACCAATGGACCAACAGAGCACCAACTTAAAAAGGTTAAGAAGTTGGGACTTTATGATTACGTTGATCCTAAGCGTGTCATCGTCAGTCAGGCGACAGGTTTCCAAAAGCCTGAGAAGGAAATCTTCAACCTCGCAGCTGAGCAATTTGACATGAATCCATCGACGACGCTCTATGTTGGAGATTCTTATGACAATGATGTCATGGGGGCCTTCAATGGTGGTTGGCATTCTATGTGGTTTAACCACCGTGGACGTAGCCTTAAACCAGGTACTAAGCCAGTCTTTGACTTGGAAATTGATAGTTTTGAGCAACTCTTTGGAGCGGTGAAAGTCCTTTTCGACCTTCCAAATAACAAATATATCTTTGATATCAATGATAATGAAAATCCAGTCCTTCAACTAGGTATCAATAATGGTCTTATGATGGCGGCTGAACGTCTTCTTGAGAGCAATATGAGTATTGATAAAGTGGTTATCCTTCTTCGTTTGAATGCGAACCAGGAAAAAATCCTTCGTATGAAATATGGAAGATAAATAGAGCGGCCTCGTGTGGCCGTTTTATTGTCTAGAACGTGAGATAAGGAGTTTGAAAATGGTAGAAATCAACAACTTAAAACATGATATTGAAGCACTAAGTGCTGAACGTGAGGCTTTGAGAAAAGAAGTAGAAGCACTCGAAGCCAAACGTGACGATCTCTTCGAAGGTGTTAGAGACGCAGAACAGATGAAGTGCGTTGCTTGGGATTCTTATTATGCCTTAGCGGACCACCTTAATGCTGAAGAAAAGCAAAGAGGGTTTGCTAACAACTATTGGGAACATGTCCATAGAACTGCCAAAATAGACGTGGAATTTATCTTGAGTCGTGGTCTTCGTTTTAAGCGTTTATTGTCTGAAGGACAGTATGATCTTGTCTTACAGGAACTAGACGATTTTGAAAATGAACTAGAGGACTTGGCACGAGACTTTGGTGTCGAATTAAATCGTTTGCCAGATGAACCGAAGTGGAAATAATGGAAGTGAAGCTCTTAAAGTATTAGATTTAAGGGCTTTTTGAGTGCAAAAAAGCGACCCTTGTTCAGGATCGCTTGTCTTATGAAGTCAGTCGATGATTTAGCTAATCTTGTTTTGTTCATCCATATAGGACGTATCATTCCAACATTTAAGAGTGAAGTGCTCGAAATCATTGGTTTCGAGAATAGTGACAGAAGCATTGTCAAGACCTCCTGCTTTACGAAGAAGACCAGGTTCAAAACCAAGGAGGGTACGGATAGAAGCTGTTAGGTTAGCTCCGTGACCGACGATGAGGACATTTTTAGCATTACTATCTTTAAGTGTTTTGACAAATTCGGCCACACGTTTGGTTGTCTGGTAAACAGATTCAGCTTGGAAGTCATTAGCACGGAAGTTGGCTAGGTTATGACGGAAGGCATCCATTTCTTTTGGATAGATGGCTTGGATAAGGGAAATCTTTTGCCCTCTAGTTTACCTAGTTGCCATTCACGCAAAGTTTTAGTGTAGGTAACTTTAGCTTTAGGTTTTTGAGACTCCATGATGAGCTCTGTAGTTTTTTTAGCACGTGGTAGGTCACTTGAGAAGACCAAGTCAAAATGAGTGTCACTGAGGTAGTGACCTAGCTCACGTACTTGTTCAACAGATTCTTTAAGCAAAGGCGAGTCTCCCTTGGCGCCTTGAAGTCGGCCTTCCAAGTTCCACTCAGTTTTACCGTGACGTACAAAATACAGTTTCATGATTACTCCTTAATATCAGCAAATTCAGCATTAACAAAATCAGCAAGTTCTTGACTATTGATACGGATAGAGCGCCCAATTTCTCCCGCTGAGACAATAAGGAAACCAGCTTCTTGGGCAGACTGATCGATGTAAATAGGGAAATTGTGTTTTTGGCGAATTCCCACTGGGTTGTTGGCTCCGTGAACATAGCCAGTCGTTTTTTGGAGATCCTTTTGTGGAATCATTTGAACTTTCTTGTTCCCTGAAATTTTAGCTAATTTCTTTTCAGACAGGTGTTCGGTGATAGGGACGATGCCGATGACTGGTCCTGTCTTATCTCCCTTAAGGGCGAGGGTTTTATAAATGCTCTCACGTGCCACATCTTCTGGAAGCTCTCCTTCTAAACCATTGAAGGATAAGCTATCATGGTCAATTTTAGCTTTATCAAGAATTTGGTCAACCAAGGTTTTCTTGACTTTGCCTTTCTTAGCCATTGTCATATCTCCTTTTAAAGTTATACATTTCTACCATCCATTATAACACATTCGTCCGAACACGCCTAAACCAATTTGACAAGAAGAAAACCAGTGCCTTAGACACTGGTTTTTACTGACTACTAGATGAACTTGTCGAAGTAGTCTTCTTATTTTTAGTTGGTTTTTGCTTAATCTTACCAAAGAGTTTTTCAAAGGTTTTACGTTTGTTTTTCTCTGGATTGATTTGGTTAAGATCTAGGATGTTGTCGAAACCTGGAAGGCTTCCTTGAGACGTATACTGGTGAAGGTCATAGTCGATTTCAGTGTTTGGTAAAGCCTCGTAATAACCAGAATCGGTACCGTAGGCTGGAATCCAAACAGCGTCGAAGTTTTTAGTTGAAACTTCTTGCTCGAGCATGAAATAAGCACCAATATAGAGACCAACATTTTCAGCTCCAAGTCGTTTGAGCTCAGCGAGAAAGGCTTGGACACCTTGCTCCATGTTAGACATGGTTTCCTCTTCGACGTCAATCCAGTAATAAGTCGGTTTGTATGGAGAAGCATTTTTGTAGAAAATACGAGCTTCTTCCTTCATCTCCTTGACAGAAGTACCTTGAGCGTAGGAATAGACGGCAACTGGAACGTCACGTTTTTTGAGTTCTTTAATATGTGTTTTAAAAGATTTGTCGACCCCATTCGAACTAGCGGCATTGCTATCCTTACTAATCTGTGATCCACCGAAGACGCGGACGATAGCACCAGAAATATGATTTGACAAGACATCGTAATCGATATCCTGAGGTAGTTGCCACCCCGAAAGGTCGATAATGGGATTGAGTATCAGCTCCTCGTCGGAACTGCTAGATGTACTACTGGTTGTTGTTTTTGGTGTAGTAGCATAAGGAATAGCAGATTTCACGTTTTGAAGATGCGCCTGCTGTTTGGACGTATTGTGAATATTTGCAATAACTAATGCTAATCCTAAAAGAGCTAGAACCACGTAAACAACGATCGGTTTTATTCTTTTTCTCATTACTCCCATTCTACCTTAAATAGCGCAAAAATGCAAAATAGAGTGTTTATAAATTCTGTGAGAGATATTAAAGTGACTGATTTCCAAAAAGCCTTTGTAGTGCTGACTTAGGCACGTTTTATGAATAGGGGTGTTTTGAGCTAGTCTTGAATTAAGTGAATTTTTCATTTATTAAAGCAAGAAATTTAGCTTAAAAGTCAGTTTCTTCCTTGAAACTAGCGCCACTAGTGGCATCAGACCAGGCGACAAGAGCTTGAGCAGAGTTATCAAGATAGGTCTTGAGAGGTTGCTTCAAATCATAAATAGTCTCCCAAAATCCTAGGACCTTTCCTTCGTTGTCGATAGCAGCTTGGTAGGTCTGGATGAGGACTTGATCAAAACTGTCTGTTGGAATCTGATAACTTCTTTCTTTGGTAGGAGATGCTAGAACTTCAGACATGACCCAATCGGGCAGATTTTCAGGCTCACGGGGGAAGAAACTACCGTCAGCGCCACCGTTGTCGTAGAGAAAGTTTCCTTGGGCATCATAGGCTGCTAATTTATAGGACAGGTGATTCAGTAGTGTTTTTAAATCATTCATATCTTCATCATAGCTTCTTTCAGGAGAAATGGCAATGCTTTGGATTGGAGACAATATTATCGTAGGATAGTATCAGTTTGTCCGAGGAAAGTATTATCTCTTGGAGCAGTATCAGGGTATAATAAAGTAAAAGAAGACTCGAGGTGAGAACATGTCAAAACTTATTTTTCTAGATGTTGATGGGACGTTGGTAGATTATCATAACCGCATTCCAGAGTCAGCAGTAAAGGCAATTCGTCAGGCGCGTGAAAAGGGGCATCTGGTCTATGTTTGTACCGGACGTAGCAAGGCAGAAATGCAACCGGAATTATGGGAAATTGGCTTAGATGGGATGATTGGTGGCAATGGCTCTTATGTAGAGCATCATGGCCAAGTCCTCATGCATCAGCTGATTTCCAAGGAAGATGCAGCAAAGATTGTGGATTGGCTAACAGAGCGCCATCTGGCCTTTTATCTGGAGAGCAATAACGGCCTCTTTGCCAGTCCTGATTTTCGGGAGCGGGCGCGTGAGACACTTAAGACTTACGCTATTCAAAAGGGGCAATCTGCAGAATCTGTTGAGGGTAAGGAACCAGAAGATTTCATTCATGGCCTCCAGTATGGTGGGGAACTCTACCGTGACGACCTAAACAAGGTCAGTTTCGTTTTGGAGTCCTATCAGGATCACTTGGATTCAAAAGAAGCTTTTCCACAGCTTGAAGCCCATACTTGGGGAGGTCGAGGTGAAACAGCCCTGTTTGGTGATTTGGGTGTTAAGGATATTAACAAGGCTCATGCCATTGATGTTCTTTTGGAATATTTGGGTGCTATGCGTTCGGACACCATTGCTTTCGGAGATGCCAAGATTGATATCCCTATGTTGGAATACTGTGAGATTGGTGTTGCCATGGGAAATGGTGGTCCAGAAATCTTGGCTATGGCAGACCTAGTTACAGACGATGTTGAAGCTGATGGCTTGTACAAAGCTTTTGATAAATTGGGCTTGTTGCAATAGAAAAACTGAGTTACCTAGGGTAGCTCAGTTCGTGTTTTATGCCGGTTTACGACCGATAAATTTTTTCAAGAGATATAAGAGATAGCCAACAGCGATATACCCAGCACTGATGACTAGGACATTTACCAAGACCTTGTTCCAACCAAATTTATTGACATTGATAAAGAAGTAGGCGAAGGGGCTATCTTTGGCACCTGGAATTGGGAGTTTTAGTACCAAGCCATTTAGAAGGGCAAAGGCAAAGTAAGACAGAGGGACCACGGACCAGTAAATTGGCTCACGTAGACGGTAGGCCTTCTTAGCATCGAAAATGAGGGTATCAAGCACCAATCCCCAAGGCACAATATAGTGGACCAAGAAGTTACGGAGGGTCCAGAATTTCTCAGGTTCTGTAATAGGTGCCAAGAGGATATGATAGATGACTCCAGTGATGAGGATAGCCATGGTTACGCCACCCTTGTAACGCAAGAGTTTGGTATTAGTCGTCGCATCCTCTTTTTTGAAGTCATAGATGATAAAGAAAATCAAACTAGAAAAGACAAGGATATTGGACAAAACAGTGTAATAGAGCAACATGCCCCAACCATCATCAAGGATTTGGATAGAGACTCCTACCAGTCCACAGAGAGCTAGTAAGATACGGTAAAATCGTGAAACAGTCATAAGCTTCCTTTTCCTAATAAATAATCTCTCTTATCATATCACATTTTTCACTAACAATTTATTGAAAATTCTAGTAAAATCAAAGTAAGAAAGACTTTAAGGAGTAATGATGTCCAATTTAATCGATTATCTTGAAAAGGTTAAGGATTTGCCTTTCGACAAAGAGCCTCTTAATATTTTGGATAAGGTTTGCATCAATGAGATTGGTTACCTGACTTATGAAAAATGGCTCTCAGCAAGTGATTTGAAGGAAACCATCAATTTACATGACTATGCTGAAGGGAAGGACTTAAATCCAGACTACAGCTTCATGGTGACTAAGGAACGGGTAGATTTGGCTGAGGCCATGGTCAGGTCTAGGCGTTTCGCTAGACTTAATCTAAGTGACTACTGTAGTGTCTTGGACAAGGAAGTGGAAAAACAGTTTGCGGCTATGATTTTCAGTCTTCCTGAAATGGACTACCAGCAGATTGTCTTTCGTGGGACAGATGATAGCGTCATTGGTTGGAAGGAGGATTTTCAGCTGACCTACAGTCGGGAAATTCCTGCCCATCGCTCAGCCATTGCCTTTCTGGAGAAGCACTTGCCAAACCTCAGTGGCCATATCGCTGTTTCTGGACATTCCAAGGGTGGTAATCTTGCCCTCTATTCGGCTGTTCAGAGTTCGACTGTCTTGCGTGAGCAAATAGCAGAGCTCTTGCTTCTTGATTCTCCGGGCTTGATGAAGTCCCTCTTAGAGAAGCCTTCTTACCAAGAGTTAAAACCCAAGATGACGGTTATCAGACCTCAAGAATCTGTTGTGGGAGTCATGCTCTACTGGGACAAGGTCGCAAAGCTCGTAGCAGCAGATGGCATAGGCATCGCTCAACACAATGTCTTGCTTTGGCAGGTTGACTTGGAAACAAATGATTTTGTTTATGAGGACCAGCCGACGGACTTGAGTCAACGCTTGAAAGAGACCTTCCAAGAATGGATTGAGACCTTGCCAAATCAAGAACTCAAGCAGGTTTGTGATTTGTTCTTTGATACCATTCTTGATTCTGGAATTGAGAGTCTAGACGATATTAGTATCAAAACTCTCCCTAAGCTAGGTCAACTGTTGCAAGAATTTGGCAATCTTACTGACCAACAAAAAAAGGTTCTTCAAGTCGGTTTCAAC